>Ga0070731_10002493_pt1 | contig 17479 bp, 13 predicted proteins | sample Coa_R1_2_FD_66448 | JGI IMG/M metagenome (GOLD analysis project Ga0070731, IMG submission 66448) | Surface soil microbial communities from Centralia Pennsylvania, which are recovering from an underground coalmine fire - Coalmine... | ecosystem: Environmental > Terrestrial > Soil > Unclassified ...
TGATTGGGTTTTGCATGGAGATTCACCGTGAACTGGGTAAGGGGCACGACGAAGTTATCTATAAGGACGCGTTGGTCGTGGAATTGAGCCGGGAGAAAATTCCCTTCGCCCGCGGGAACAAATACGAAATAAAATACAAAGGTGTGATTCTTCCACATTCCTACCGCGCTGATTTTGTCGTATGGGACAAGATTTTGTTCGAGGCAAAGGCGGTCGAGCAACTCGTCGATGCGCACGTCAAGCAGGTCTTGAATTATCTGGCCGCCGCAAAGCTTCGTTTGGGATTGCTTGTTAATTTTGGTGCGGATTCGCTAGAATGGAAGCGCGTCATTTTATGAATCTGTGTCAATTCGTGAAATCCGTGTCAAAATGAACAGCTACCACCTGGACCATTTGCAGTATCTCGAGACCGAGGCGATTCACATCATGCGTGAAGTTGCGGCGGAATTTGAGCGCCCGGCCCTGCTGTTTTCCGGCGGCAAGGATTCCATCTGCCTGCTGCGCCTCGCTGAAAAGGCGTTCCGTCCGTCGGACATCCCCATGCCGTTGCTCAACATTGACACGGGACATCACTTTCCCGAACTGAACGAGTTCCGCGACCAGCGCGCCACGGAACTGGGCGCCCGGCTCATCGTCCGCAAGGTCGAAGACGCCATCACCAAAGGCATTGCCGTGCCGCGGTCCGGTGAAATCAGCCGGAATCAGCTGCAAATTCCGACCTTGCTCGCCGCGGTCGAGGAATTTCAGTTTGATTGTCTGATCGGTGGCGCGCGGCGCGACGAGGAAAAGGCCCGCGCCAAGGAGCGGTTCTTCAGCTTCCGCGACAGTTTTGGCCAGTGGGACCCCAAAAACCAGCGGCCGGAAATCTGGAACCTCTACAACGCCCGCGTCAATCCGGGCGAACACATGCGTGTCTTTCCGCTCTCGAACTGGACGGAAATGGATGTGTGGGAATACGTCAAGCGCGAGAAACTTCAGGTCCCGACGATTTATTTCAGCCACCAACGAAAGTGCGTCCGGCGCAATGGCCAGTGGCTGCCAATCAGCGACCTGTTGCCGTTGAAACCGAAGGACGAAATCAAGGACCTCGTCGTCCGCGTCCGCACCATCGGCGACATCATCAGCACCGGCATGGTCGAGTCGCCGGCGGATTCCGTGGACGACATCATCGCCGAAATCGCGGCCGCGCGGGTGACCGAGCGCGGTTCCCGCGCCGATGACAAGGCGAGCGAAGCGGCGATGGAAGACCGCAAGAAAGCGGGATACTTCTAGCAGATAGGAGATCGGAGATGGCAGACAGGATAAACAACTTCGAGCAACTGGCAGCGTGGCAAACGGCAAGAGAACTTGTCCGCGCAGTTTATGCCTGCTTCCGACGCAAACCAGCGGCCCTTGATTTCGGGTTGCGCGAACAAGCTCAACGGGCATCCGTTTCGGCCATGACCAATATTGCTGAAGGATTCGAGCGCGTTCACCCCGGCGAAAAGTTGCAATTTTACAACGTTGCCCGCGCTTCCTGCGGCGAGGTGCGCTCGTTATCCTACGTCATGCTGGATGCGGATTACATTTCGGAACCGGAACACAAAACATTGCTGGAACTGGTTGCTCAAACCGGCCGTCTGGTTTCCGGCCTCATTCGCTCCACCCGCGCGCGAACCACAAATCCCAACTCCAATCTGCCAACTTCCATCTCCTGAGAAAATGCCCCACACGCAACATCCCGTTGAAATTCTGCGTTTGAACACCTGCGGTTCGGTGGACGACGGCAAGTCCACGCTCATTGGCCGGTTGCTTTACGATTCCAAGAATTTGATGGAGGACCAACTGGAAGCGTTGGAACGCAGCGCCGACATCACCGGTGGCGGCCAGATCAATCTGGCCAATCTTACCGACGGTTTGCGCGCCGAGCGCGAACAGGGCATCACGATTGACGTCGCGTACCGTTACTTCGCCACGCCGCGTCGCAAATTCATCGTGGCCGACACGCCGGGCCACGTGCAATACACCCGCAACATGGTCACGGGCGCTTCCACCGCCAATCTGTCCATCGTGTTGGTGGACGCCCGCCAGGGGGTCATCGAGCAGACCCGCCGCCATATTTACCTGGCCGCCCTGCTCGGCATTCCCCACCTGGTCATCGCCGTCAATAAAATGGATCTGGTGGAATGGAGCGAGGAACGTTTCCTGGAAATTCGCGATGAGATCGAGGATTTCATCCCGAAACTTGACGTGTTCCGCGACGTGAAATTCATTCCGCTCAGCGCGCTGAACGGCGACAATGTGGTCACGTCGTCGGCAAAAACGCCCTGGTACCAGGGTCCGGCGCTGCTGGGCCATCTGGAGACGGTGCACATCGCCAGCGACTGGAATCTCAATGCGCTGCGTTTCCCGGTGCAATGGGTCAATCGCCCGAACAATCCGCGCGACCCGAAGCTGCACGATTTTCGCGGTTTGAGCGGCCAGATCGCCGGCGGCATCGTCCACAAAGACCAGACGGTCATTGTGCTGCCTGCCGGTTTGAAGACCACCATCAAGGAAATTTGGACTTACGACAGTCCGCTGGTGGAGGCGTTCTGCCCGCAATCCGCCACGCTGTGCTTGAAGGATGACATTGACGTCAGTCGCGGGGACATGATTGTGGGGTTGGAAAACCTCCCCGGATGCGGGTCGGATTTGCACGCACGCATCTGCTGGATGCACCAGCGGCCGTTGCAACCCGGCAAGAAATTCTTCCTTAAGCACGCCACTCAAACCGTCCAGGCCGTCGTCACCGTCCTGGAAAGCCGCATCAACATGGCCACCTTTGAGCCGGAACCGGAACCGCCGGCGCTGGCCATCAATGACATCGGCGTCGTCCGCCTGAAAATTTCCAAGCCGATTGTTTTCGACGGTTACACCACGAACCGGCTGACCGGCTCATTCATCCTGATTGAGCAAGGCACGAATGCGACTGCCGCCGCCGGCATGCTGTCCGCACCCACCGAGGCGGTAAAGCCGGAATACACCGACTTCGCCATTTGAATTCCCTTCAGCCGGAAAGCAATGGTTGGGACGAGCCACCAGCGCCAACCGAAACCCGCGGGAATTGTGTCCCGATCAAGAACCGCCCCGCCGTCATGAGCATCACCTTCAAAAAGGCCTTGGATTTAAAACCAGGAATGATAGCTTCCAAAACCATTCATCTTTTATGAAAAACAAACCAGCTTCGTTCGTGTCGTTGCCTGCCCTCGTAATACTGCTGACCGGGGCCGGGGCCGGTCTTCTGCCCGGACAACCGGCGGCAGCTGGAGAAGCGAATGACAACGAATCCAGTGCGCGTGCACGAATCATCGCGGCGGATGTGAATCAAGTCCAGGGGCCGCTGGATACTTCCTTCAAGGTGTGCGTCGGGGCCGGTCGCGCCAACGAAGGGCTGCGGGCGGACTGGCAGGATCAGTTGCGCGTGGCACAGCGCGAATGCGGGTTCCAATACATCCGCATGCACGGCCTGCTCACCGACGACATGGGGGTTTACAAGGAGGACGCGCAGGGGAATCCGATGTACAACTGGCAATACATTGACCGGCTTTACGATTTTCTGTTGAGCATAAACGTGAAACCCTTCGTGGAGCTTTCGTTCATGCCCAAGGATCTGGCCAGCGGCAGCCGAACCATTTTCTGGTGGAAGGGCAACGTCACCCCGCCGAAATCCTATGACAAGTGGGCCGACTTGATCCGCCATCTGGTCAGCCACTTCCAGGAACGGTACGGCCATGACGAGGTCAAGACCTGGTATTTTGAGGTGTGGAATGAACCCGACTTGCACGATGGCTTCTGGACCGGCACCCGCGAGGATTATTTCAAGCTGTACGACGTCACCGCCCGGGCCATCAAGAGCGTTTCACCGGATTATCGGGTGGGCGGCCCGGCCACGGCGATGGGTCAGTGGGACAAATCGTTCATTGATTTTTGTCACACCAACAATGTGCCGCTCGATTTTGTTTCCTCCCATAACTACGGCGTCAAGGGCGGTTATCTGGATGAAAGCGGCCAACGGGGAACGATCATTGACGCCAGCCCGGATTCGGTGACTGGCCGGATGATCGCCGAGCGCAAGATGATTGACCAATCGCCGATGCCCGGGCTGCCGTTGCATTTCACGGAGTGGAGTTCAGCCTACACGCCCACCGACTTCATGCACGACACCTACCAGCAGGCGGCGTTCATCCTGAGCAAGGTCAAAGCCGCCTACCAGTCCGTGAACTCGATGTCCTACTGGACCTTCACCGATATTTTCGAGGAGAACGGGCCGCGGATGACTCCGTTCCATGGCGGCTTCGGAATGATCAATTACCAGGATTTGAAGAAACCCGCGTTCTACGCGTTCAAGTTCCTGAACGAACTGGGTCAATCTGAACTGGTCAACCCTGACCCAGCCTCCTGGGTATGCCAGAACCCGGACCATTCCGTCCAGGCATTGTTTTGGAATTACACCCCCATCGTGCCGCCGGCGGGAGTAAACGACCAGCAGTTCTATCAACACGAAATTCCAGCCAAAGCCGACGGCCGGGTTCAGCTGTGCATCACCAACCTTCCCGCCGGAAGTTATACCCTGGAGGTTTACCAGACCGGCTATCGCGCCAACGACGTCTTCACGGGTTATCTCGATCTCGGGGCACCTTCGCAATTGACACCCGCCCAGGTCGGGATTCTGCGTGAACAGAGCAGCGGGGACCCCCAAACCGTCGAGACCATCCAGGTTGAAGCAGGCAAACCCTTTGTCCGAACGTTCCCGATGCGGCAGAACGACGTGTATTTTGTCAAACTTCTGCCCGAGAAGATGTGAACCGGTCTAAAACCGGCCGGTTGCCGCTTTTGCCATAGCGTTTAAAATCTGTCCGGCCGGTTGCCGGGCCGCGGTTACGAAATGGCGAGTACCGCCCGGAACCGGGCCTTGCCGCTCTCCATGCGCTCGTAAGCCTCAGCCACTTTTTCCAGCGGATAAATTTCATTCATCGAACGCACGCCGGAAAGCACGCTGAACGCCAGGGCATCCTGCGAATCCACCGCCGTTCCCGAATACCAGCCCTTCACCGAACGGCAACCCATGATCAGCGCCAACGGCGAAACCTGCATCGACTGCGCCGCGCCGATGACCATCAGCGTTCCATTGACGCCCAGGCCGCCCTGTACCGCGCTCATGGCATCGCCGTTCGTCACGGTGGCCAGGATGACTTTGGCGCCGCCGAGTTTCTGGAGTTCCGCCGCCACGTCCTGTGATTGGCTGTCAAGGTAATGGTGCGCGCCCAATTTCCGCGCCAGCGGTTCCTTGTCCTTCCCGCGCGCAATGCCCACCGTCCGGAAACCCATCTTCACGGCGTATTGCACGCCCAGATGACCCAGGCCGCCCAGACCGAGCACGGCGACGACCTCGCCGGCGCGCGCGCCGCTGTTCCGCAACGCGTTGTAGGTGGTGATGCCCGCGCACATGAGTGGCGCCGCTTCCACGGGGGACAAATCATCCGGCACCAGCGCCACGGCAACGGCCGGGGCCACCATGTATTCCGCATAACCGCCATCAAAGGAAATGCCGGTAACCTGTAGCGCAACCTTGCAGGCGAAGAAATCGCCGCTGCGACAGGCATCGCAATAACCGCAATGACCGCCATGCCAGCCCACGCCCACGCGCTGGCCGGGTTTCCACTGGGTCACTCCCGCGCCAACGGCATCAATGGTCCCGACCACTTCATGGCCCGGAACCCGCGGATATTGAATGCCCGGCCAATGACCTTCCTTCACGAGCGAATCGCTGTGGCAAACACCGCAGGCCTGGACCTTGATCCGCACCTGGGCGGCGCCGGGTTGGGGGATTTCACGTTCAACAATTTCAAACGGCCCACCGGGCCGGGCAATCTGAGCAGCGCGCATTTTTGGCATAATCATCTCCTTTGCAGGGTCGGGCCTGCGGCTCGACTCCCATCGGCGCACAGCGCCGACGTCACACACAAGTCAGCTTGAATCTGGCATATCTTTTCCTGATGACAACCGGAAATATTCGCACAACTTTCGGCGGGGTGAACCGACCCGCCCCACCCAACCGGACCACCGTCTCGCCTCTGAAAATATTGACGGCGCACGCGTTTCGGCGGATGCTTTCGCATCGGAATGAAGAGCGTAAACTTTGGAAATTCGGCCCCGCCACGCCGACGCAAACTGTTGGTCTGGATCCTGGGCCTGCTGTCGGGCTACGCCATTCTGGGCTTTCTCATCCTGCCCCCCGTCATCCGCGCCGTCGCCGTCAAACAATTGTCCCGGCAACTCGGCCGCGAGGTTTCGATCGACAAGGTCAAAATCAATCCCTTTGTGCTTTCGACCACCGTGCGCGGGCTGCTGATCAAGGACAAGGACGGCCAGCCGTTCATCTCGTGGGACGAAGTCTATGTGAACTTCCAGCTCTCGTCGTTTTTTGGCCATCCCTGGGTTTTCAAGGAAATCAGCGTGACCAAACCGTACGCCCGGGTGCAGATCTACAAGGATTACACGCTGAATTTTTCCGACCTTGTCGCTAAATTCTCGACCAACGCCCCCGCCGCTGCGCCGACCGCGCCGCCCCGGCCGCTCGCGCTGCGCGTGGGCCGGCTGCAAATCACCGGCGCCTCGGCATCGTTCACCGACTTCACCACGCGCGAGCCGTTCGAGCGGACCATCGGCCCGCTCAATGTGACCCTGCAGGATTTCCGCACCGACCCGGACAATAAAAATCCTTATTCGTTTGCCGGCACCACCGACGCCGGCGAACGGTTCAACTGGAGCGGCTTTTTTTACCTGGATCCGTTGCGTTCCCAGGGCCGGTTGACGCTCGATGACATCACGCTCAACAAATATGCGCCCCTGTACCAGGATTTTGTGCATTTCGAAATCCGCAGCGGCGTGATCGGGGTCAAATCGGATTATCGCTTTGAACTCAGTGCCAGCAACCGCGTCGCCGCGGTCACGAACACCGACTTTTCCCTGCGCGATTTCCGGCTCGCCCAAACGGGCGGCAGCAATGACATCGTCGCGCTGACGCACTTTGCCGTGACCGGCGCGAGCGTGGACCTGGAAGCGCGGCAGGCCGAGGTGGATTCAGTGTCCGCCACCGGCGCGCAATTATTTTTGCAACGCGACCCGGATGCCAGCATCAACGCCCTGGAAGCTGCGAAACCGGTCGAGAACGCGACCAACGCGCCGGGCGGCATTTTGCTGCTGTTGCGCTCGGTCACCAACGCCGTCGCGATGTTGCTCAACAGCACGAACCAGTGGAGCGGCACGGTCCACGACGTGGATTTCACCAATTGCGCGCTGCATCTCGAGGACCTCGTGAATTCGCGCCCGGCGCGGCTGGATTTGAATGACATCACGTTCGCGGCCAGAAATATTTCCAACCTGCCGCACACCAACCTGACCGCCGACCTGTCCCTGCGCTGGAACACCAATGGCGCCATCCACGAGGAGATCGCGGCTTCCTTTTCCCCACCGACCGCCGACATCCACCTGTCACTCTCCAACCTGGACCTCGGGACCCTGGATCCATATCTCGAACCCAAACTGAACCTGTTCATCCTCGGCAGCCGGCTCGGGCTCGACGGCGACATCCATTTGCGCACGCCGGAAAACGCATTGCCGCAAGTCACGTTTTCGGGCGACGCGCGGCTCGACGATTTCCGCACCGTGGACGGCGTGATGGGCCAGGACCTTTTGAAATGGGATTCCCTGCGGTTTGACGGCATTGAAGCGAACCTGAATCCTCAATCGGTCGCCATCAAGGAAATCGTCCTGGACAACGCCTACGCCCGTGTCGTGGTTGAAACCAATCACACCATCAATCTGCTGACGGCGCTGCACCCGGCCGAAACCAACGCGCCCGCCGCCACCAACACGGTCATCACCGCCAAAAACTCAACGACCGTAAATCCCGTAACGCCGGCCCCGTCGTTGCCGGAAATTACCGTTGATCGCATCGTCGTTTCCAACGCCACGATGAGTTTCACCGACCGTTCGCTCACGCCGAACGTGCACCTGACCATCCTGCAGGCGGGCGGGACAATTGCGGGCATCTCCTCCAAGGAGCTCCAACACGCCGACGTGAACCTGCACGCGGCCGTGGACGGGGTCGGCCCGGTGAACATCACCGGCCAAATCAATCCGTTCAGCGGAACGGAGACGAACCATCTGCAGGTTTCGGTCAAGGAAATGGATTTGACACCGGCCAGCCCCTACGCAGCGAAGTTCGCGGGCTATCGCATCGCCATGGGAAAACTGAACCTGGACCTCGAGTACAATCTGGTGGGGCAAAAATTGCAGTCGAAAAACGTCATCACGCTGGACCAGTTTACCTTTGGCGAAAAGGTAAACAGTCCCGATGCGACGCATCTGCCCGTGCGGCTGGCGGTCGCGATTCTCAAGGATCGGAACGGACAAATTGTTTTGGACGTGCCGGTGGAGGGCAGTCTCGATGACCCGAAATTTCGCATCGGCAAGGTCGTCACCCGCGCGATTATGAACATCCTCACCAAGGTCGCCACGTCGCCGTTCTCGCTGATTGGCGCGGCTTTTGGCGGCGGCGAGGAACTGAGTTACGAGGATTTTGCGCCCGGCAACGCGCAGTTGACCCCCGTCGACAAACAAAAACTCGATACCCTGGTCAAGGGACTTTATGCGCACCCGGGAGTGAACCTGGAAATTTCCGGCAGCGACGATCCCGTCGCCGACAAGGACGGTTTGCAGCGGGTCTTTCTGGACAAACAACTGCATTTGCGGAAATGGCAGTCGCTTCGCAAATCCCAGCAGACGACGCTGACGCCCGAGCAGGTCACCCTGACACCGGAAGAACACGCGATTTTGGTGAAAAAACTTTATGGCGAGGCGTGGGCCCACGGCCAGATCACGCCGGCCATGCTGGCCGCGAATACGAATCTCGTGGCCGCGATGGCGCAAATCCAGTCTCGATCACCAAAAGTTCAAAAAGACGTGACCATTATGATGAAAAGCTTTCATCCTTCCGCGTCACCCACTTCCGGCACCGTGGTGGCCACCACGCCTTCACAACTGAAGCTCCCGCCGGTTGCCGACCCGTTGGAAGTGTTATTGCTGGCCTCCATTCCTGTTACTGGCAACGATTTCGAGGCGCTGGCGACCGACCGCGCCAAGGCCGTGCGCGCCTACATTCTTTCGACGGGCAAGGTGGAAGCTTCACGGCTGTTCCTGGCGGAGAACCAGACTGGCGGCGTGCGCAGCGACGGCAGCCGGGCTTATTTGCAATTCCGGTAGCCGACGTTTACATCTCAAAAATGGCGTGGATAATTCTCCTGCCGCAAAAAATCCAGATCGCCGCCGCCAGCGCGATGTAAGGACCATACGGCATCCGCGATGACCATTCGCGACGCCGCATCAAGATCAGAACGATGCCCACCAACGCGCCGATCATGGAGCTGACCATCAGCGAGAACACCACGCCCTGCCAGCCGATGAATGCGCCGATGGCACCCATGAATTTTACGTCGCCCAGGCCCATCGCCTCGCGCGGCAGCACGATTTCCGCGCTGACCGCCTCCAGGAACGGCACCTCGACGGGATTCAGCCGTTCCCCGCCGATTTCCAGCCAGCCCGACCGGAGCGCCAGCCGCACCCGCACGTCCGAGTAACCCCGATCCACCAGTTCCACCGTCCGCGCCCGCAGCGTAATCACGTCCGACTGGCGGTAAAATAATTCGTCGTAGGCAATCTCCCGGTCGGGCAGCTGCACGGCCGTCTCGGTGAAGACAATTTTGGTGTCCGGCGGCAATTTCAATCGCTGTCGCCCGAACAACAGTTTCCCCAGCCGCAGGATCGCGTAAATGATTCCCGCCCCTGCGCCCAGGCCGAGTACGCTCTGCCACATGCCCGCGGTCAGCGTGTGAACGCCGTGCAGCGCCGGAAACAAAAACGAGGCGATCAATCCGACGGCCATGCCGCCATAGGTGATTTCATCGGGGATGATGAAATGTTCGAAGTCAATGAACGTGGCGACGATCAGTCCGGCGAGCAGGATGACGTAAAGGATGACGATGACCGGCGATACCTTTCCAAAGGCCAGCCAGCAACCCAGGAACGTCACGCCCGTCAGCAGCTCGACGATGAAATAGCGCGGTGAAATCGGCGCGCCGCAGTTTTTGCAGCGGCCGCGCAGCACCAGCCAGGTCAGCAGCGGCACATTGAGGTACCAGGGAATGGAATACTGGCAATGCGGGCAGTGCGATGGCGGCGTGACGATGCTCATTCCCAGCGGCAGCCGGTAAATGCACACATTCAGGAAACTGCCGACGATGCAACCGAACACGAAGAAGACCAGTGACCAGAAATGGAACGGGACCAGTGACCAGTCCGCAGTCCACGGTCGCCAGTCCACAGTCCAAGCGACCAAGCTAATAGTGTTTGGTGTCATTTGAATTTCCTGCCGCGCAAATCGGATTGTTCAAGGTAAGTCATGAATCCGGCGAGCAGCCGGCCCACTTCATCAGCCGACTTGTAAAGCTGGTTGAACTGCGCGGAATTGACGTATTGTTGATCCAATGCAACGTAAAGGTGCGATTTTACTTCCCCACAAGAGCCTTTTGAAATCGAAAGAAACTGGATGAACTCTTTATCCCCACCCCGGTCAAATCCTTCAGCAACATTCCCCATGATCGAAACCGAGGCGCGCTGAATTTGGTCCCGCAGTCCAAAATCTTTTGCAAATAGACCGGCTTCGGCATGAGCATAAATTTCCCTGGTCAGTTCCCGTGCTTTTTGCCACGCGAGAACGTCCTCGAATTTTTGGATTTTGCTCATGGTCAACCTTTCAGTGTGGGCTCGACGGTGGACGGTGGACGCTGGACCGATAAACTTCCGCTTCCAGCGCGCGGCGCATCACGCCGAGCGGCGCGGGTTTGCCCGTCCAGATTTCGAATGCCTTTGCGCCCTGGTGCAGCAACATGCCCAGGCCGTTGCCCGTTTGGCACCCGGCCTTGCGGGCGGCCTTCAACAAGGGTGTTTCCGCCGGACGATAAATCAGGTCATAAACCGCCCCCGCCTGTTTCAGCGGGAATTGTTTTCCGTCCAACGGTATTGGGTCGCCCGGCTGCAAGCCCAGCGACGTCGCGTTAACCACAAGATCGACTTCGGTTTTGGGATAGCCGAGACCGACGTATACCGAAGGAAACTGTTTTGTGATTTCTCTCTGGATTTTTTGAGCTTTGCCAAATGTGCGATTGACTAAAAATAATTCTGAAATTCCTTCCGTCGCAAAACGTAATGCCGCCGTCCGCCCGGCCCCACCCGCGCCAAGCAATAAAACTTTTCTTCCGCGTAACTCGATTTTTAGATCCTCCCGCACTGCGACAACAATCGCGTCGGCGTCCGTATTAAATCCGCGCGTGCGAATCTCGACGGGCGAGTCCTGCTTGAATTCCCGCAACGGCCGCCAGCCACCACGCGTATGCCGGCCTTCAAAAAGAATTGTATTAACTGCACCCCAAACTTTTGCTGATACATCCAAGGCATCCACCAGTTCCAGCGCGAGCAGTTTATGGGGCACGGTCAGGTTCAGTCCGGCAAATCCCATCACGCGGGCGCCCGCAAGGGCGGCGGGCAGATCATCAGGGCGCACTTCCAAGGCGAGATAACGCCAGTTCAGGCCGAGGGCGGCGAAGGCGGCGTTGTGCATGGCCGGCGACGCGGAATGACGGATGGGAAAACCATAAACCGCGCAGCAGCGCGTGGCGGCATTGATGGCGGGCAGGCCGGATTGTGACACGCGAAATTTATATGCGGCCAACCCGCGAGTTCAAAGCGCAAAGTCCGCGGAGTCCCACCCTTTTTTCCCGTCCGCCAGTGTCAAAAACCGAAATCGGCCGCCCCGCCGTAACCCGGAAGTCCACCACCGAAAGAAACAACCCCATCGGCCGCCTCACTAAGGAATTTCCTTAGGTGGCTAGTGGTTTTCCCTCGTACGCAATCAGGCTGGGCACCAATTGTCGGAATTGGCTCCTTCACTTAATTTGTCGTCATGCAAACAACATTTGTTAGGCAAGATTCGGTCAGTCACCCGGCTCCCTCTGACTTTCAAGGGCATTCCGCCGCGCCCCAGTTGCCGGCACGGGACACGGGTGCGGCGGTGACCAAGGCCGGCACGGCGGCGCCGAACGGGAACGGGAACGGGAACGGCAACGCCAACCGCGCCCTGATCGAGGCGCTCATCGGCTCCAAGGTTTATCAGGAATACGAGCGCGCCTTTGGCGACATGACCGGTTTGCCGATGGTGTTGCAGCCGATTGAAACCTGGCAGTTGCCGTATCACGGCCGGCGCAATGAGAACCCGTTTTGCGCGTTGATGTCACAGAAAAGCCGCGCCTGCGCGGCGTGTTTGCAAACGCGGGAGCGCCTGTGCGAAAAGGCGACGCTCGAACCGCAGTCAATCACCTGTCATTCCGGCCTTTGCGAAACCGCCGTCCCGGTGCGGTTGAGCGACCGGTTGATCGGTTATTTGCAAACCGGGCAACTATTCCGCAAGAAACCGACCGAGACACAGTTCGGACGGGTGGCCAAACAGGTGTCGGAATGGGGCATGGACATAAATCGCGACACACTGAAGAAAGCCTATTTTGCCGGCAAAGTGGTGCCCGCCAAGGAGCATGATTCGGTTGTCAAATTGCTCACGATTTTCGCCCAACACCTGGCCATGATCAGCAACCAGGTTTTCATCCAGCAGGAAAACTCCGAATCGCCGGTCATCAAGCGGGCGAAGGATTACATCTGCGAACATCAGGCCGAGAAACTGTCACTCGGCCACGTCTCCAAGGCGGTCAACATGAGCGCCTTCTATTTTTGCAAGATGTTCAAACGGGTCACGGGCATCAACTTCACCGATTATCTCTCCCGGGTGCGCATCGAGAAGGCGAAAAACCTCCTGCTCAACCCGAACCTGCGCGTGAGCGAGATCGCGTTTGAGGTCGGCTTCCAATCGTTGACACACTTCAACCGCGTTTTCAAAAAACTCCTGGGCCAATCCCCCACCGAGTACCGGGCCCAGTTGTTGACGCACTAAAAGGGGCCGGTGACGGGTGGCGAGTGACGTGACCAGAAGGATCAAAACGCGCGGTTCCCGCCATTTATCGGCGGCCTCCCGGCGCTCGTTTGCAGTTGGCATGGGCGCCGGTTTTCCCGATAGTTTCTTCGCTCTCGAAATGAAGGACTATCGGAAAATGTCCAAAGCCGAATTGCTGGCATGGATCCGCCGGCTTCGTTCCCGGCATGCCATGCGCACCCGGACCCAGCGCCACCGGGCGGCCTCTGCGTTGAGCGACAGTGCCGAACGCCTTCGCGCAATCCTGGAAACGGCGGTGGAGGGCATCATCACCATTGACGAACGCGGCCTCATTGAGTCCTTCAATCTGGCGGCGGAACGGATTTTTGGTTACCGGGCAAAGGAGGTCATCGGGAAAAATGTCAGTGTCCTCATGCCTTCACCACATCACGAGCAGCACGACTCTTACCTGGGCAATTATCTCCGTACCGGTCACGCCAAAATCATCGGCATCGGCCGTGAAATCGTCGCCCGCCGCAAGAACGGCACCGTGTTTCCCATGGACCTCTCCGTCAGCGAAGTGCGGCTGGCCGACCGGCGTTTGTTCACCGGATTCATCCGCGACATCACCGAGCGCAAGGAGGCGGAAAAAGCGCTCCGGCATTACGCCGCGCTGGTGGAATCGTCGGACGACGCCATCATCGGCAAAACGCTGGATGGTCGCATCACCAGTTGGAACCACGGCGCAGAAACGGTCTTCGGTTACACGCGCAACGAGATGCTGGGAAAAAACATTGCCATCCTCATCCCGTCGGACCGGAAGGGTGAAGAGCCGGCAATTCTGGAAAAAATCAGACGCGGCGAATCCGTTGACCACTATGAAACCCTCCGCCGGCGCAAGGATGGAAAATTGATTGATATTTCGGTGACCGTTTCCCCCATCCGCGACGGCGGAGGAAACATCATCGGGGCCTCCAAGGTGGCGCGCGACATCACCGAACGAAAACGGCTCGAAAAGGAGATTCTGGAGATCAGCGAGCGCGAACAACGCCGCATCGGACACGATTTGCACGACGGCCTGTGCCAGCATCTGGCCGGGATTGAACTCATGAGCCAGGTGCTGGAACAAAAACTGGCCCGGCGCTCGAAAGCCGCCGCCGCGCGCGCGGGTGACATCGCCAAAAACGTCCGCGAAGCCATCAGCCACACACGCCTGCTGGCGCGCGGCCTTTCACCCGTCACCCTGGAATCGGAGGGACTCATGTCCGCGTTGCAGGAACTGGCCCTGAGCACGGAGAAAATCTTCCGCGTCGCCTGCCGGTTCGACTGCGACCCGCCGGTGCTGGTCTCGGATTTTCCCGCCGCCACTCATCTGTTCCGGCTGGCGCAGGAGGCGGTTTCCAATGCCATCAAGCACGGCCAGGCGAAGCGGATTTTAATTCGATTGAAAGAGGAACGGGGACAGATGATTCTGAGTGTGGTCGACAACGGCTTGGGGTTCCCCCCGCAACTTCCGAGGTCGAAAGGCATGGGTTTGCGCATTATGCAATCGCGGGTCGGAATGATTGGTGGCACACTGGCCATCGAACGGAACGCCGCCGGTGGTGCGAGCGTGACGGTCAGGGCCCCGAGCCGGAATCGCCGGCAAAAAATGAACACACCCCATGGCCACAAAAAATAAACCCGCCGTAAAGCGGGTGCTGATCGTGGACGACCACCCGATGATGCGCACCGGGCTGGCGCAATTGATTGACAACGAGACGGACCTGAAAGTCTGTGCCGAGGCCGAAAACGCCGGTCAGGCGCTGGACATCGCCGTCAGCCAGACGCTCGATTTGATCCTGCTCGACATTTCCCTGCCCGACAAGAACGGCCTGGAACTCATCAAGGACATCCGGGCGCTCAAGCCCGGCCTGCCCATCCTCGCGGTCTCCATGCACGATGAGGCGCTGTACACCGAACGGGTGCTGCGGGCCGGCGGGCGTGGTTACATCATGAAGCAGGAAGGCGGCAAAAAACTGCTCCAGGCCATCCGCCAGGTGTTGAACGGGCAGATTTATGTGAGCGAAAAAGTGTCCGCCGGGATCCTCGAAACTTTTTCCGGGCGGCAGGCCGAAGCGGCGGGTTCCCCGGTCCACCAGCTTTCCGACCGGGAGTTTGAAGTGTTTCAATTGATTGGCCAGGGCAAAAGCACGCGCGAAATCGCCGTGCACCTGCACTTGAGCGCCAAGACCGTTGAAGTTCACCGTCTGAACATCAAGAAAAAACTGAAGCTGAAGACGGCGACGGATCTCGTCCGCCACGCCGTCCGCTGGCTGGAAACCGGGGAATCCGGCGCCTGAGGTTCACCCGCCCGTGCCGGCGTACTCCTCGTTCAGGTGCAGGTCCGCGCCCATGAACACGTAATCATGCGGGACGGTTTTCATGTCCAGGACATGTTGCGGCAAACGCATCAACTGGCAAAAACCGAGTTGCTCCAGCGCGCGAATGGCCACCTTGCGTTCGCCGTTCAATTCCGCCTCCAGCCGGCGCAGTCCCAGGGAACGCGCGACTTCCACCAGTTCCGCCACCAGAATCCGGGCCACGTCGCGCCCGCGGTATTCGGGATGCGTCAAGACCGTCACGAGGCCGATATGGCGTTTCCAGCCGCCGAGGCGCTGATGCAACGTCGCCTCGCCGATGATTTTTTCCCCGTGCAACATGAGCAGCGGCAGGTTGCGCTCGAAGTCGGCGTCGCGACACCACTCCTGGAACAGGGCCCGGTCGGAAACCGGCTGTTTGACGAACAGCCGTTCCTCTTCCGGCACCGCGAGAAAAAATTTGTGCAGCCGCGCGGCGTCCCGTTTGCCCAGCGGGCGGACGACACACTCCGTGCCGTCGCGCAATTTCACAAAGAGCGGAAACTTTTCCAACGCGTAGTCCAGTATCATAAAAACCTTTCGTTGCCTGCTTCGGTGATAACTATAAATCAGATAAACTGAAATGTAAAAATAATAAAAGAAGAATACTTCATTTCATTCGATCAGGGAATTCGACCCCGGAAGCCCGCCCGCCCGACACCGTTTTTTTATCCCATTGGCCAGGCTCCGCAAAATCGGTAAAGTCTTCAACAAGGTTTGGTAAGTAGTTTTACGCAAAAGGACGAAGTTGTAGGCAAGGTATTTTTGTACCCGGGACATGCTGCCCCGTCGACTCCGGCCGGGTTGACCGCAGATGGAAGCAATGTCCGGACTGGTATTTATAAACACGTCAAACATTTTGGATCCAACATGACCACTGTCGCTTCCGTACCGCAACGCCTTGAACCCGCCCACGACATCCTGCATCAGACGCGCAAGCATCCGCTGGATCCCATCTGCGCCCCCAAAGTGGTCGCGGTGATCGGCGCCACGGACAAACCTCGCAGCGTCGGGCGGATGCTCTTCGAAAACCTCGGCCGCGGTGGGTTCACTGGCGTGGTCTATCCCATCAACCCCAAACGCGCCTCCGTGCTTTGCGTCAAGGCTTATCCCAGCATCGACGCCGTGCCGGAAAAGGTGGACCTGGCGGTCATCTGCACGCCGGCCAAAACCGTGCCCGGGTTGATCCGGGATTGTGCGAAAGCCGGGGTTGCCGGCGTCATCATCATCTCCGCGGGTTTCAAGGAAACCGGCCCCGAAGGCGTGAAACTGGAACAACAAATCCTCGCCGACGCGCGCGCTGCCGGCATGCGCATCGTCGGTCCCAATTGCCTCGGTATCATGATGCCGAACATCGGGTTCAACGCCAGTTTTGCAGCCACCATTGCCCGGCCCGGCAACGTCGGTTTTCTCAGTCAAAGTGGCGCGCTCTGCTGCGCGGTGCTCGACTGGAGCCTCAAGGAAAACGTCGGGTTCAGCTGCTTCGCCTCCCTCGGGTCGATGCTCGACGTCGGCTGGGGCGATTTGATTTATTACCTGGGTGATGACCCGAACACCAAGAGCATCGTCATCTACATGGAAACCATTGGTGATGCCCGCTCGTTCCTGTCCGCCGCCCGTGAAGTGGCGCTGACCAAGCCGATCATCGTCATCAAGCCCGGTCGCACGGAAGGCGCCGCCAAGGCCGCCGCGTCGCATACCGGTTCCCTGACCGGCAGCGACGACGTGTTGGAGGCCGCCTTCAAGCGCTGCGGTGTGCTGCGCGTGAACAATATTTCCGATTTGTTTTACATGTCCGAAGTGCTGGGCCGGCAGCCGCGTCCCCGGGGCAATCGCCTGACCATGATTACCAATGCCGGCGGTCCGGGGGTGCTGGCGACCGACGCGTTGATCACCACCGGGGGCGCACTGGCGGAAGTTTCCAAGGGAACCATCGCGGAACTGGACAAATTTCTGCCCCCTTCCTGGTCGCGCAACAACCCGGTGGACGTGCTCGGTGATGCCAGTGCGGAAGTTTACG
>Ga0070731_10002494_pt1 | contig 17471 bp, 13 predicted proteins | sample Coa_R1_2_FD_66448 | JGI IMG/M metagenome (GOLD analysis project Ga0070731, IMG submission 66448) | Surface soil microbial communities from Centralia Pennsylvania, which are recovering from an underground coalmine fire - Coalmine... | ecosystem: Environmental > Terrestrial > Soil > Unclassified ...
CGCGAGAAGATGAAGACGCAGATGGAATCCCTCATCTATCACTTTAAGATTATTACGGAAGGTTTCGCAGTTCCGGCGGGTGAGGTTTACCAGGCGGTGGAGTCTCCGCGTGGAGAGATGGGGTATTACATCGTCAGCGATGGCACCGCGAAGCCGTATCGAGTGCACATGCGCTCGGCCTGCTTCGCCAATCTGCAGACGCTCAGCAAGATGTGCGAAGGAAAGTTGATTGCCGACGTAGTGGCGGCGATTGGGAGCATCGACATTGTGCTGGGAGAAATCGACCGGTAGAAATTGAGTGATTGGGCGATCTGGCCATTGAGAGATTGGGGTTTTGAGGACGGTTTGTGAGCAGTCAGCCAGAGCAGTTGCGGGATCGGACGAAGGCATTTGCGTTGCGGGTTATTCGGCTCTATCGCTCGCTGCCATATGCGACAGACACCCAAGTTCTCGGGAAGCAGTTGTTGAGATGCGGCACCTCGGTCGCAGCGAACTATCGGGCCGTTTGCCGTGCCAGGTCAAAGGCTGAGTTTGTAGCGAAGATCGGAATTGTGGTTGAAGAAATTGACGAAGCAGTTTTATGGCTGGAGCTTATGACTAAATCCGGAATTATTCCAGAGGTTAAGACGGCAGCGTTGCTTAAGGAAGCGAACGAACTGACGGCGATCTTTGCAGCCTCGCAACGTACAGCGAGGCAGGCAATACGAGCTTCAATCGCACAATCGCCCGATCACCCAATCGCCAGATTTCAATGAAGTTTTCTGATGAATTCGAAGCGCGGTTTGCGGAGATGGTGCCGCATTATCCCACCAAGAGGTCTGCCTTGGTTCCGACTCTGCTTTACGCGCAGGACGAAGTTGGCTACCTGTCGGATGAGGTGATCGCTGAGATCGCCGGGCGACTCGATCTGACGGAACTCGAAGTGAACAACGTGATCAGCTATTACTCGATGCTGACCACAAAACCGCGTGGAAAATATAACGTGCAGGTCTGCACGAACATCAGCTGCATGGTCCGCGGCGGCGAAGAAATCTTGCATCACTGCGCCAAGAAGCTGGGCATCGCCCACAAACAAACCACGCCGGACGGCATGTTCACTTTGGAAGAGGTGGAATGCATCGGGGCGTGCAGCTGGGCCCCGGCGGCGCAGGTGAACTACGATTTTCACGAGAACCTGACCACCGACAAGATGGACAAGATTCTCGACGAATATCGGAAATTAAATCATTGAGCGATCGGGTGATTGTGCGATTGGAAGACTATTGTTTCTCAATCGCTTAATTACCCAATCGCACGATTACTCGATTCCCATGGCTGATCTGGTCTCACATCCCGACGAGGTAAAGGTTGTCTCCCGCCGCTTTGGCATGGGTGCGACCAACATTGACCGCTACCTCGAACTGGACGGCTACAAGGCCGTGCAGAAGGCGCTCGCGATGGAGCCTGACGCGATCATTAATGAGGTCAAGAACTCGGGCCTGCGCGGGCGCGGCGGCGCTGGGTTCTCGACCGGGATGAAGTGGTCTTTCGTTCCCAAGCAATCGGCTAAACCGAAGTATGTGCTGTGCAACGGCGATGAGAGCGAACCGGGAACCTGCAAGGACCGCTTGATTTTCGAGCACGATCCGCATTCCGTGATTGAAGGCGTCATGATCGGCGCGCTGGCGGTCGGCGCGAAGAGCGGCTACATCTATATTCGCGGCGAGTACCGATACCTTTCGATCATCATGCAGAAGGCGATCCGCGATGCCTACGCCAAGGGATTTATCGGCAAGAACATCTTTGGCAGCGGGCGCGACCTGGATATTTACTGGCACGGCGGCGCGGGTGCCTACGAAGTCGGCGAAGAGTCCGCGCTGATGGAGTCGCTCGAAGGCAAGCGCGGGATTCCGCGGATTCGCCCGCCATTCCCGGCGGTAGTGGGGCTCTGGGGCGGCCCTACTGTGATTAATAACGCAGAGACCTTGGCCAATGTCCCCCATATCATTCTTGGCGGCGCGGACTGGTTCTCCAAGCTCGGCACGCCGAAAAACGGCGGCACGCGCCTATTTTGCCTGAGCGGCAATATCGCCAAGCCCGGAGTCTACGAATTGCCCATGGGCTACAACCTGAAGAAAATGATTTACGAGGTCGGCGGCGGAATTCCGAATGGGCGCGAACTTAAGGCCGTGGTTCCCGGCGGGGCGTCGTGTCCTTGCCTGACTGCGGACGAGATCGATGTCGCGATGGATTTTGATTCGGTCCAGAAAGCTGGTTCGATGCTGGGATCGGGCGGCGTGGTAGTGATCGACGACGCGCAGTGCATCGTGAAGTTCGCGCTGCGGACGATGAAGTTTTACCAGCATGAGAGCTGCGGGTGGTGCATCCCTTGCCGTGAAGGCACGGACTGGCTCAAGAAGACGCTCATCCGCTTCCATAACGGCGGCGGCATGAAGAAAGACATCGACAACATGCAATACCTGGCGGAAAACATGCTGGGCCGGACTTTCTGTCCGCTAGGCGATGCGGCCGCGATGCCAACGATCGGATTCGTGAAAAAATTCCGCAAGGAGTTCGAGGATCACCTCGACGGAAAACCGTGCCCGTACGAGAAATCAGGGGCGGAGGAACAGCTGGCGGAACTTGCGCACTAGATGTATTGACCCATTTTGCGATCGGGTGATTAAGCGATTGAAAATCTTGAGGCTGTCGATTTTTCAATCGATCAATGACGCAATCGCACAATCAGACAATTTCCAATGGCTGATGTAAACCTTACTGTCGACGGCAAGAAACTCACGGCTCCCGCGGGCACGTTGCTCATTGAAGCGTGCAAGAGCGTGGGCATCGAAGTGCCTTCGTTCTGCTACTACCCCAACCTCTCTTTACAGGGCGCTTGCCGCATGTGCCTGGTGAAGGTCGAGAAGATGCCCAAGCTGCAAACGGCCTGCACAACCGTGATCACCGAGGGGATGATCGTCACTACCGACAGTCCGGAGATCAAGCAGGCGCGCAAGTCGATGCTGGAGATGTTGCTCGGCAACCATCCGCTCGACTGTCCGGTATGCGACGCCGGCGGCGAGTGTGAACTGCAGGACATGACGTTTGCCTATGGCGCCGCGGAGTCGAAGTACATGGAGGCCAAGAACCACAAGGAGGAACAGCAATGGTCTCCGGTGGTCTTCTTCGACCGTCCACGATGCATTCTTTGCTATCGATGCGTGCGCATCTGCGGCGAAGGCATGGACGTCTGGGCGCTGGGCGTACAGAATCGAGGCGTAAGTTCGCTGATCGCTCCGAACAAAGAAGATCATCTGGAATGCGAAGAGTGCGGCATGTGCATCGACATCTGCCCGGTCGGCGCGCTCACCTCCGGCGCATACCGGTATAAGACACGGCCGTGGGAGATGAAGCATGTAGGCACTGTCTGCACGCATTGCGGCGACGGTTGCAAGACCACCCTCGGCGTTCGGCGGTCTGACACAGGCATGGAGATTGTCCGCGGCGACAATCGCGATAAGAGCGGGACCAACGGCGACTTCCTGTGCATCAAGGGGCGCTATGGGTTTGACTTTGCGAATCATGAAGAGAGGTTGACGCAGCCGCTCATCCGGAAGAACGGCAAGCTGACTCCGGCCACATGGGAAGAAGCATTTGAAATGGTCGGAAAGAAGTTCGCTGAGATTCGTGACAAAGACGGCGGGGCGGCCATTGGGGTTATCGGGTCAACCCGCACGACGAACGAAGAAGCTTATCTCCTCTCAAAGTTCGCGCGCACGGTTCTGAAGACGAACAATGTTGACCATCATCGGACGGCAGACTTCCCTGCCCTGGCTGCCGCGCTTCGCGGCAAAGGCGACGTGACCGCGAGTATGGCGGATGTTTATACGGCGCCTGCGATCCTGCTGATCGGGAACGATCCGACAGAGCAGCACCCGTTGCTGGCCTGGCAGATTCGTAACAATGTGCGACTGCACCGCGCGAAGTTGTATGCGATCAACTCGCAATCAATCAAGCTGCGCCGGCAGTCGACAAACTTCACGCAGATTCCACCCGGAACGGAAGGAAAAGTCGCTGAGTTCCTCGCTGGAGAAGATGCCGCGGTCGATGCGCTTGGAAGCACGAAAGAGGCATGGATCGCACTGCGCGACAAGCTGCGCGGGGAACTGAATCTGGTCATCATCTTCGGCTCGGAAATTCGCCGCGGCGATGTGGCCAAGCTGATTTCTTTCGGTTCTGGCATCAATGGGGCGAAATTTATCGGCTTAGCCGATTATTCGAACTCCCGCGGCGCGGCAGATATGGGCCTGTATCCCGACCTGCTGCCCGGATATCACGCCGTCTCCGGGAATAGCGCGTTCCATCAGGAGTGGGGCGAGATTCCGCAAAATTCCGGGCTCGACACAGCGGCCATGATCGAAGCGGCCAAGGCTGGCAATCTCAAAGCGCTTTATGTAGTGGGATCGAATCCGATTGGACGCCTGCGGATTGATCCGTTCGCATTCTCGAAGGGTTTTGTCGTGGTGCAGGACATGTTCCTGACCGAGACGGCGGTCACGGCTGACGTCGTCCTGCCGGCTGCGAATGCCTACGAGAAGGCCGGCACGATGACGAATACTTGCGGCGACGTGCAACTGGTCAAGAAAGCGGGCGAGGTTTCGGGTACGAAACCGGATTTCGAGATGATCGTCCGCATCGCCGATGCCATGGGAGCCGACGTACGTAAGTTGGTGCCGTTCGGCGGCGGAGTACGCGCCGACATGGGCCAGACGCGCGGGGCGCAGTCTGGCGAAGCGGACCGGCATTCGGTGTGGCTCGAGATGCAGGGTCTGGAGCCGAAGCTGAGCCCGCTCGATCCGATGGCGATCCTCGACGAGATTCAGCGGCTGGTTCCTGGCTATGACGTTTCGCGGATGAATCTGCTGGCCGGAAACAGCGAGCACTCGTCGCTGACCAACAGCGGGCCGGGCGCGGCGCAGAAGCCGGAATCAATTGCTGCGGCCAATGACAGCTTATTCACATCGGGCACGCTCGGACGGTATTCGCGCGCCCTGCAATCGGTCATGGAAAGTCACCAAGTTAAACCTGCCGAAGTCGCGGCAGACTGAATTTCATCGTCCTAGCAGCTGCGGTTGGAAGTAAGAGAGGAAGAAGTTGCCAATCTGGCTCTATATCGTTTCGTCCATCATAAAGTCAGCGATCGTATTGGGAGTGCTCCTGACCGCGGTCGCTTATACGGTTTGGCTGGAGCGGAAAGTTGTCGGACACATGCAGAACCGCTGGGGTCCCACGCGTGTTGGCCCCTTCGGCCTGCTGCAACCCGCGGCTGATGGCTTGAAATTTCTCTTCAAGGAAGACCTGACTCCTCCGCACGTTTATAAGCCGCTGTTCCTGGCGGCACCGCTGATCGCCGTCATCCTTGCCCTGACTTCGATTGCGGTCATTCCGTTCGGGAATCCGGTGGTGATCGGTGACTATGTCGTTCCCCTCCAGATCACAGATGTGAACATCGGCCTGCTGATGATCTTGGGCGTGACCTCGATCGGCGTATATGGCGTGGCGCTGGCGGGCTGGTCCTCGAACAATAAGTATTCGCTGCTGGGCGGGCTGAGGGCGAGCGCGCAGATGGTGAGCTACGAGATTTCGCTGGGTCTGTCGCTGGTGGGCGTGCTGATCATGTCCGGCAGCTTCAGTCTGCACGATATTGTGCGGGCGCAGCAGGGACACTTTTGGGGATTCATTCCGCGCTGGAACATTTTCACGGGACAGATCATCGGCTTTTTCTGCTACTTGATGGCTGCCTATGCCGAGACCAACCGCATTCCGTTCGATTTGCCCGAGGCAGAAACCGAACTGGTCGCGGGATACCACACGGAATATAGCGCCATGAAATTCGCCATGTTCTTCATGGCGGAGTACGCCAACATGATTACGGTGGCTTGCCTGGCGACGCTGCTGTTCTTCGGCGGATGGAATGGACCCATTTTCGGTCCCACCATTGTGCAGGAAATTTTGCCGTTGTTCTGGTTCGCGGCCAAGGTTTTTGCATTTCTCTTTTTGTATATATGGGTGCGCGGAACGTTGCCGCGCTTCCGCTATGACCAACTGATGGCGTTTGGCTGGAAGTTTCTGCTGCCGCTGGCGCTCGCGAATCTGGTCGCCACCGCGGTCGCGGTTGCATGGTAAGGAGTGATTCGTGGTCAGTGATTAGTGGACAGCGACGTTCCCGCTGACCACCGGCCACTTGAAGCTCAATCATGATCAGCATTCATTTAATCCTGTTCCTGGCATTCGGCGCGGTAGCGCTGGCGGGCGCGGTCAACCTGCTGGTGCAGCGGCATCCGATTAACAGCGCGCTGTCGCTGATCGCGGTGATGGCGGCGCTGGCCGGGGAATATCTGCTGCTCGGCGCGGAATTTGTCGCCGCAGTGCAGGTGATCGTCTACGCGGGCGCGATTATGGTGCTGTTCGTATTCGTCATCATGCTGCTGAATGCCGGGGTGGAAGAGGAGACCAAGGGCAGCAAAGTGGCGATTCTGTTTGGCGTGCCCGGCATGTTGCTGGGAAGCCTGCTGATCGCCTGGGTCGTTCTGCGTCATTCGGGAACCGAGGCTGTGGCGATAGGAGCTTTGCCCGGACCTCCGAGCACCATTGGCGAACTGCTGTTTCACGAATTTTTGTTGCCGTTCGAGATCACGTCGATTTTGATTCTGATTGCCATCATGGGAGCGGTTGTGCTGGCCAGCAAGCCGACGGTTCCCGGAGGCCCACAGAAGAAGGTGAGCGATTAAATGGTCCCGCTTTCTTATTACCTCGTTCTGAGCGGCATCTTGTTCGCGTGCGGCGTGACAGGCTTTCTGATCAAGCGCAACATCATCACGATTTTCATGTCGATTGAGTTAATGCTCAACGGCGTGAATCTTTCATTCGTCGCGTTTGCGGCGCACTGGCACGTGTTGGCCGGACAAATCTTCGTCTTCTTTGTGATGGTAGTGGCAGCGGCGGAAGCCACCGTCGGATTGGCGATCATCATCGCGGTCTACCGCACGCGCGAGACACTCAATGTCGACAAGGTGAACCTGCTCAAGCTATGACGCGGAATCCTTATCTCTGGCTTATTCCGATCCTTCCGCTGGCGGGAGCGGCGATCAACGGATTTTTGGGCAAGCATTCGTCAAAGAGGGCGGTGACGACGATTGCGCTGGTCTTTCCTGGAATTGCGTTCGCGCTCGCGGTTTGGATCGCTTTGACGTTTACATCCTCGGCGGCGCCTTACAGCTTCGAACTGTCCCACTGGATTCGTTCCGGAAATTTCTCGGCCGATTTCGCTTTCTATCTCGACCAGCTTTCGTTGGTGATGCTTCTGGTGGTCACCGGAGTGGGTTTTTTGATCCACATCTACTCCGTCGGCTACATGTGGGACGATCCCGGCTACTACCGGTTTTTTACCTACCTGAACCTGTTCATGTTCTTCATGCTGACGCTGATTCTGGCCAATAACTACCTGGTCATGTTCATCGGGTGGGAGGGCGTCGGGCTGGCGTCGTATCTGCTGATCGGATTCTGGTTCACGAAGGATTCGGCGGCATCGGCCGGGAAGAAAGCTTTCATCGTCAACCGTATCGGTGATTTCGGATTTCTGATCGCGCTGTTTCTTCTCATTCAACACTTCGGGTCCCTCGATTTCACGAAGGTCTTTGCGCAGGTACAGCCCCTGGGAGTGGAAAACGGTGGCGCTGGATTGCTCACGGCAATCGGAATTTTGCTCATGGTCGGCGCGTGCGGCAAGTCGGCGCAGATCCCGCTCTATGTCTGGCTTCCCGACGCGATGGAAGGCCCGACGCCGGTGTCGGCTCTGATCCACGCCGCGACCATGGTGACGGCCGGCGTCTACATGGTTGCGCGCTCGCACGTGATCTTTGAGCGCGCCCCGATCGCGTTGACGGTGGTTGCCATCATCGGAACTCTTACGGCGCTCTTTGCGGCTACGATCGGCATCACGCAGACTGACATCAAGAAGGTCCTGGCCTATTCAACGATCTCGCAGCTTGGCTACATGTTCATGGCTTGCGGAGTGGGCGCGTTCTCGGCGGGAATCTTTCACCTGATGACCCATGCCTTCTTCAAAGGCCTGCTGTTCCTGGCTGCGGGCTCGGTGATTCACGCCGTGGGAGGCGAACAGGATATGCGGAAGATGGGCGGATTGCGATCCTACATTCCGTGGACATTCCTAACCATGGGAATTGCGACTCTGGCGATCGCGGGAATTCCTCCCCTGGCGGGCTTCTGGAGCAAAGATGAAATATTGTGGAAGGCGTACCAGGGAAGCTGGGTGTATTGGCTGATCGGCGTCATCACGGCTTTCATCACATCGTTTTACATGTTTCGCCTGCTGTTCATGACCTTCTTCGGCGACTACCGCGGCGCGCAGGTCGACTCTCACGGTCATGCGACGCACGGCCACGGAGATCACGGTCACGGGGAACCGCACGAAAGTCCGATGGTGATGCTCGTGCCGCTGATAATTCTGGCGGTGCTTTCGATTTTCGGCGGATTCGTCGGATACCACAATGCGTTTGAGCATTTCCTCGAACCTGTGTTCGGCACTGGCGCGGTCGCCGACGCCGCCGGAGAGGCCGCGAGTGGCGGCACGGAATACATACTGATGGGAGTTTCTGTGCTCACCGCGCTACTCGGCTTAGTCCTGGCCTACGTTCTGTACGTCAGCAAGCCCTACTTACCGGAGAAGATTGCGGTATCGCTTGGCAGTTTGTACGACGCCGTGCTGAACAAATACTACGTGGACGAGATTTACGCGAAGGTATTCGTGAAGCCCCTGGTGGACGGCTCCACAACCATCCTTTGGCAAGGTGTTGACCGTAAGGTCATCGACGATAGTGTGAATAACGCAGCCGATGGCGCGCAGCATGTTTCCGACGAAGTCCGTCACATGCAGTCCGGCAATCTGCGCTCGTATGCCGGATGGATTGCGGCCGGAGCCGCGCTAGTGATCGCGTACATGATCTGGCAGGGGGTGGGACAGTGAAGATCGACCACTTCAGCCCCTACATCCTCACGTTGGTAACGTTTGTGCCGTTGGCCGGAGCAATCTTGCTGATGCTGCTTCCGCGGCGCGATCGCGACATCCGCATATTCTCTCTGGTCGTGTCGCTGCTGACATTCGCCCTTTCCGTTCACCTACCGGTGCACTTCCAACGTGCGCAGACGGCTTTTCAATATGAGATCGATAAGCAGTGGATCTCCAGCCCGAATATTCACTACCACATGGGGATCGACGGAATCTCGTTATGGCTGGTGGTGCTGACCACGTTTCTCACCCCGCTGTGCGTGCTCATCTCTTGGAAGTCGGTGCATGATCGGGTAAAAGAGTTTTTCATCCTGCTTCTGATTCTGGAAACGGCGCTGATCGGTGTCTTCACTTCCCTTGACCTCTTCCTCTTCTATTTCTTCTGGGAGGCCACCCTAATCCCGATGGCGCTCCTGATAGGGATATTCGGGCACGAGCGCAAGGTTTACGCGGCGGTGAAGTTTTTCATGTACACGATGATCGCGTCCGTGTTCATGCTGGCGGCGATCTTGTGGCTGTACGCCAACACTCACAGCTTCGACTTCGTTACGATCCGTGATCTGATCGCGAGCGGCAAGGTCCCGAACTTTCCTGCAGCCGCGCAGTGGCTCTTCCTGGGATTTTTCCTGGCCTTCGCGGTGAAGGTGCCGCTGTTTCCGTTCCACACGTGGCTGCCCGATGCTCACGTGGAGGCGCCCACCGCAGGATCCGTGCTGCTGGCAGGCGTCCTGCTGAAGATGGGCACGTACGGCATGCTGCGCTTCAATCTTGGACTATTCCCCGAGCAGTCGCGGCACAATCAATCCTGGATCATGATCTTGGCGCTGATCGGCATCATCTATGGCGCGCTGGTGGCAATGGTGCAGCCGAACATGAAGAAGCTGATCGCGTATTCCTCCGTCAGCCACTTGGGATTTGTAGTGCTGGGAATTTTCAGCTTTACGCAAGCAGGGCTCAATGGCGCGATGTTCGTAATGCTCGCGCACGGGATTTCAACCGGCGGCCTGTTTATGCTGGCGGGTATTCTGCATGAACGCCGCCACACGTACGAGATCTCGGAGTTTGGCGGTCTGGCCACTCCGATGCCGGTCTATGCCACCTCCTATCTCTTTATCGTGCTGGCTTCGGTTGGATTGCCTCTGCTCAACGGTTTCATTGGAGAGTTCCTGGTGCTGACCGGCGCGTTTCAGGCGCGGCCGATTTATGGGATTCTGGCGGCAACGGGCGTCATCTGGAGCGCGTGTTATCTGCTCTGGATGTTCCAGCGTGTTTTCTACGGCAAGGTTACGCATCCGGTGAACAGTTCCCTTCCCGATCTGCTTGGGTTTGAAAAGGCCGCCGTATGGCCTTGCGTCGCGGCCGCGCTGGCGATGGGTGTAGCACCGATTCTGTGGCTGGCCGCGATCGATCCGGCGGTTCACGCCGCGCTGGCTGGCCCGATCCCGCAAATGGTCAGCAGGGTGGTGGGACAATGACCGTCGTTCTGGCCCAGGTGCAGGCAATCCCTCAAGCCGCGGATTATCTACGAATTCTGCCCGAGATCGTTTTGTCGTTATTCGGCATTTTGATAATGCTTCTCGATCCGCTCGTCGATGAGGAGAAGAGTCAGAAAACGCTCGGACTGATCGCATTTATCGGAACCATTGCCGGGCTGATCTCGACGTGGTACACGGCGCAATCGCCGGGGCTCGCCTTCTCCAATACGATCCGGGTGGACAGCTTCAGCATCTATTTCACGTTTCTGGTCATCGCAATCGCAGCCGTCGTCATCCTAAGCTCCTTCGAATACATGGCCGTGCAGCGCATTCGGGCTGGGGAATATTACGCTCTGATCCTGTTCGGCGTGGTGGGCATGACGCTGATGTCGTCGGCCATCGAACTGGTGATGATCTTCATCGGCCTGGAGATCTCGTCGATTTCGACATATATCCTCGCAGGATTCCGCCGCAACGAAGCAGCGAGCAGCGAATCGTCGCTGAAATACTTTCTACTCGGATCATTCGCCACCGCATTTTTCCTCTATGGCGTCGCCCTCATGTTCGGAGCGACCGGATCGACAAATATCGACACGATCGCGCAGAAGTTACAGTCGGGTCCGGTCGAATTGCTGGTCTTTGTCGCCATGGCGCTGATGCTTGTGGGATTGGGATTCAAAGTCGCCGCGGCACCCTTCCATATCTGGACTCCGGACGTTTATGAAGGGGCACCGGCGCCGATCGTGGGATTCATGTCGACCGCTCCAAAGGCGGCGGCATTTGCGGTTCTACTACGAGTAGTGTTTGCGATCAACGCTCCAGGACGGTTCTGGTTCCTGTGGGTCGCGGCGGCGCTTTCAATGACGTTGGGAAACGTGGGCGCTTTGGTCCAGAGCAATGTCAAACGACTGCTGGCCTACTCCTCGATCGCGCACGCGGGATATCTTCTCATGGCTTTTGCCATGACCACACCGGAGAATTCCGCGAACGGCATCTCCGCAGCAATGTTCTATGCCGCCTCCTATGCGGCCATGAACGTGGGCGCCTTCGCCGTCGTGGGTCATTTCGCGAACGCAGGCGAGCGCTACGTCACATTGGAGGACTACGAAGGACTTGGACGAAGATCTCCGCTGCTGGCGGCAACTCTGACCATCTTCCTGTTGTCACTGATCGGAATCCCCATGACCGGAGGATTCTTTGCCAAGTTCTACGTCTTCAGCGCGGCAATCCGAGCCAATCTGATCTGGCTGACCCTGATTGGTGTTGCCAACAGCGCCATCGGAGCATACTACTACCTCCGCATCATCGTAGTGATGTACATGCGCGAAGCACGGAGAGAGGTCCCGGTTGCCCCTGTGACCTTCGGGTTGGGCATCGCATTGGCAGTCAGCATTTTTGCAACACTGTATCTCGGCCTTCTACCGAACCGCGTTCTCCAAGTCGCGCAACACTCGGCCCAGGAGTTATTGCCCCATCCGCCTTCAGTGGGTACGGCTCAAATCCCGCTCCAGCCGCCCGTTCCACAGCCTTGAACTTCTGTGAAAAATTTCTGCGAGGACCATTTGACAAGCACCAGAGGCCGCGTGCATCATGTCTTCACTAAGTTTTTCTCTCAGTTCTTCTCTCAGGAACTGACCAGCGTTGTGGAGGAGAGCACAATGTCCAAACTGATTCGCAAGCTTTGGTTTGAAGACGAGGGGCAAGACATCGCCGAATACGCGGTGATGTTGGCGGTTATTCTGGTTCTGGTGGTAGGGACGGTACGCTTGATCGGGTCAAATGCAAACAATGCATTTTCAAGCGTCGCCAGCTCACTCCAATAAACGAGACCCCAGGGTTCCGACAGATCTGATTCGATTTGAACAGGGAAGGTTCTATGCCGCGATTGACTTCAGGCATTTCTGTAGCCGGTTACTACCGATTTATCTGGGTAGCGGCTGCGGAGCAGCTTGGAGTAAAGATGGGCCACTGAAGGCCATCGAAAAACACCAAGCTTCAGCCGCAAGCCGCGATTCCTTCGCGGCTTTTGATTTTTAGAACGGATTACAAGGAGACTGATTCGATGATTGTCAACATGTCTGAAAAGGCAACCGAGCAGGAGATCAATCACGTAATTGAGCGCATCCGCGAGGCCGGGTATCAGCCTCATGTCACGCGCGGCACCGAGCGCACGATTGTGGCAGCCGTAGGCGCCGGACGTCGGCATGAGATCGAGGCGCTTCAGGTTGCGCCGGGAGTCGACAACGTGGTCCCAATCGCGCAGCCCTTCAAGCTGGTGAGCCGGCAGGTGCGTCCGGAACGCTCGGTCGTGAAGATCGATGGCGTCTCGATCGGGGGTCCCGAAGTCGTGGTCATCGCCGGTCCGTGCTCCGTGGAATCTCGCGAGCAACTGCTCGACACTGCCCACGCGGTGAAGCGAGGGGGGGCATCGATGCTCCGTGGCGGCGCTTACAAGCCGCGTACTTCTCCCTACGATTTTCAGGGACTTGGACTTGAAGCGCTGAAGATTCTGCGCGAAGCGAAGCAGGAAACTGGGCTGCCTGTCGTGACGGAAGTGATGAGCACGGAGGACATCGATATCATCTGCGAGCATGTCGACATGCTGCAGGTGGGGGCGCGGAACATGCAGAATTTCGCGCTGTTGCGGCGACTGGCGACTGCCAATAAGCCGGTGCTGCTCAAACGTGGTCCGTCGGCGACTGTAAAAGAGTGGCTATTAGCGGCAGAGTATTTGCTTTCCGGCGGAAATCAGCAGGTGGTTCTGTGCGAGCGCGGGATCAAGACGTTTGAAACAGAAATGCGAAATACCATGGATCTCGCCGCGATTGCATTGGCTCGTGATTTGTCACACCTACCGGTGATTGCTGATCCCTCTCACGGCACGGGAAAGCAGAGCCTGATCGCAGCGGTTTCGCGCGCCGCAGTCGCCATTGGCGCAGATGGTCTTATCATTGAAGTGCATCCGTGCCCGGAGCGAGCGCTTTCGGATGGTCCTCAGTCTCTCGACTTCGCGGGATTCGAAAAGGTAATGCGTTCCTTGACCGAACCTCTGCGCAGAACTGCTGGCCGACCGGAACCGGTGGCGGCGGTGTCATAGATTCATAACCGCGGGATTCGTAACCGTAGTAATTGGTTCGAAAGACAACTGCTTTCGTCCGAGTTCAGATCAACGCATGAACTCTTTCGGACTGTATCGCCCATCAGCGTGGAGTGCATAGGTAAAACAAAGCTCCTAAGCGTTTGCTAATAAAGCACATATCGAAGGCACTGGCGGATTTCGTGCTGTCCCGAATCATCAATGTCGTCCCCGGGCCGCGAAGAGCGATATCCCGTCCACGTGTTTTTTCGCTAGACAAACGAAATAAAACGCTATAAAAGAAAAGGTTCGGCCGGGGGGCGAACAAGCCGTCTCGGCAACGAATACGCACCCGTGCTCAACGAAGAACGCCGCCGCGCGATCCTGGACCTCCTCAATCATCAGGGGCGCGTTTTAGTCACCGAACTCGCCCGCCAGTTCTCCACGTCACAAGTCACGATTCGCAAAGATCTGGAAATTCTCCACGCTCACGGACTCGTGCATCGCACCCACGGAGGCGCGCTTCCATCGCGTGAGGGAGCGCTGGAAGATCCGACGCTGAGGGAAAAAGAAAAACTTCATCACCAGGAGAAGGGACGCATCGCCGACTGCGCCGTCGCAAAGGTGAACGAAGGTCAGGTACTGATTCTCGATTCGGGCACCACAACAACTGCAATCGCGCGAGCCTTGCGCAGCTTTCAGAATCTCACGATCATCACAAACGCGGTAAATATTGCAGCCGAACTATCGGGTTCGGCGATCGAAGTTATTCTCACCGGTGGAACATTGCGCAAGAACTCGTTTTCTCTGGTCGGACCCATCGCCGAAGAAACACTGCGCCGATTGAGCGCCGATATTTTGTTTCTCGGTGTCGACGGCTTCGACGTTCATTTCGGATTGAGTACGCCGAACCTGCTCGAGTCGAAGGTCAACCGCGTAATGGTTGAGATCGCAAAAAAGACGGTCGTAGTTTGCGATTCCAGCAAGTTCGGACGCCGTAGTTTGTCGCTGATTGCTCCGACATCTGAGATGCAGGAAGTCATCACCGACCGAGGCGCTCCGAAGTCGGACCTTCGACTCCTAAAGCAAGCCGGGATCGAAGTCACCCTCGTTTAATCATCAATTCTCATTCTAATTCTCATGCCCCGCTTCGATGTCGCAATCGCCGGAGAGCTCAATCTGGATCTGATTCTTTATGGCCTGCCCGAACAACTTCCGCCTGAGCGCGAATTACTCGCGGACCGGATGATGCTGACGCTTGGATCGTCTTCTGCCATTGTGGCCCACAATCTTTCTGCCCTCGGAAGCCGCGTCGGATTTCAGTCGCGCATCGGCGAAGACCCTCTGGGACGGATTGCGCTCGAACGCCTGGCCGAAGCAAAGGTGGATGTGTCAAAAGTTCGCGTCGTTCCCGGTGCGAGCACTACGGGCCTAACGGTGATTCTGCCGCACGCACACTGGCGCAACATTCTGACCTACCCGGGAACGATCGCCGAGTTGACCTGGGAGGACCTTGATCTCGATTATCTGGCAGATTCTCGCCACTTTCACTTTTGCTCGTATTACCTGCAGCGGGCCTTACAGCCTAGAGTGGCTGAACTCTTCCAGCATTTGAAGGCGAAGGGACTCACAATCTCCCTGGATACCAACGATGATCCCGAGGACCGCTGGGAAGGAGGCTTGAAAGAACTGTTGCGCTATGTCGATGTCTTCTTGCCGAACGAACGCGAAGCCTGCAAGGCGGCGGGCACGGAAGATTTGGAGGAAGCGATCAAGGAGCTATCGGCGCTGGTTCCGTTGCTGGTCGTGAAACTCGGGCGCAAGGGCGCGCTGGCTCAAAAGGGATTGGAACGTTTCACCGCTGCCGCGCAGGAAGTCATCGCGGTAGATCCGGTCGGCGCCGGAGATAGTTTCGATGCTGGATTCCTGTATGAGTACATTCGCGGAGCGGACGTGCCCGCCTGTCTGGCGAGCGGAAATCGCGCCGGAGCGCTATCCACCACTCGTCCTGGGGGAACCGAGGCCTTCCGCGAAAAATATTTCCGCTAGCCGTTGCACGCTACGTCCCTCGACTGCGATCACCTGCGCTATTGCCCACTCACCTCAAGCAGCAAATGATCCTTGAATTCTACCTTCAATCGCGGAGCCTGCCCCTGTGCCGCCTGCACAGTACCGAGGTCTTTTCCGTCTGCATAATCGACTGCGTGATAGCTTCCCGGCGTCAGGCCGCGCAACTCGATTTCGCCCTTGAATGGCGCGTTCTCCGGCGTGAAGAACGCGTAGTACATCTTCCCATCTTTCTCGATGGCGTACGCTTCGGGCATGTCATAGCCGTAGACATACAGGTCCCGAAATTCACCCTTCGACAACATCTTCTCGTTGTAAAGGGCGATCCACTTCTTCCAATGAGCTTCCTTTTCAGCCGTGAGCGCGACGGGCTTGAACTTGGGTCCGGGATCAGGCCAAACGAACTTCGTGCCGAGCACCCCGCCTGCTCCCAATGTTGAGGCGAAGTCGGTCCCGTGCTCACTCCAGTTGCCATGGCCCAACGGAGTCATCTCGGAAAGTTCGACGTGATCTCCGTAAACCGCCGATTGCGGGCCGAGCAGCGCCTTATACATCTTGACTCTGCGCCGGACTTGAATCGCGCCCACCGGATCGGCCGTGACAGCCTGATCAATAAATGGCAGCCATGCTAACGACGGCGTCGTTCCGCACGGACAAGCTTGTGTCACGCTCTCCGGTTTGATCGCGCGCGTAGTCTCGAAAATGATCTTGTACACGTCGCCCATGGCGTTCACGGAATCCTGCGGGGATTTGTGATGATGCGCCGGGTTATAGCACGCTGGAACGCTGTAGATATTATCGAGTTTCGATCCGTCGAAGCCCCAGTCCCGAATGAATCTCTCCGTGAGTTTTTTGAAGTAGGCCTGCACTTCGGGCACGGCGGGACACAGAGCCGCCAGATCTCGCGTCATGCGCCCGTGCTTGCCATTTTTGTCGAGGATGAGCCAGTCGGGGTGCTCTTTCGCGACCTTAGAAACAATGTATTTGTGAGACTCCCATCTTCCCTGGCCATCCTCCACGCCCAGCGGCAGCCACCACAACTGGGCCAGGATTCCCTGCTTGTGAAATTCATCGACCATCTGCTTGATGGAATCGCCGGGGAACGTATCGCTCCGGGGATCCCAGTCGCCGTAAGTATCGAACCAGCGATCATCGAGAGTAGCCCACTTGATCCCCAATTCTTTGAGTTTCGGAACCGTGCCGAGCATCTGTTTTGGCGTCACGTTGAACTCGTATCCCCATCCACACCAACTCACGTTGTAGGCTTCGTTCGAGGGTTTTGGAATGTCCCAACCCTCTTTCTGCAGCACGCTCGACCATATGCGAAGCGGTTCATAGAAATCACCGCTGTAGACAGAGACGAAACTGCGCGGCGTCGAATAGCTCTCTCCCGGTTTCAGCACGGAATGGACAGGAATCGTAACGCTCGCGTTCACTCGCCCGTCCGGATCGACCTTTACCGGAATGGAGAGCGTCCATGGAAGAGTCTCGACATGACCAATTGCTTCTCCGACGGACGCGGTCCAGAACGCGACGACCGGAATGCCGCCACCATACCCGCCTTTGACCGCTTCGCCCATCACGTTCGGCTGCGCGGAAGTGCGCGTCAGCTTCTGCACATCATCCTTGCCCCAATCGTAACTCGACCCCTGAAATGACCACATGTCGTATGGCTTCGACTTATCATTTGCCAGTTGAGCATTGAGGCGGTGCTGTTGCATCCAGACTTCGTCGAGCGGAAAATCAGCGCTGCCAACATTCGTATACATTGTGCTCACCAGCGCGA
>Ga0070731_10002495_pt1 | contig 17465 bp, 9 predicted proteins | sample Coa_R1_2_FD_66448 | JGI IMG/M metagenome (GOLD analysis project Ga0070731, IMG submission 66448) | Surface soil microbial communities from Centralia Pennsylvania, which are recovering from an underground coalmine fire - Coalmine... | ecosystem: Environmental > Terrestrial > Soil > Unclassified ...
GCCGCTCCCGCAGGGGCGGCATCCTTAGCACGATGGTGCTGAGGCGGTAATAGAGATCCAGCCGGAACTTGCCGCCGGGGATCAGCTCCTTGAAATCCTTGTTCGACGCCGCGATCAGGCGCACCGTGACGCCGATCGCCTTCTCGCCGCCGACCCGGACGATCTCCTTCTCCTGAAGGACCCGGAGCAGGCTGGCCTGGACGCTGAGGGGGAGGTCGGTGACTTCGTCCATGAAGAGCGTCCCGCCGTCGGCCAGCTCGAACTTGCCGCTGTGGGCCCGGGTCGCGCCCGTGAACGCGCCGCGCTCGTGACCGAAGAGCTCCGACATCGCGAGCGATTCGGTCATCGCGCCGCAATTCCAGCTGATCATCGGTTTGGCATGCACGTGGCTCAGGCGATGGATCTCGCGGGCCGCCAGCTCCTTGCCCGTGCCGCTCTCGCCCGAAATCAGCACCGCCGCGTCCGATGCCGCGATCGACCGGATCATCTCGAACACCGGCTGCATCGCCTGGCTGGTCCCGATCAGCGATCCGAGCCGGTTCATCCGTTTGCCGGCCCGCGTCACGTGCTTGAACTCGCGCACCGTCTGGGTCACCGCCGCCGCCGTGGGGAAGCGCTCGACCGCGCTGCCCCCGATGTAGCCGAGCGCCTCCGTCCGCTGGTACACCTGCGCCGTGTCCTGCGGCAGGAGCACGGGTCCGCCGAAGATGACGCAGTAGGGGTGCGGCGTCGCCTGCTTCGCGGCGTCAATCATCGTGCGGATCGACTCGATCGCCCGGTCGAGCGCCGCCTGGTGCTCGCCCAGGTCGACCGTGCGCCACTCGGTCATCCCGAGGTTCAGGCAGAGGATGTCCGTGCCCGCCTGGGCGAAAAGTCGCGCGGCGGCCGCGTCGAGGCAGAAGCCGATCGTGAGCAGGCCCGCCGCCTTCGCCCGCCTCAGCATCTCGACCTCCCGGTCGAACCCGAAGCCGCTCTTCTCGATGGCCTTGCGGAAGGTGCCGTCGTAGAATCCCACGCTCGGGAAATTCGTCACGCCCGCGATGCCGTACTGCTTCACGCGCGCCAGGTAGGCATCCAGATCCAGCGACGGATCCTGCGCGCAGGTGCCGATCAGGACCGGCGTCCGCGTGATGCGCGGGAGGATGTGGTGGATCGCGGCGTCCCAGGAGAGCTCGTTCGCGCTGGAGTAGGGCATGAGCGCGGCGGCCGAGCTCGCCCCGTGCAGCCGGAAGTATCCCGCGCTCAGCGCGAGGATCAGATCGACGTCCCCTTCCTCCGCGGCCGCGGCCGTCATGCCCGACCCGACGGCGGCGCCGATCAAATGCTCGCGATTCTTCAGGATCTGCGTCAGGGCATCGGTGACCATGGTTCCGGATACAGGTTACACTAAGTCGTTACCGGTTACAGTCGTCGTTTGTAAAACAGCAGTGGACCGGTGTAAGTTGTTATATTTCAATCTATTAAATCGGGATGCTTCGAACCCGTGGCACGGGCCCTGCTCTAGAGCCCGCACCAAACGGACTCTTTCTTCGTGCACGCTGGGGGTGATGAATGGTTCGCGCGATTGCGGTTCTCGGTGCCGTGCTGCTGGGCCTGTCCGGCCCGGCGGATAGTCCGGCGCAGGATACGAATCAGGCGCCCCTGCGGATCTTCATCCGCGCCGGGGAGAAGACCCACGGTCCCGGGGAGCACGACCATCCGCAGTTCCTGAAGGACTGGACCGAGCTCCTCCGCGCCCGGGGATGCACGGTCGACGGCGCCCTCCAGTTCCCGACCGCCGAGCAGCTGGAAAAGACGGACGTCCTGGTGATGTTTGCCGCGGAAGCGGGCACCATCGAGCCCGCGGATCGCGCGAACCTCGAGACCTTCACCAAGCGGGGCGGGGGAATCGTCGCCCTTCACGATGCGGTCTGCGGCAAGGATCCCCAGTGGTTCAAGACCGTGATCGGCGGCGCCTGGGAGCACGGCAAGTCCAAGTACCTCAACGGCACGCTCGGGATCTACGTCCAGGACTACCCGCACGAGATCACCCGCGGCGTTTCCAACTTCATGATGGACGACGAGATCTACTGGGACCTGCACCTCATGCCCGAGGCGAAGGTCCTGGGCACCGCCTTCCGCACGCCCCATGAGATCACGCCCCAGATGTGGGTCTACGAGAAGGACGGCTACCGCGCGTTCGTGAACATCCAGGGCCACAAGTACGCGTCCTTCAGCCTTCCTCACTACCGCGCCCTCCTCCTGCGGGGGATCGCCTGGGCCGGGAAGCGGCCCGTCGACAGCCTGGTCAGCCGGGACGAACTCGCCTCCCTCCCGTATCCGGTGGGCGGCCCCACCGCGCCCGCGCTCTCGAAGGACAAGATCACGGTCGACAAGGACTTCGACCTCACGCTCGTCCTGGCCGAGCCCGACGTGGTGAAGCCGATCTCCGTGAATTGGGACTCGAAGGGACGTCTCTGGGTCGCCCAGACGCCCGGCTATCCGCAGAAGGCGGCCACCTGGGGGACGCGGCCCCACGACAGCATCGTCACCTACGAGCGCAAGGCCGACGGGACCCCCGGGAAGAAGACCGTCTTTTACGACGCGCTCGACCTGGTGACGAGCTTCGTGCTGCACCGCGACGGCGTCATCGTCATGCAGGCGCCCGACATCCTCCTCCTGCGCGACACCGACGGCGACGGCGTCTGCGACAAGCGCGAGACGCTGTTCACCGGCTTCGGGAACGGCGACACGCACGCGGTTGCGAGCAACCTGCGGTGGGGCCAGGACGGCTGGATCTACGCCACCCAGGGCTACAGCGGCGGCGGCTCCAAGCACGTGACGAACGCCAAGGGCGTCGACTTCGGCTCGATCCCCAACGGCATCTTCCGGTTCAAGCCCGACGGCAGCGCGATCGAGATGGTCTGCGCCTACGGGGCCAACACCTGGGGCCTCGACTTCACCTGGGACAACGAGCTGTTCTACACGATGGCCAACGAGTCCCACCTGCGCCATCTCATCGTCAGCGACGCCGTCCTGGCGAAGGGCCGCGTCGGCAAGATCGAAAGCTGGAAGCAGATCAACGACCACCGCGACTCGAACCCGGTCGTCAAGTGGACGCAGATGCCGTACCTGCAGATCGACTGCGTGGGCGGGTTCACCGCGGCCTCGGGCAGTCTGATCTATGACGGCGGCGCCTGGCCCGACGAATACCGCCGGCGGCACTTCGTGTGCGACTGCACGGTCAACCTGGTGCACCAGGACGACGTGACGCCCGACGGGGTGAGCTTCCGCGGCTCCAAGGTGAAGACCGAGGAGATCGTCGCGGGCAGCGACCTCTGGTTCCGCCCGATCGATACGCAGGTCGGACCCGACGGGGCCCTCTACATCCTCGACTTCTACAACCAGGCCGTCGTGCACAACGACACGCGCGGCCCCAAGCACGGACCGTTCAATGCCGCCGTCCGGCCCGACCGCGACCACGAGCACGGCCGCATCTGGCGCCTCCAGTACCGGCAGCCCCGGGCGATGGCCGAGGGGGACTTCTCCTCGGTCGCGGGCCTCGTCAAGACCCTCGAGCATCCGAACCGCTGGGACCGCCAGACGGCCCAGCGGCTCCTGGTGGAGCAGGGCGCCGGCGCGGCGGAACTGGCCGCGCTCCTGCAGTCGACCTCGAAGCCCGAGGCGAAGGTGCTTGCGCTGTGGACGCTGGAGCGTCTGGGCAAGCTCACCGAGGAGGAGATCCTCGCCTCGCTGAAGGACGCCGAGGCCGGCGTCCGCAAGAACGCCGCCCGCATCGCGGGCCAGGTCGCCAAAGGCGACCTGCTAAGGAGCACGCTGCTCGCGACGCTGGACGACCCCGATCCCCGGGCGAAGCTCGAGAAGATCATCGCGCTGGGTAATTTCCCCGGCAGCCCGGCGACCTCCGCCGCGCTCCTCTCGATCAACAAGACGCTCAGCGATCCGTGGACGAAGTCGGCGGTGCTGGGAGCCCTGGGAGCGTCTCCGCTGGAGACCCTGATGGCGGCCATCGAGACGAAGGATGCTGGCCTGGCCGAGGAGCTCGCGGCGATCATCGGAACCAAGCAGGATGCCGCTCTGGCCGGAAGAGCCGTCGTCGGCCTCTCCTTGGCGCCCGCCGACCCCGCCGTGGCCGCGGCGCTGGCCCGCCTGGCGAAGACCCTGAAGCCCGAGACCGCGCCCGCGATGACGCCGGAGCTCAGGAAGGCCCTGGAGACGCTGCTCACGTCCCCCGACGCCTCCGTGGCCGGCGCGGGCCTCCCCTTCGCCGCCCGCTGGGTGAAGGACGATTCCATGGCGACGACCCTTCAGCCCGTCGTCGCCTCGCTCCTGGCCACGATCGGCGACAAATCGAAATCCGACGAGGTCCGGGCCCAGTCCCTGACCTCCGTGCTGTCGATCGTGTCGGTCCGGGGGAAATCGATCGAGGCGGGCTCCACGCTCCTGGAGCCCGGAACGTCGCTCGACCTGCAGCGTTCCGCGATCGAGTCGCTCGGCGCCACGGCCGATCTTGCCGCGGCCGCCGCCCTGATCGGCGCCTACCCCAAGCTGTCCAGCCAGATGCGCGACGTCGCCATGGCCCAGCTGCTCAAGCGCACCGAGTGGACGATCTTCCTGGTGGGGGAACTCGAAGCGAAGCACGTCAAGCCCAACGACCTCGGCCCCAACGCGCTGTTCCGCCTTCGCACGCATCCGGACAAAGCCGTGTCCCAGAAGGCCAAGGCGGTGCTCGACGCCCTCCTGGGCAATCAGAGCATGGCCAAGCAGAAGATCATCGACGCCCTCTTCCCCCAGATCGAGCCGATGGGGAACGTCGCCAAGGGGAAGGCGCTCTTCACCGAAACCTGCCTGAAATGCCACGGCTACAAGGGAGAGGGCCGCTCGATCGCGCCCGATCTCACCGGCATGGGCGTCCACGGCAAGATGGAACTGCTCGTGAACGTGATCGATCCCAACCGCGTCGTCGAAACGAACTACATCTCCTTCAACGTCCGCCTGAAGAACGGCGACGTCTTCAACGGCCTCGTCGCGAAGGAGACCAAGGACATGGTCGTCCTCAAGAACAACGAAGGCGACCGCGAGATCCGGCGCTCGGACATCGACCTGATGCAGTCCACGGGCCTCTCGCTCATGCCCGAGGGCCTGGAGTCGCTGGGCGCCGAGGCGATCCGCGACATCCTGAGCTTTCTGGTCTCCGAGGCCGGCAATTTCCGGCTGGTCGACCTGCAGACGGCCTTCACCGCCTCGAGCGTGAAAGGTCTCTACGATCCGGTCCGCGAGCCCAACAACCTCCGGCTGAAGAAGTTCGGGCTGGCGACGGTCGAGGGCGTCCCCTTCCAGATCATGGATCCGGGGAAGAGCCTGAACGGCAATAACGCGATCGTGCTGAAGGGCGGCGCCCAGCCCGACTGGTACTGCAAGACGAGCCTGCCGCAGTCGGTGGACATCCCCATGGGGTTCGCCTGCGGCCAGCTGCACGTCCTGGGCGGCATCGCGGCCTGGGGCACCCTGGAGGGCAAGAAAGGCAAGCCCGTCGTCCGCGTCACGTATCACTATGCCGACGGCAAGACGGAGACCACCCAGCTTTACGACGGGGTGGAGTTCTCCGACTGGATCAAGCGGGTGGACGTCTCCGGGTCGAGGTTCGCCGACGGCCTCCTCGAGCCCGGCGCCCGGGGCCAGCTGCGCTGGTTCACGATGAAGCCCAGCCGGAAGGACGTCATCCATCACCTGACGCTCGAGAGCTTCGACAACACCATGGCCCCGACCTTCCTGGCGATCACGGCGGACATGGGCGGGGGAGCGGAGAAGGGCCTCGCGCCGGCGCCGGCGCCGCAGGAGACCGCGAAGCTGGACATCCCCGCGAGCAAGATCCTCATCGTCGGCGGAGGGTCCAGCCACGACTTCGAGAAGTGGTTCAACAAGGCCGACTCGGCGCTCCTCAAGGCCGCCTATACGTCGAACGTCGCCCAGATCGCCGGCGCCCTGCCGGACCTCCAGGTCCTGTACCTGTCGAACAACCAGCCGATCCCCGACGCGGCGACCCGAAAGGGGATCGTCGACTTCCTCGACGCGGGGAAGGGCCTGATCCTGGGCCACGCGGCCAACTGGTACAACTGGAAGGACTGGCCCGAGTACAACCGCGACCTGGTCGGCGGCGGCGCCCGCGGCCACGAGAAGTACCAGGAGTTCGAGGTGACGATCGTCGACGAGTCGAGTCCCATCACCGCCGGCGTGCCGAAGACCTTCCGGGTGAAGGACGAACTCTACGGCTACGTGCACGATCCCAAGGGCGCCGAGATCAAGGTGCTGGCGATCGGCAAGTCGCTCGACACGGGCAAGGAGTGGCCCGTGGTCTTCACGGTCGCGCACCCCAAGGCGCGCATCGTCGGGATCACGCTCGGCCACGACGGGGCGGCCCATGACGGGGAGCCCTACCAGAAGCTGCTCCTGAACGCCGCCGCCTGGGCTGCCAAGAAATGAAGACCGTCTACATCCTGGCCACGCTCGACACCAAGGGCGCCGAAGCCGCGTTCGTGCGGGATCAGCTCGCCCTGCTCAAGGTGTCGGCCCAGATCGTCGACACGGGCTGCCTGGGCGCGCCCGCGGTCCTGGCGGACATCGGCCGCGAGGAGGTCTTCCAGTACGCCGGCACGACGCTCTCCCTGCTGCGCCAGAAGGGCGACCGGGGCGAGGCGGTGAAGGCCGCCGCCCGAGGGGTCACCGCGCTCATCCAGGATCTGTACGCGCGGGGCGACGTCGCGGGCGTCCTGGGCCTGGGGGGCTCCGCGGGCACCATCATCGGGACCTCCGCGATGCGGGCGCTTCCGATCGGCGTCCCGAAGGTGATGGTCAGCACGCTCGCGTCCGGCACCGTGCGGCAGTTCGTCGGCGACAAGGACATCCTCATGATGAACTCCATCGTCGACATCCTGGGGATCAACCGCATCAGCCGGCCCATCCTGACGAACGCCGCGCGCGCGCTGGCGGGCATGGTCTTGCTGCCGGCCGCGCCGGCCGTCGGGGCCGACAAGCCCCTCGTCGCGGTCACCATGTTCGGCGTCACGACGACCTGCGTCATGCGCGCCAAGGAAAGCCTGGAGAAGGCGGGCTGCGAAGTCCTGGTCTTCCACGCGACGGGCAACGGCGGCCAAGCCATGGAAACGCTGATCTCCGAGGGGCTGATCGCCGGGGTGCTCGATCTGACGACGACCGAGCTCGCGGACGAACTGTGCGGCGGCTTCCTGACGGCCGGTCCGGACCGGCTGACCGCCGCGGGGAAGGCCGGGGTGCCGCAGGTGGTGTCGGTCGGGGCGGTCGACATGGTCAACTTTTATGCGCCCGAGAGCGTGCCCGCGGCCTTCAAGGGGCGCAAGTTCTACCAGCACAATCCGGTCGTCACGCTCATGCGGACCACGCCGGAGGAGAACGCCCGGATCGGCGCCGATCTGGGGGCCAAGGTCGCCGCGGCGAAGGGCCCGAAGGCCATCCTCCTGCCGAAGAAGGGCGTCTCGGCGATCGACGCCGCGGGACAGCCCTTCGACGACCCCGAGGCGAGGATCTCCCTGTTCAGCGCGATCCGGCGGCAGGCGAAGGGCGTCGACATCCTCGAGCTGGACCAGCACATCAACGACCCGGAGTTCGCCGACGCGGCGAGCCGGAAACTATTGGATCTCATGAAGGTGGGTAAGAGGCTATGAAGATCGACCTTTCCAGGCAGGGCATCCTCAAGCGGCTGCGCGAGAAGCTGGCGGCCGGCGAACCGATCATCGGCGGCGGCGCGGGCACGGGCCTGTCCGCCGTCAGCGAGGAGGCGGGCGGCATCGACCTCCTCATCGTCTACAATTCCGGCCGCTACCGGATGGCGGGCCGCGGATCGTCGTCGGGCCTCATGCCCTACGGCAACGCGAACCAGATCGTGAAGGAGATGGCCTGCGAGATCCTTCCGGTCGTCAAGCACACGCCGGTCCTGGCGGGCGTCTGCGGCACGGATCCCTTCATGATGCCGAAGCTGTTCCTCGAGGACCTGCGCCGCCTCGGCTTCGCGGGCATCCAGAATTTCCCGACCGTGGGCCTCTGGGAAGGCGAGATGCGCCAGAGCCTGGAGGAGACCGGCATGAGCTATCAGATGGAGATCGACATCGTCCGCCTGGCGAACGAGATGGATCTCCTGACGACGCCCTATGTGTTCAATCCCGACGAGGCCCGTCGCATGACGGAAGCCGGCGCGGACATCATCGTCGCGCACATGGGGGTGACCACGGGCGGGACGATCGGCGCGAAGAGCGCGAAGACCCTGGAGTCCTGCGTCAAGCGAATCGACGAGATCGCGGACGCGGCGCGCTCCATCCGCGAGGACGTGCTCGTCATCTGCCACGGCGGCCCGATCGCGGAGCCGGACGACGCGGCCTTCATCATCGCCCACTGCAAGGCGGTGAACGGGTTCTACGGGGCGAGCTCCGTCGAGCGGCTCCCCGCCGAGCGGGCGATCGCCGAACAGATCCGCCGATTCAAGTCGATCAAGCTGCCGTCCCGCGCGTCCGCCCCCCGGAACGGGGCGCCGAAGAAGGGCAAGGTGCCCGCCCGATGAGCGTCGCGACGGACCGGAAGGAGTTCCTGAGCTTCATTACCCAGCAGGACTGCGAGGTCACGGAGGCGCACTGGGGCCACCACGACTGGTGCTGCAAGCCCGAGATGACGGGCACGAAGAACCTGATCCTGGTCCGGGTCACGATGCCTCCGGGCCGGGGCCATCAGTTCCACTACCACCCCGCGCGCGAGGAGATCATCTACCTTCTCGACGGCCTGGGCGAGCAGTGGGTGGGCCGCAAAAAGAAGATCCTCAAGCCGGGCGAGACGGCCTTCATCCCGAAGAAGGTCGTCCACGGGATCTACAACTCGTCGAAGAAGCCGGTCACGTTCCTGGCGATCCTCTCGCCCGCCACCGCGCGGGGGCCCTTCCTGATCGACGTCTACAACGACAAACCCTGGCGGGATTTGCGGGCTCCCTTCGAGTACGTCTAGGGAAGGATCCGGGCCGGGACCGGGGTGGGGGGCACGCCGGGGGCCGCGGACGTCTCCGCTCCCGGCCCCGCCTTACGCGGTCATCCCCGCCACGAACATTTCGATCCGTCCGACGACCCGGTGCACGCTCAGGACCTCCTTCGCCTCGATGAATTCCAGGGGAAAGCGGTCGGCGAACGGGTGCAGCACCAGACTCCCCTTCTTCTCGGGCACCGCCTTGCGGACCGCGGCGCGGATGCCCTCCCGGGCTCGGAAGACGATGTAGACGACGGCGCTCCGATCGAGGGTGCACGCGCGGGAGAGCAGGACCACGTCGCCGCGCCGGTAGCGGGGAACCTCGTCGCGGTCCATGGCGTCGTCCACGATCATGGCGGCGAAGGCGGGCGAGGGGCGGCTGCGAGGAAGCACCAGCCGCGCCTTGCCGTAGGACCGCGGGGCGCTGTCGGAGCCCAGCTCGGCGGGGTAGGGCTGGCCCTCGGGGTTGATGAGCGGGATGGAGATGAGCTCGGGCGATTCCTCCTCCTCGAACTCGGGTTGACTGACCATGCGGACCGCGTCCTCGCGGATGAGGGACGGGGCCTTGTCGGCCCAGGCGAGCCGGAGGAGCATCCGCTCGTCCTGCCGGTAGAGCTGGGCGATGCGCTTCACGAGCTTGGCGGACGGAGGGTTGACCTTGCCGTTCTCGATGCCTGAGAGATAGCCCTTCTGGGTGCCCAGGCTCTTGGCGACCGTGCGGAGCGAGTAGCCCTGTTCCCGCCGCAGGCGCCGGAGCAGTTCGCCGAAGTTCGACATCGCGGTCCCTCCTTAGATCCGATCGTCACCGTCCATCGAGCAAGCCCTGTGCCAACGCCCGCGGGAAGGAGGAGGGGGTCGGATCCGACAAAAATGTCGGCGCCCCGACAAAGTTGAGGCATTTTCAGGACGGTCCTGTCGGGGTTGTGTATAGTAATCGTCGATTGAGGGAGAGCATGACCATGAAGACCCGCCTCCTGTTCGCCCTGGCGCTCCTGACCCTGACCGCTTGCGCCAGCAGCGACTGCTGCATGCCCTGCTGCAGAACCGGCTCCGGCCAGGCCGGCGGCCCCACGCTCGGGACGATCATCCGGAAGGATCCGCGCTTTGACGCGCTGATTCCCCCGAACGCCCGGATGGAGATCCTGGCCGGCGGCTACGAGTGGGTTGAAGGACCGGTCTGGGTGAAGAACGGCGGCTACCTGCTCTTCTCGGTGATCCCCCCCAACAAGATCTGCAAGTGGAAGGAAGGCGAGGGGGTCAGCATCTACCTGCGGAAGTCCGGCTACAGCGGCGAGAAGGATCTTCGAGAGGAGCCGGGCTCCAACGGGCTGATCCTCGACCCGCAGGGCCGCCTGGTCCTCTGCCAGCACGGCGATCGCCGGATGGCGCGGATGGAGGCGCCGCTGGACAAGCCCGAGGCGACGTTCACCTCCTTGGCGGACCGGTACGACGGGAAGAAGCTGAACAGTCCCAACGACGGCTGCTACCATTCCAGCGGCGCGCTCTATTTCACGGATCCCCCCTATGGGCTGGCCAAGCGGGAGAACGATCCGACGAAGGAGCTCGATTTCTACGGCGTGTATCGTCTCGGGACCGACGGCAAGCTCACCCTCCTGACGAAGGACATCACGCGTCCGAACGGCATCTGTTTCTCGCCCGACGAGAAGATCCTCTATGTCGGGAGTTCGGACCCCGACAAGGCGATCTGGACGGCCTTTGACGTGAAGCCCGACGGCACCTTGGGCGCGAGCCGCATCTTCAAGGACCAGACGGCGGAATTCAAGGCCGGGCAGCCCGGCCTGCCCGACGGGATGAAGGCCGACATCCACGGCAACCTCTTCGCCACCGGCCCCGGAGGCGTCCACGTCTTCGCGCCGGACGGCACGCTGCTGGGCACGCTCGCGACGGGTCAGCGGACCTCGAACTGCAACTGGGGAGAGGATGGATCGACCCTGTTCATCACCGCCGATCAGTACATCGTGCGGATCAAGACGACGACCAAGGGGAACAAGTTCTAGGGCGGGATCCGGATCCTAGGCGAGAAGCTCTTTGACCACGGATCCATGGACGTCCGTCAGCCGGAAGTCCCTCCCCGCATGGCGGTACGTCAGCTTCGTGTGGTCGAAGCCCAGAAGGTGCAGGATCGTCGCATGGAAATCATGCACGTGCACCTGATTCTCCTCCACGCGGGAGCCGATGTCGTCTGACTTGCCGTAGGTGAATCCCCTCTTCACGCCGCCGCCGGCCATCCAGGAGGAGAAGACCGCGCCGTGATGCCCCCGGCCGCCGGGGGCGTCCTCGCCCGGCGTGCGGCCGAATTCCGTCGTCCAGACGATCAGCGTCTCGTCCAGCATGCCGCGGCGCTTCAGGTCCTGGATCAGGCCCGCGATGGGCCGGTCGATGTTCTTCGCCAGGCCGTTGTACGCCTTGATGTCGCCGTGCGCGTCCCAGTTGCCCGACGCCCCGGTGTCGATCAGCTCGACGAAGCGGACCCCGCGCTCGATCAGGCGCCGCGCCACCAGGCACTGCCACGCGTACCCTTGGGGCTTGGCGCGGTCCAGGCCGTAGAGCCGGAGCGTCTCGTCGCTTTCCTTCCCGAGATCGAACGCGTCGGGCGCCTCGGTCTGCATGCGGAAGGCGGTCTCGTAGGACTGGATCCGCGCCGCGAGCTCGGAGTCGTTGCCGTTGTCCTTCAAGTACCGCCGGTCGAAGGCTCCCGCCAAACCGAGCTCCGCTTCCTGCAACCCCGCGACCCGGGATCGCTTGGCGAGGTCGGGGATGGGTTCCGGGCCCGGCACGACCCGGGTCCCCTGGTGGTAGGCGGGCAGGAAGTCGTTGGCGAAGACCTGGGTCCCCGCATAGGGGAGATGGGGCGCGATGACGACGAAGGAGGGCAGGTTCTGGTTCAGCGTCCCCAGGCCGTAGCTGACCCACGAGCCCAGGCTGGGGCGCGAGAAGAAGAACGAGCCCGTGTGGATGGCGAGGGTCGCCTGGAAATGCTCGTTGTCGTCCGATTTCATGGAGTTGATCATCGCGATCTCGTCCATCTGCTCCCGAAGGTGGGGGAACACGTCGCTGACCAGGGTCCCCGAGCGGCCGCCGGGCCTAAAGGCCCACTGCGGGCGCAGCAGCTTCTTTTGGTCGCGCGAGAGCCCGCCTCCGGGGACCATCGACCCTGAGTCCATCTGGAGCAGCTTCGGCTTGAAGTCGAACGTGTCCAGGTGCGACACGCCGCCGGTCGAGAAGAGGAAGATCACCTGCTTCGCCCGGCCGGGGAAGTGCGAGCGCTTCGGCGAGAGCGGATCCTGGCGCGCGTCCTCGGCCAGGAGCGGCGCGAGCAGCCCCGGCAGGAGCAGCGAGCCCCCGGCCAGCGAGTGGAGGAACTGACGGCGATTGCAGCTATCGGACATAGGCAAACTCGTTCAAGCGGAACAGGATGCGGGCGACACTCTCCCAGGCTTCCGTCTCGCCCAGACCGGCGCGGGTCTTCGACAGGTACTCCAGGGCGGCGGACGCTTCGTCGGGGGTGGCCGGACGGCCGAGCGCGAGGGCGAAGCCCCGCTCGAGGCGGTCCCGGTCGTCCGGGCGCTCCCTCTGGAGGCGGGCGGCAAAGGCCTTCGCCTGCTCGTGGACCAGGGGATCGTTCAGCATGAAGAGCGCCTGGAGCGGCGTCGTGCTCGTGATGCGGAAGGGGGTGCTCATATTGGTCTCGGCGCCGTCGAAGACGCCGAAGAACGGATGGCGCCGGATCCGCTGCGTCATGAGATAGACGCTGCGCTGGTGGTGGTCGTAGACGGCCAGGAAGGGCTTGTGCTGGGTGAAGTCCCAGGTCGGCATCGCGGGGAAGGGATGCGGACCGCCCGCGGAGCGGTCGAGGGTCCCGGCGACCGCGAGTAGCGCGTCGCGGATCGACTCGGCGTCCAGCCGGTGGCGGCGGAACTTCCAGAGGAGGTCGTCGTTGGGATCGACGAGCGCGGCGGCGTCATTCTCCTGGCAGGACATCCGGTACGCGTGGGACGAAAGGATCAGGCGGTGCATCGATTTCACCGACCAGCCGCTGTCGATGAAACGCCGGGCCAGCCAGTCCAGGAGCTCGGGATGGGTGGGAGGCTTGCCCTGGCGGCCGAAGTCGCTGGGCGTCTGCACGATGCCCTTGCCGAAGTGGTTCTGCCAGATCCGGTTCACCATGACCCGCGCGGTGAGCGGATTGTCCGCATCGGCGATCCAGTCCGCCAGGGCAAAGCGGCCGCTGCCCTTCGACTCGGACGAGAGCGACTGGCCGCCCAGGACTTCGATGAACCGGCGGGGGACTTCCCGGCCCAGCCGGCCGGGGTCGCCCTTGATCTGGACCTTCGCATTGCCGCCGCGGGGCAGGTCGAGGACCGCGTAGGCGGTCTCGTAGGGCAGAGGCTCTTTGAGCGAGGACCCCTTCCGGAGGACATCGATGCGCCGGATGAGATCGGGGAGGAGCTCTCGGATGCGGTCGGCCTCGCCGTCCTGGGCCTGCTCGGCGGCGCGTTCGTAGTGCTTCCGTTCGGCCTCGAGCTCCTTCGCGCGGGCTTCAAGCTCGGCCTTTTTCGCGGCGCGCTCCCGTTCCACCTTCTCCACGACGTCGGGCGGAGCCAGAGGGACGAAGTGCTCCTGGTATTGCTTCAGCTCGATCCCCGGCCAGGGATACCGGGTCGATTCGAAGATGCCGTAGAGGGCGTAGTAGTCCTCGTTCGTGATGGGGTCGAACTTGTGGTCGTGGCAGCGGGAGCAGTTGATCGTGAGTCCGAGGTAGGTGCGGCCGAGGTTGTCGATCGTGTCCTCGATGGTCAGGTGCCAGGGGTAGTCGTCGACGCGCGATCCGAAGCGCTTCGCGTTCGCGAGGTAGCCGGTCGCGATGAGGTGGGTGCGTCGCTCCTCGTCGGAGCGGTGGGGCAGCAGATCGCCGGCGAGCTGTTCGCGGATGAACCGGTCGTAGGGCTTGTCCTGGTTGAACGAGTCGATGACGTAGTTGCGGTAGCGGTAGAGCTGGGGGATGGGGAAGTCCGAGTTGTCGCCGGCGGTGTCGGCGTAGCGGACGACGTCGAGCCAGTGCCGGCCCCAGCGCTCGCCGTAGGCGGGCGACGCGAGCAGGCGGTCGACGACCTTGGCGAAGGCGCCGGAGCTGGAGTCGGCGAGGAAGGCGTCGATCTCCTCCGGCGTGGGGGGGAGGCCGGTGAGGTCGAAGGTGACCCGGCGGATCAGGGTGCGCGGGTCGGCGTCCGGAGCGGGCGTCAGGCCCTTCTCCGCCAGCTTCGCCAGGAGAAAGCGGTCGATGGGGCTTCGGGCCCAGTCGCCCGGCGCGGCGGGGACGACCGGTTCCTGGGCGGGGACGAAGGGCCAGGCCCGCCGTGCGGTGGCGAAGTCGGGCGGAGGCTTCTTCGGTTCGGCCACGGCGTTCTGGCGGGGATCGACCGCGCCCTGACGGATCCAGGTCTCGACGTCGGCGATGACCTCGGGGGCGAGACGCTTCTTGGGGGGCATCTGGAGGTCGTCGTCGGTCCAGCGGAGGGCCTTGACCAGGAGGCCTTTGGCCGGGTCGCCCGGGACGACGGAGGGGCCTCCGTCGCCGCCTTTCAAGAGACCCTCGCGGGTATCGAGCCGGAGGTTGCCTTTCAGCTTCTCGGCGGAGGCGCTATGGCAGGTATAGCAGCGGTCGACGAGGACGGGGCGAATCCGCTTTTCGAAGAAGTCGAGGCGCTCCCGCTGGACCGCGTCGTCCTGCGATGCGGCCGGGAGGGAAGCCAGGAGGACGGCCGCCAGGATGGCCAAAGGGGCGGATCGGCGCATGCGGTGGGCTCTCCTCCGCGCTGGGGTCGAGGCTTGGGGTCCCGCTCCATCCGGTTATACAACTGAAATTTCAGTTAGATTTCACGCTCGCGCGAATATTGGTACCGGTCTTCCTTTGGGGGACTCGCACCGGCCGGTTACCGGTGGCGAGGGCGACGGGGCTCGAACCCGCAACCTCCAGCGTGACAAGCTGGCGCTCTAGCCAATTGAGCTACGCCCCCAGGGGTGTAGGGCGACTAGTTTATCGCGCTGGGTCCTACAGTCAAGATGAAATGACTCTCGGGGATCGCGGGTGAGGGGGTCGTGAAGCGTCCCGATCCGAAGTCGGGCGAAGGGCTGCGAGAGAGCCCCCCATGAGGGCGCGGCGGGGATCCGGGAGCTCCCTTCCTCGGCTCCAGTCGATCTGTCTTCGATCTCGCCCCGGCACCACTTGCCGTTGCGGGGATTGCCGATCATGGCGAAGGAGGAGGTGCGCCACAGTAGAGACACGTCCGGGCGGTCGACTTGATCGGGCGTCCGCAGGCGCAGGTGAGAAGGGCCTTGGGTCGCTCCCGGTCGTTGCCGGCGGCAGGGAGCGGAATCCACACGTCGAGACTGCACGACAGGCACGCGACCTTCTCCGGACTCTCCGGGATCGGCGCCGTGATGGAGGCCCCGCAATGACACCGAAATCGGACCTCCTCGCCCTCTCGGAGACCTTCGGGAGCGACGTGTTCCTGAAACAGCTCGCGGCCCTGCTTCGCGCAGACCGCGCTGCAAAAGCCCGCCCTCATGAAGACGTTCCTCGAGACCTGAATCACCCCATGGCAGACCCGGCAGCGGGCAATCCCGAGACGAGCCTGTCGCGCGGCCTTCAGGTACGCCGCCATCCGCTCGAGGGACGGGCGGGTCACCTTGATCGGGGTGCTGCACCCGCATCGGATATCCTTCCCGATGGACCCGAGCGGCGTCGTCAGTCTCTGGGCGCATCCCGGACATTCCAGGGCCAGGTGATCGTCCTTCAGGCCCAGAATGAGCGGTCCTTCCTCCGAGACGTCGAGATCCCGGAGACTGAGGGCCTGCAGGCGGTCGAGGCGCCCTCCCTCCATGGCCCGCATTCCTTCATTCGCCAGCGCGACGAGGATTTTCAGCTCGGGCCGCATGAGGGATTCGTTCACCACGCTGGAGAGCGGGTCCTCCACGTTCGACGCCGCCGCCCCGAGCTTGAAGCGCCCGTTCTCGAGAGCCTCGTCCAGGATCAACGCCAGGTCCGGAAGGAGCAGCTGAAGCGCGAAATTCAAATGATCCAGCGTCTCGTCGGTGACGGCCTTCTTCTGGATCGACCGCTCGACGAAGTCCAGGGCAAGAACGACCGGTCGGCCTTGAGCCTCGCCCCCCAGAAGGGCTCCGGCCAGATCCGCCAGTTCCCGTCGCAAGGGCGACGTCTTCGGAGCGAGCAGGGGGTGGCGAAGCGTTCCCGAGGAAAACGCCGCCGAGCAGAATTGGAGCAGGCTCTCCCGAAGAGCGGAACGGGCGATGTCCGGTTTGCCCTGATCCAGGAGCTGTCGGACGTTTTCGAGCATTCCCGTGTTTTTCGAACCTCGAGGATCATAACCAGGATCGGTCGCGAAGTCTTTCGGGATTTCCAGGATCCGGAGCCTTCCCGGACTCGGGCCGTCCCCCCAGCGAACGTCTCTCGACACCTGCCGCTTTGTCTGTTATCCTCCTCCGCGAATGACAACACCCCAAGAAGAAGCCCCGCAGCCCGGGTTCGAAACCCTCGGACTCAATCCCGCGCTCCTCAAGGCCGTCCAGGAGCTCGGCTTCGCGCATCCGACCCCCATCCAGACGAAGGCCATTCCGCCCGTCCTGGAAGGCCGGGACCTCATCGGCTGCGCCCAGACCGGCACCGGCAAGACCGCCGCCTTCCTGCTCCCCGTGATGCACCGCCTGATGGCCGGCCAGAAGGGGGGCACCCGCGTCCTGGTCCTGGAGCCCACCCGCGAACTCGCCGCCCAGGTCGAAGAGGACTTCCGCGACCTCGGCAAACACAGCCACCTCCGCTGCGCCACCGTCTACGGCGGCGTCGGCTTCGGCAACCAGACCACCGCACTCCGGCAGGGCTTCGACATCATCGTCGCCACTCCCGGCCGGCTCCTCGACCACATGGAGCGCGGCAACGCCCGCTTCGACAAGCTGACCGTCCTCGTCCTCGACGAGGCCGACCGCATGATGGACATGGGGTTCATGCCCGACCTGCGGCGCATCATCCAAAAGCTTCCGAAGATCCGCCAGACGCTCTTCTTCAGCGCCACGATGCCGCCGGAGATCGAGCGGCTGTCGCGGGAAATCCTGAAGGATCCGATCTCGATCGACGTCGGCCGCCGGCCCACGCCCGCGACCGGCATCACCGCGGCCGTCTATCCCGTCGCCCAGAACCGGAAGACGTCGCTCCTCACGCTGCTCCTGCGCGGCCCGAACATGAACTCGGTGCTCGTCTTCACGCGCACCAAGCACCGCGCCGAACGCCTCGGCGAGCAGCTCCAGAGCCGCGGCTTCGCCGTCGCCATCATCCACGGCAACCGAAGCCAGGGCCAGCGCGAGCAGGCCCTCGACCAGTTCAAGGCCGG
>Ga0070731_10002496_pt1 | contig 17456 bp, 12 predicted proteins | sample Coa_R1_2_FD_66448 | JGI IMG/M metagenome (GOLD analysis project Ga0070731, IMG submission 66448) | Surface soil microbial communities from Centralia Pennsylvania, which are recovering from an underground coalmine fire - Coalmine... | ecosystem: Environmental > Terrestrial > Soil > Unclassified ...
TCCTCCATCTCCTGGGCGAGCCCGTCGACTGGTTCGACTACTCGGACCTCTTGTCGACGGTGAATTGCCACATCCTGAGGTGGGAGGCGCCGTTCTACGCGGGCGAGCCGGCGACGGTGCGGAAACTCGTCGACCGGATGAAGATCGTCGTCGACATGCGCAAGGCCGAGGACGGCGAATGGGGGTTCCATCCCATGTCTCCCGAGCAGCGCCGGCTGGGGGAAGCCGGGGACAGCGTGCTCGGGACGAGCGCGGAGAACGCCCTGTCGGTCGCCAAAGCGGCCCGGATGACGGGGGATGCGGGGCTCAAGGAGGCGGCCCTGGACGTCCTGATGCGGCTGCGCCGCCACCGGGTGCCTCGGGGCGGTCAGAGCTGGGAGTGCCCTCTCCACGAGCCGGATCTCCTCGCCGCCGCCTTCGCGGTCGGAGCCTACGTCGAAGGCTGGAAGTTGAGCGGAGACCGGGCGAATCTCGACGAGGCGGTCCGATGGGCCAAGGCGGGATTGCCCTTCCTCTACCTGTGGAGCCTTCCAGGCCGGAAAGGGATGCTGTACGGCTCGATCCCGGTGTTCGGAACGACCCAGTTCACGCACCCCTGGTTCGGGACGCCGGTCCAGTGGAACGGTCTGGTGTACGCCTATTATCTCCGGAAGCTGGCGCCGCATGATTCGTCGATCGACTGGCTCCGGGTGGCGGACGGCATCACGGCGAGCGCGGTGCTCCAGCAGTACGAGGACGGGCCGTCAAAAGGCTGTTACCCCGATGGCTTCACCGACCAATGCACCCGCCGGGCTCCTCCGGACATCAACCCCGAGGACCTCCTGGTCAATCTCCTGACCTCGATCGGCAAGGATCCGGATCCGGACCTGACGGTGGCCGAGTCGGCGACGCAGAAACGGTAACACTCCGGCCGTGGAACCGCTATAGTGGGCGTCCCCTTAACGGAGGAGATGGACATGAGCAATCCGGTGAACCGGCGTGAGTTCCTGAAGCTTGGCGCGGCGGCGGGCGCAGCCGCCCTGGTCCGGCCGTCCTCGATCCTGGCGCAGGACAAGAAGCACATCCCCATCGGCCTGCAGCTCTATTCGGTCCGCGACGTCCTGGGCAAGGACTTCGAGGGAACCCTGAAGAAAGTCGCCGAGATGGGGTTCGAAGGCGTGGAATTCGCGGGCTATTACAACAAGGACGCGGCCACGCTTCGGAAGATCCTGGACGACCTGAACCTCAAGGCGGCCGGCACCCACATCGGCGCCGGGTCCTTCGTCGGCGACAAGCTGAAGCAGACGATCGAGTTCCACAAGACTCTGGGCTGCAAGTTCCTCATCGTCCCCGGCGACGGCCGCTACACCAAGCCGGACCAGAGCAAGGAATACGCCGAGTTCATGACAAAGACCGCCGAAGCGCTCAAGGGCGAGGGCCTCTTCACCGGCCATCACAACCACACCGGGGAGTTCGCGGTCGACAAGGAGACCGGAAAGACCTACTTCGACCTCTTCGCCGAGCGCACCAGCCAGGATGTCGTCATCCAGCAGGACATGGGCCACACGATGATCGCCGGGATCGATCCGACCGCGATCGTCAAGAAGTACCCGGGCCGCATCAAGACGACCCACATCAAGAACCGCCCGTCCAAAGGGTCGGGCAAGAAGCCCTTCGTCGGCGAGGACAACTTCGACTGGAAGGCGTACGTCACCGCCTGCTACGACGTGGGCGGCACCGAGTGGCTCACCCTGGAACAGGAGGAGTACCCGGACGGCAAGACGTCCCTGGAGTGCACCAAGATTTCCATCGACGGCCTCAAGGGCGTGCTCAAGGAGCTCGGAAAGTAGATCGGTCGAGAATCCGGACCGGGCGCCGGACGCGAAAGCTCCGGCGCCCGGTCCTTTTCCGGCACCGAACCGCCGTCGACGATCCCTTGCCCTGGCGGGTGGGCGGTTTGCTACAATCCGCGCGCTTGATGACGCCTCCATTCCGGGTCCGGCTCGCATTGGCGGGCGCCCTCCTGGCCCTCCTGCCGACGGCGGCTTTGGCCGGTCCGGAAGCGGCGCCGCCGGACGACGCTCCCCATCTGGGCGACGATCCCTCGGCCCTCCTGGAACGGCTTTTTTCTTCCCCCGACCCCGAGGACGTTGCCCTTCCGGACTCCGCAGCCGCGCTCTCGCTGGCCGAACCGGCCCCGTTCCAGACCGTGGGCGGATTCCCGCGCTGGTCCGTGGGGGGCGCGCTGGGCGTCCTGGGAGCGAAAGGAGCCGACCGGGTGAGCATCTTCGGGGAGTTTGAAGCCCGCTACTGGCTGTTCGACGCGCTGGCCGTGAAAGTGGACACCGCTCCCTACCGCGCCACGTTCCAGCACGGCGCCATCGGGACCCGGCAGATCCCGGTGCAGCTCAGCGCCTTGCTCACCCCGTTTCCCCTGTCGGAGCTGTCCCCCTACCTGATCGCGGGCGGCGGCTGGTATTACACCTCGGCGGACTATCGGAACACTCTCGCCTCGGTCTTTCCGAACTCCCACTCGGGGAAGATCGGCGGTCACGGGGGGGCCGGACTCGAATGGGTCCACAGCTCCGCGTCGATCACGATCGAAGGGGCCTATGTGGTCGTCGACCCGAAGCTGAACGGAATGAAGTCGACCGACTTCGACCACTGGCAGCTCTTGATCGGCCTCACCCTCCGGTTCTGAGCGCCGGCCCGGCATCTCTCGCGCTTGCTTCCCGGACGGGCCTCAAATCGCGCCGTCGTCGTACCAGCGGTCGCTCAGCAACGGACCGGTGCTGCCCTCGTGGATCACGGGCACTCCGCAGTGCTGGGCGTAGGCCCCGACGAACTCGTTGAAGGCCTGATCCAGGGCCAGGCCGTGGCGGTTCGTATAGGTGCGGAACGTCAGCACCCCCCGGGGCGTCAGCGCCAGGAGACGCCGGCCGACGACGTTGCCGCCCGGCTCTCGCGCCCAGACGATCGCCTTGTCGATGTCGATGGCATTGGACACCGCGCTCCACGCATTCGAGCCCCGCAGCGACAGGCATGAGGCGAATCCGTACTCTCCCATGAACAGGATTTCGAACGGGTCGGTCTCGACCGAAAGCAGGAGGCGACCTTCGAAGTCCGAATCGGGCGTCTGCTCGGCTATACGAACGCGCTCGAGATTCATCCCGATTTCCTGGAGTAGCTCCGGATCGGGCGCGGGGCGCGGGAGTTCGTCGGTCTCGCCCTCCCGGGGCGGCGGAGGGGGTGCCGTGAGCTCCTTCAGGGCCTCGGTCAGCGCCGCATAGGTGTCGGCGGCGACTCCTTTGGCCCCCGCCTTCTCGAGCAAGGTCCGCGCCTGGGCGAGATCGGCCTTCATGCGCCGCTTCTTCTCCGCCAGGGCGTCCTTGGGCCGGTACTGGAACTCCTTCTCGAAGGGCGCCCGCCAGCGGTCCAGCTGCACTCCCGGCTGCTCCGCCTGGACCCGCATCGCCCAGTCGAGCGCCGGGGCTTCGGTTCGCAGCCAGTCATGGGGACGGTGCGCGATCCGGTCCTCGATCAAGCGCCGGAGGTACTTCGCATTGTTCGGCATCCGGCCGATCGCCTGGAACCACAGGAAGGCGGGGAGGATTTTCGGCTCCACCTCGGCCATGTCCACGTCCCGGCCCAAGGCCTCCTTCAGCCGGTTTCGGTAAAGGTCCATCCGCGACCGCTCCACCGCCGCCACCGCCATCTGGATCGCTTCGGCCCGAAGCACGTCGCGAAGCTGCTTGGCCAGGTCCTTCTTCTCGCGCCGGAGGAGGCTGCGCGCCTCCTCGGGGAGGCCGGCTTCGGCCTGGGGATCGCTGAACGCCTGGAGGTAGCGGGCATCGGCCCAGAACTCCAGCTTCCGGCTCAGGGAGTGGCGCCGTTCGTCGAGCCGGCGTTTCCGGGTGCCGGCCGACTTTCTCGCGCTCTCCTGGACGACCTGGAGCTCCCGCTCCGCCGCCGCCTTCCGCTCGGCGAACTCCTTCAACGGTTGAAGCCTCGGCTCCACCCCGAAGCGCCGCCCCAGTTCGAGCACCAGTCGATAGAGGTACGCCAGATCCTTGTCCCCTTCGAGGAACTCCGTGCCCGGCGGAAATGGCCGAACGGGGGGATAGCCGGTATCGAGCTTGCGGAGGAACTCGCCGTGTTCGGCGCCGGTCTGGCACAGATAATGAAGCTGGAACGCACCTTCCAGGAAGCGCTCCGCCGCGGCGGTCGAGACCGCGTTTTCCCCCGCGTTGTCGATGATGAACATCACGAAGTCCCAGACCGGGGAGTACTTCTCGGATTCCTCGTGGCCCGCCTGGCCCGCCTGGGGGATCGTCCGCCACAAGACGATGTTGGCGGCGTAGCGCAGGGCCTCGAGCAGGACGTGCCGGCGCGCGCGCAGCTTCTGCCGGAACATGATGGCCATCAAGGCCCGCGCCCGGCGCGACCCGACCCGCGGCGGCTCGCGCAGGGTCTTTTCGAGCCCCGTCCGGATATGAGCCGCTTCGGACACGGCCGTGATCCCTTCCAGCTCCTCCAGCCGGACGAAGGCGCGGTTCACCGGCTCCTGGGAGAGCGCTTCGAAGAGCGCCAGCGTCCCTTCCCGCGTGAATTCGGGACGGACTTTGACCAGTTCCCGGAAGAACCCGAAGGCCCGATTCGTCGCGTGAGGGATGTTCGCGAGCGCCGCTTCGACTTCCGGAGCCCCGATGAGTTCGGGCCGATGATCCACGCAATGCCAGAGGAATTCATAGGCCGGATACGCGTTGGCCGCGAATCCCGCGCAGACCGCCTTCACCAGGTCGGGCCGGATCAGCCGCGCATCCTCGCGGGTGAAGTCGTAGCAGGTATCGTGGATGCCTTTCTCCGGATGGCGCCGGACTCGCTCGACGTAGCGATCCATGAGCTCCGGAGTCCGGTCGGGGAAGGCCTCCATCAGCCGGCGGATGACGAAAAGAAGGGTCCCCGGCTCCTTGGCGCCCTTCTCGGTGAGCCGGTCCAGGAGCGCGTCGCCGAAGAACTCCGGCCGCGTTTTCACCCCGCGCTGGAAGAAGTCCCAGGCCTTCTCGCCGTTCTTTTCGAAATGGACCAGCACGGCCTCGACGAGCTCCGTCGTGAGGAGCACCCGGGAATCCCCGGCGACGGCGGCGGCCGCGTCGATGGCCTCGGCGGGATGCTCGGGGAACGCGCCCAGGACCCGGCCGAGATAGTCTTCCGTCCGGTCGCTCCAATGCTCCGCGAGGCTGAGCATCGAGACGAAGTAGTCGCGCGGGATGCTCGCGCGGCGCTTCTCGAAGCGGTCCACGGTGTCCGGCGTCAGGACGCTCGGCCGGTACATGGCCGCCGACTCGACGATGCCCCAGGCGCCGTCCGGATTGCGGTCGAACAGCCGATCCGCGAGCTCGATCCACTCGGGGTCGAGCAGCGCGTTGTGTTCGTGGAGATGGTAGCCCGCCGCGCCGAGGCCGGCGGGGGAATGCTCCGGAAGCATCGCCTTGCAGCGCGCCAGCAGGGTCTTGCGCCGGCCCTCGTCGCGGGCCGCGATCTGGATCAGCAGGGCGAAGAAGGCGCCCGCGTACTCGTCGAGGTGACGGGACGCCCACTCGATGGCGGCGTCGTCGACGAGCGACGGGCTCTGGCGGCCGACGTCGCACAGTCGACTCAGCACCTCCCCCTTGGCGTGCGCGTAATACTCGTCCAGCGTCTTCAGCGTCGCCTCGTGCCGCTGGCGCATCCGGGAGATGAGCTGCTCGTGATTCACGCTGGGGCAATCATACCCTGCCGCCCGGCAAGGCGCTCGATCCGCTTTCTCCCCGGCGGTCGCGGCGGGAGGGCGAACCCGCCCCGTCGGCCCCTCCGGTTTACGGAAATGGACGACTTCTCCGGGGCGGTCGCGTAGGTTAAGTGGAGGGATGGCCGCCATGAACGTCTCGATCCTGCTTGCCCTGCTGGCCGGGGTGTCCCCCCAGCAGAAGGAGGCCCCGGCCGGAGCCGCCTCCGACTACAACATCACCCTGGTCACCGACGCCGCTCCGGACGTCACGGACATCGACTCCTACCTCCGGTCGATCACCTCCCAGTACGACCAGCCCCAGGACAAGGCGGTCGCCGTCTGGCGCTGGTCCCAGCGCCTCCGAAAACAGACCTCGCCGCCCGCCGAGGAAGGACACGAGGTCAGCGACCCGATCCAGTTCTTCAGCAGCTACGGTTACACGATGTGCGGCATCATCTCGGGAGTCGACAATTCGCTCTGGCTGAACCTGGGATGGAAAGCCCACTATGTCCAGCTGGGCGACCACACCGTCTGCGAGTGCTCCTGGGACGGCGGGAAGACCTGGCACATGTTCGACGACTCGATGAGCTTCTACTGCTTCAATCAGAAGGGCGAGATTGCCTCGACCCGCGACATCGAGAAGGACCCCACGTGCTACCTCGAACGGTTCGCCCCCGAGTGCGGCACGAACCCGGTCAAGGGGCTTACCGACCACCAGGGCTGGCGCTGCGCCTCGGATCGGCCCGTCGAGTACCAGCGCACGCTGGCCAACGGCGTCGATTCGTTCGCCGCCCCGAACGACGTGATCGAGGACCATCTGGCCATCCGCTGGGGCCGCCGCACCGTCCTCAACCTGCGGCCCGGCGACGTCTACACGCGCTACTTCTCAAAGCTCGACGGGGCGAAGTCCGACCCCCGATATTACCGCCCGCTGCGGGGCAAGGACGTTCAGGCGGGAGCGCCGGCCGGGAACATCCGCGCCAATGGACTCTGGGCCTACGCTCCGGATCTGAAGAATCCGGCCACGCGATCGCAGATCTATGCCGACTCCGGCGTCCGATGGGATCCGGACGGCATTCGAGGCCCGGGCTGGGTCATCTTCAAGGTGTCCGCGGCGAACGTCGTCACCTCCGCGAAGATCGTCCTCGGGGGAAGCGGCGGGTCGGTCTCGGTTTCGCGCGACGCGGGCAGCCACTGGACCCCCCTCGCGCCGGTGTCCGGGGAGATCGCGCTCCTGGAGGAAGTCGCGGGGCTGACCGAGTATCTGGTCAAAGTCGACCTCGCCGGGGCGGGGGCCAGCCTCTCGTCGTTCTCAGCGGAAACCGTCACCCAGCTCAACCGGCCGGCCCTGCCGAAACTTGTCCGCGGCCCGAACCAGGTTCACTTGCGCCTGGGCGCGCAGGTGGAGACGATCACCGTGGCCCCCTCCCTCCAGGGCGGCAATCACGCGAAGACCGCCAGCGAGTCCCACGACGTCGCGGTGAACGCGAAGCCCTACTTCAACGTCGCGACCCTCTGTCCCGCCAAGGCGGGCGAGGCGGGCCACGCGACCTGGACCATCGAAGCGCCGACGCCGATCGTCGACGTCGTCTACGGCGGCAACGTCTGCAACAAGTCCACCGAGAGTTCGGCCTCCCTGCTGCATTCCTGGGATGGGCAGACGTTCGCCGAGGACTTCCGCAAGGCCGACGGTGCGCTGCCCTACGATCAGGTCGTCCAGACCCGCATCGACCGGATTCCAGCCGACGCGCGGAAGGTGCAGCTGCGATACCAGTTCCTGACGAAGGGCGATCCCACCAAGCAGTGGGCCTGCCCCGGCTTCCAGACGGCGCTGATGACGGTGCACCACCAGCCCCGATCGACGGGGTTCTCGCCCGTCGAGGTGACCTACTGTTGGGTCGAGCACCGGGACGAGGGCGACGTCGAGCGCCGGCATACCCAGATCGTCAACGCGCCGACCGGCGCCTGGACGATCAACGTCGGAGGCTATCGCGATCCCACGATGAAGTGGGTGAAGATGACGCTCCAGAACGCCGGCTCCCCGAAGCCCGGCTATTCCGACGGCCAGGACGTCGGCCCCGGAGCCAAGGCCGCGTGGGCCCGGTATCACTGGGGCACGAATCTCGCGCTCGGGAAGTCCTATGTCCTCGAAGGCCAGCAGGACGAGAAGAATCCCGATGCGGGCCACGATCTGACCGACGGCATCATCGCTCCCCCGGACACCTACGTCTCCGTCAAGTGGATGCCGACGAACGTCATCTTCGCCAAGGACGTCTCCCCGGTCGCCACCCTCGACCTGGGCGGCCTCCAGTCCCTGCAGGCGGTCCGGGTCCACGCCGGCCAGGCGGACGACTTTCATCTGACCTACCCGGACACCATCACGGTCGAGACGTCGACCGACGGCAAAACCTACGCCAAGGCGGGCGTGGTCGGGTGGAAGCAGGTCTTCGAGCCGCCCGCCGACTATGCGCCCTGGGAGCTGGACGATTCCACCAGCTTCGACCGTCTTCCCGCCGGCGGCCGCCTGACGTATGCCTACCGGATCGTGCTCGACAAGCCGGTGTCCGCCCGCTATGTCCGCGTCACCTGCGCGGCCCGCAAGGGCTGGGGCGTTCTCCTCTCGGAAATCCAGGTCTTCGACAAGGTGAGCGTCGACACGACCGTCCCTCCCCTGGTCGTCGTTCCCAAGGCAAAATGAAGGCCATCGCGCTGGTGACGGCCCGGGAGACCGGGGCCCTGGATGACGACATGGAGCCGCTCCTGGCCGCCTTGAGGTCGGAAGGAGCGACCGGGGAGCCTGCCGTCTGGGACGACCCCTCGGTCGACTGGAGCCGGTATTCGTTGGCGGTGCTGCGCTCGACCTGGGACTATTCCCGCCGTCGGGACGAATTCCTGGCCTGGGCGGCGGACGTCGAGAGGACCGTCCGGCTGGCCAACCCGGCGAACATTCTCCGTTGGAACACGGACAAGCACTACCTGGGAGGGCTCGCGGCCGCGGGAATCCCCGTCGTGCCCACCTGCTTCATCGAACCCCGCCAGACCATCCGCTTTCCCTTCGAGGGCGAGTTCGTCGTGAAGCCGGCCGTGGGGGCCGGTTCGATGGACGTCGCCCGCTTTCCCGAACCGGGCCTCGCGGCGGAAGAGCACGTCCAGCGCATCCATCGGTCGGGTCGCAGCGCCATGATCCAGCCCTATTTGAACCGGGTCGACCAGGCGGGAGAGACGGCGCTGGTCTATTTTGCGGGAGAATTCAGCCACGCGATCCGGAAGGGCCCGATGCTCGGACCGTCGCGCGAAGTGATGGGCGGCCTGTTCCTGAAGGAGGACATCCGGCCCAGGACGGCATCGGAGGCGGAACGGGCGCTCGGCCAGCGCGCCGTCCAGGCTTCCCCGGAGCCCTGTCTTTACGCCCGGATCGACGTCATTCCGGGAGCCGACGGCAGCCCCGTGGTGCTGGAGTTTGAAGCGACGGAGCCGTCGCTGTTCTTCGCGCACTCCGCGGGCTCCGCGACCCGCTGCGCTCGAGCCATCCTCGACTGGGCGAATCGCCGCTAGCTCGAAACCGGCTCCCCTCCCGTCGGCGTCTCTTCGCACCGGCCCGTCGACGGGCCGTGGCCCGATCCCCAGGCCGAGCGGAGACCTCCCGACAGGCCGGACGGACCTCTGGAGGCGCCGATTCCGGACCGCTAGTCTCGACCCGCCCTCTCGGCTATACTCTTCCCCGACATGGCGAGCGCCGGTTCTTCCACCCCCGACGAGCGGTACTCCACCGGGAACCTCATTCGCCGGCTCACCGGCCTCGCCTGGCAGTTCCGCAGGAACTTCCTTCTCTGCCTGGGACTGAGTACCAGCCTCGTCCTTCTGGGCCTCGCCGGACTCCAGCTGCTCGGCACCGTCGTCGACGTCATCCGTCATGCCCTGGAGCCCTCGCTTCCCAGGCCCCGCTACCCGCTCGGATGGCATCCGCCCGCGGCCTGGTCGCCGCTCGAAGTCGTGGTCGCCCTCTCCGCCGCCCTCGCGCTCCAGGCGCTCCTCCGCGCGGCCCTGAGCTACGCCTACAACATGGTGACGGCCCGGCTGACCCAGGGCGAGATCGTCCCCGACCTCCGTTCGCGGCTCTACGCCCGGCTCCAGCACCTGAGCTTCAGCTTCTTCGATGAGCATGGCTCCCACTCGATCTTCAACCGCGTCACCGGCGACGCCCAGAACACCCGCCTCTTCGTCGACGGCGTCCTCCTCCAGGGGACCGAAACCCTCCTGACCCTCCTCGTTTACGCCGTGTTCATGTGGCGCATCCACCCCGCGTTGACCGCGGCCTGCCTGTCGATTTCGGTCCCGCTCGCATTCCTGACCCGCTACTACTCCGAGCGCCTGCGGCCCGGCTACCTCAAGAACCGCGAGCTCTCGGACCAGCTCGTCCTTCTCCTCAGCGAGAGCGTCCGCGGCATGCAGACCGTCAAAGGCTTCGCCGCCGAGCCGCACCAGGTGACGCGCTTCGCGGAGGGCAACGACCGCGTTTCGGACCAGCAGCGGCGCATCTTCTGGGACCTCTCCCTCTTCGCCCCCACCACCCAGTTCCTGAGCCAGCTCAGCCTGGTCATCCTCTTCGCTTATGGCGGCTGGCTCTACGTCCACGACCGCATCGCGCTGGGCGGAGGTCTGGTCGTCTTCGCCGGGCTCCTCCAGCAGTTCACCGGGCAGGTGGCGAACCTGTCGACGATCGCCAACTCCGTCCAGCAGAGCCTGGCCGCGGCGCGACGCGTCTTCGAAGTGCTCGACACGGAAGCCGAAGTGCGCAGCAAGGAGAACGCCCACGTCCCGGGCCGGCTCAGCGGCCGCATCGAGTTCGACGGCATCACCTTCGGCTACGGAACCGCCGAGCCCGCCCTGCAGGACCTCTCGTTCACCGCCGCCCCGGGGCAGGTCGTCGGGATCTTCGGCCTGACCGGCGCCGGGAAGAGTTCGCTGCTCAGTCTCATTCCCCGCCTTTACGACCCGCGGCGCGGACGGCTCCTCGCCGACGGGCACGACCTGCGCGATCTGGACCTCGACGCCTACCGCCGCCAGATCGGCATCGTCTACCAGGAGACCTTCCTCTTCTCCAACACGGTCGCGGCGAACATCGCCTTCGGCCATCCCCGGGCGACGATGGAGCAGATCCGGCAGGCGGCGCGTCTGGCGTCGGCCGATGAGTTCATCTCCGCCCTGCCCAAGGGATACGACACGGTGCTCGGGGAATCGGGCGTCGACCTCTCGGGCGGTCAGCGCCAGCGCATCGCCCTCGCCCGGGCCCTGCTCCTGGAGCCGCCGATCCTGCTCCTGGACGATCCGACCGCCTCGGTCGATGCGCGGACGGAGAACGAGATCGTTTCGGCCCTGCGCCAGGCCATGAACGGCCGCACGACCTTCGTGGTCTCGGGCCGCCTGGGCCTCCTCCGGAGAGCCGACGTGATCCTGGTTCTGGAGGACGGGAAGCTGACGAAGACCGGCACCCACGATGAGCTGGTCCGGCTGCCCGGCGCTTACCGGGAGACGGCGCTTCTTCAGTTGATGGACCTCGACGCGGGTCCGGAAGGGCGGGTCGCTTGAGCTCCCCCAGCGCCACCTCGATCCGCCGGGCCATCACGTACTATGCCCCTCCGGACGAGCAGGACAAGGATCAGGCGCCGCTCCAGGCGGCCCTCATCCGGCGGATCCTGTCCTACACGAAACCCCACGCCTGGAAGCGCAACGCGCTGTTCGGGCTCACGTTCCTGCGCGGACTTCAGCTGCCCGCCCTCGCGTGGATGATCGGATATACGCTCAAAGGGCCGATCTCCCGGCGCGACCCCGTGGAGATCGCCTGGACCGCGACGGCCTACCTGGGGCTCGCCGTGTTCACGATGATCACGCTGCATTTCCGCTACCGCTACGCCCTCGAGCTGGGTGAAAGCGTCGTCCACGACCTGCGCTCGGCGCTCTTCGACAAGCTCATGACGATGCCGATGGCGTTCTTCAACCAGACCAAGTTCGGCCGCATCATCAGCCGGATGACGTCGGACATCGACAATATCCGCATCGGCGTCCAGGACGTGGCGTTCGTCATGATCGTCCAAGGGCTTCAGATGAGCGCTTCGGCCGCCCTGATGGCCTGGTACAACTGGCAGCTCTTCTCCCTGATGCTGCTTCTGGCCCCGCTGATCTGGCTGGTCAACAAGCGCTATCGAAAGGAGATGAGCCAGCGCATCCGGCGGATGCAGGAGTCCTGGAGCCGGATGACCTCGACGCTGTCCGAATCCGTCAGCGGCATCCGGGTGACCCAGGCGTTCGTCCGACAGGAGATCAATTCCGAGTTCTTCAGCCACCTGGTCGACCTCCATAGCGAGAACAACGTCCGGGTCGCCCGGGCCTCCGCGGTGTACGTTCCGCTCCTGCAGCTCAAGAGCCAGCTCTTCCTCGGCGCCATGGCCCTCCTGGGGGGCTACGGGGCGCTCCGGGGAGCGGGCTGGCTGCAGGTCCGCGTCGGCGACCTGGTGATGTTCATCTTTCTGGCCAATCTCTTCTTCGAGCCCGTCCAGATCATCGGCAACCAGCTGAACCAGGCGCTCACGGCGATGGCGGGCGCCGAGCGGCTGTTCCGGCTCCTCGACCAGAAGCCCGAATGGGTCGACGCGCCGGACGCCGCGCCGCTGCCCCCGGTCTCCGGCCGCGTCGAGTTCCAGGCCGTCCGCTTCGAATACACGCCAAACCGGTCCGTCCTGGCCGACATCAGCTTCGTGGCGGAGCCGGGGCAGACGATCGCCCTCGTCGGCCACACGGGCAGCGGCAAGACGACCTTGGTCGGCCTGCTCCAGAAGTTCTACCGGCCCACGGGCGGCCGCGTCCTGGTCGACGGCATCGACCTGGAGAAGACCACCGGCCCCTCGCTGCGCGGCCAGATGGGCAGCGTGCAGCAGAACAACTTCCTGTTCACCGGCACGGTGCTCGACAACATCCGCTTCGCGCGGCCGACCGCGAGCGACGCCGACGTGCGGGCGACGCTCGACTCCCTCGATTGCGCGGACCTCTTCAAGGACCTTTCCAAGGGGTTGGAGACGCAGGTCGGCGAGCGCGGGGCGTCCCTGTCCTTCGGACAGCGCCAGCTGGTCTGCTTCGCGCGGGCGATGCTGGCGAATCCGCGGATCGTGGTTCTGGACGAGGCGACGAGCGCGATCGACACGGTGACGGAGGCGCGGCTTCAGAAGGCCTTGGAGCTCCTCCTGAAGGGACGCACCTCGTTCGTGGTGGCGCACCGCCTCAGCACGATCCGCAAGGCGAATCTCGTCCTGGTGCTTGATGCGGGCCGCATCATCGAGCGGGGAACGCATGAATCGCTGCTCGCCCAGGACGGCGCGTATGCGCGTCTGCACCGCGAGCTCTCGGGGCCCGAACGCGGCCCGTAGCGACTGGAGGGGACCCCCGGCGCGACGAGGCGGGACCGGGGGGCGCGCGATCTCGGGGGCCGTTCGGGAGGGAGGCGTCCCGCCTTCGGGGAGCCCCCGGACCTCCCCGTCGCGCCTCGCGGCTTTTCAGAAGCTTTACCCTGGGACATCCTCCCCTTTCCCCGGGGCCTGTTCTTTCATAGACTTTTCAGGGAAATCCGTTCGCTTCGCGTTTTGGCGTCCGCCCGGCCCCGGGCCATTCGTCATCCCGGTGTTCCAAGTGACTCAGAACCGAAAGGAGACGGCGATGGCGGACTACCTCTTCCTGTTCCGGGGCGGCATGGCGGCGATGGCCAAGATGTCGCCCGAGCAGATGCAGCAGCACATGGAGAAGTGGATGAGCTGGATCGACCGGCTGGCCAAGGCCGGAACGTACAAGGCCGGCGAGCCGCTCGAGAAAGAAGGCAAGGTGATCGCGGGCAAGAAGCTGGCGGTCACCGACGGCCCCTACGCCGAATCCAAGGACGTGGTCGGCGGCTATCTGATCGTCAAGGCGGACAGTCTGGCCAAGGCGACGGGCATTGCTAAAGAGTGCCCCATCTTCGAAAGCGAGGGATCCGTGGAGATCCGCGAAATCCGACCCCTGCACCAGTAGCCCGAATGACGATAATAGTAAGGAGGACCCCATGAAGACCCTGATGGCGATCGCGATCCTGGCCTGCAGTCTGCAGGCGGAGAAGAAGACCCACCCGCTGTTCGACGAGATGAAGAAGCTCGAGGGGCACTGGGTGAGCGACCAGAAGGATCACGCGGCCGACGTGACCTTCAAGCTCAGCTCGGGCGGCTCGATCCTGATGGAGACCATGGCCATGGCCAACCATGCCGAGATGATCACGATCTATCATCCGGACGGCGAGGACCTGGCCCTGACCCACTACTGCATGCTCGGCAACCAGCCGCGCATGAGGGCGGTGAAGGACCAGAAGACCAGCACCATCCAGTTCGCCGCGGACGGCGGGACGAACATGAAGCCCGAAGACAAGCACATGCACACGATGACCATCACCTTCGTCGACGCCGACCATATCCGCGAGGACTGGGCGCTTTTCGACGGAGGCAAGGAGCAGACGGTCGTCTCGATCGCCCTCTCCCGCAAGTAGGCATGAGCGGCATCTCCGCGTTGGTCGACCATCTTTTCCGCCACGAGGCGGGAAAGATGGTCGCCACGCTGGTGCGCATCCTGGGCCTGCGCCACGTGGACCTTGCCGAGGACGTGGTTCAGGATGCCCTGCTGCGCGCGCTGGAAATCTGGAAGTACCGCGGCGTTCCCGAGAATCCTTCGGCGTGGCTCTTCCAGGCCGCCCGCAACCGGGCGGTCGACGTCCTTCGCCGCGGCAAGCTCCACGAGCAGGCGGCCCGGAAGCTCTCTCGCGAGCTCTCGTCGCCGGTCGACGAGGATGGCTCGAGGGACGACGTGCTGCGCCTGATGGCTTCCTGCGCCCATGCGGGCCTGCCGTCGGACGGCCAAGTCGCCGTCCTCCTCAAGTTTCTCTGCGGCTTCAGCGTGCCGGAGATCGCCCAGGCCTTCCTCACCTCGGAGGATGCGATCGAAAAGCGCTTGAGCCGGGCGAAAGGGGTCCTGAAGCGCGGCCCCGGCCCCGCCGTGCTCGACCGGGAGCGGCTGGCATCGATCCACCAGGCGCTCTACCTGCTTTTCAGCGAAGGCTATCACGGCAGCCACCCGGAGCGGTCGGTGCGGGAGGAGCTTTGCGCGGAGGCGCTGCGGCTGGGCGTCCTGCTGACGGAGCATCCCTCTACCGCGACGCCCGCGACCTTTGCCCTCCTGGGGCTGATGTGCCTGCACGCGGCCAGGCTCCCGGCGCGGATGGACGATGCGGGATCGCTGATCCTGCTGGAAGCCCAGGACCGGTCGCGCTGGAGCCGTCCGCTGATGGACCAGGGCTTTGCGTTCCTGAATCACTCGGCGGCGGGCGGAGAATTGACGGCGTTCCATCTCGAGGCCGGAATCGCGGCGCTTCACGCCGGGGCGCGCAGTTTCGCGGAGACCGACTGGCCGGGAATCCTGAAGCTCTATACCCTGCTCTACGAGCTCCGCCCGACTCCGATCGTCGCGCTCAACCGTGCGATCGCTCTGGGCCGGGTGGAAGGTCCGGAGCCCGCGCTGCGGGAGCTGGAGACGATCCGGGGCGGAGGGCGCCTACAGCGCTATCCATTCTTGGAGGCGGCGGCGGGGGATCTGCATGAGCGCGCGGGGAAACCCGCCGAGGCCCGGACCCACTTCCGCCGCGCCCTTTCGCTGACCCGCAACGAGTCGGAACGCCGCGTGTTCCAAGACCGGCTCGCGGCGCTGGACCGCTAATCCTTCCTACAGGTGAGCCAACGCCGTCCCCTCGATCCCACGATCCATTTCCTGCCCCTCTTCCAAGTCGTCGCAGCGCAGACCTCTGCCCGGCAACGCGACGCGGCGGCAGGGAAAGGGCCGGGCGTGGGATTCGAGATCTCGATCCTCGTAGACCCGATACTCCCGGAGCCCCCCATGACGGATGTCCTGCGGGCGCCCATCGGGGCACCCTTCCGGGACCCGTCCAGCTCCTGGGTCCAATTGAGCCGGTTGAGGGGCGGGAACCGGCTGCGGACCCGCGCCCCGAGGCTCGAGGGCACCAAGCCCCTCCCCTAATGGGGGGGCTTTAGGGGTACCGGGACCGCTCCCAGCCCCCCGGCCAGGGGCGCCCTCAGTCCACTATTGGCATTTTCGCTGCGGAAGTGTACAGTGCGCGTTCTATAGGTATCCCCCCCACTTGGGAACAGGGGAGTCGTAGGTGCCCTGGTTCTTTCTTGGAGGTCCTCATGGCCGACAGTTCCGGCAAGCGAAATCGCGAAGCAAAGAAGCGTCAGCAACGGGAGATAAAGGCCGAACGGAAGCGCCTCCGCAAAGAGGGGCTTCTGGGCACGGACAACAGCGGGCTGTTCGCCCCCGGAGAACCGCGCCGGGAGGTGTTCGATATGAAGTCGTCTCTTCCGATCCCCGATTCCCCCCCGACGACGGCCAAGGAGTAGGAGGCCGGCTTATACGGGCGGAGGCAGCTCCCGATTGGCGGCCGGGTCCGGGATCCCGGACATGAACCCTTCCAGCGTCCTGGACCGGAGGGGGTGCTGCAGCTTCCGCAGGGATTTTGCCTCGATCTGCCGAACGCGCTCGCGGGTCACGTTGAAAATCTTGCCCACTTCCTCCAGGGTGTAGGTGTACCCCACCCCCAGGCCGTAGCGCAGTTTGATGATTTCACGCTCGCGGAACGACAGCGACTGCAGCGTCGTTTCGATCCGCTCCCGGAGCATCTGGTGGGTCGCCGACGCCACCGGGCTCTGGACCGAGGTATCCTCGAGAAAGCTCCCGAGGTCGGAATCGTCCCCCTCGCCGACGGGTCGGTCGAGCGAGATGGGATACTTGGAGACCTTCAGCACGCGGTGGGTCTCCTCAAGGGAGACTCCCGACTCCTCCGCAAGCTCCTCAAGCGAGGGCTCGCGGCCGTTCTCCTGGGCCAGCCGGCGCGCCACCTGCCGGAGCTTCGTCATCGCCTCGACCATGTGGACCGGGACGCGGATCGTCCGGGCCTGGTCCGCGATGGCGCGCGTGATCGCCTGCCGGACCCACCACGTCGCATAGGTGCTGAACTTGTATCCGCGGCGGTACTCGTACTTCTCCACGGCCTTCATGAGTCCGGTATTCCCCTCCTGGATGAGATCCAGGAACGTCAGGCCCCGGTTCCGGTACTTCTTTCCGATCGAGACCACGAGCCGGAGGTTCCCGCTGGAAAGCTTCCGCTTGGTCTTTTCGTAGTCCTCGAAGCGCTCGCGGATCTCGCGGACTCGGGCCCGGAGATCTTCCGGCCCCTCCAGCGCCTGCGCCCGAGTCTTCCGGAGCTCCTCCTGGAGCGCCGCTCGGGAGGCGCCGTTCTCCCGGCCGCCCCGGGGGGCTTCGAGCTCCAGGCCGATCTCGTCGAGCCTGCGCGAGAGGGTCTCGAGCTTCTCCATCATCGGCTTGATTTTCTTCGTCTGGATGTTCATGCCCTCGAGCATCTCGACGCACTGACGGCGGTTGTCGCGCAGGCGCCGCCCGGCCTTCCGACGCTCGCTCGCGCCCAGGTCATGATTGTTCATCCGCTCGTAGCACTCGTGCGAGTCGAAGACGGTCTGACGAAGCCGCTCGATGATCGCCGGCAGGCGCTCCAGGACCTCGAGCTTGGGGACGTCGATGGAGCTGTCGGCCTTGAGCGTCCGGTCGAAGG
>Ga0070731_10002497_pt1 | contig 17455 bp, 12 predicted proteins | sample Coa_R1_2_FD_66448 | JGI IMG/M metagenome (GOLD analysis project Ga0070731, IMG submission 66448) | Surface soil microbial communities from Centralia Pennsylvania, which are recovering from an underground coalmine fire - Coalmine... | ecosystem: Environmental > Terrestrial > Soil > Unclassified ...
TGTGACTCTCACCAGTTTGCTTCACCCTTTTTCGTTACGCCTACGTAAATGCAATCCGGAAGCCAAATCCATGATTTAAGCAGAGTTAAGGTAAATTACGCTGTGACAATGGCTTAGCTGGAGGATGTCTTGCGGGTGCGCTGGCGCACAGGGCCAAGTGACGAGGATCACTGGCGACTAATCGTCACCACTGACTAAATGTAGTCTTTCCGTTCGATTCCAAGCTTCTTTATTTTGGAGTTCAGCGTCGTTCGGATCAGGCCGAGGCGGGCGGCGGCTCCGTCGGAGCCGCCTATCTTTCCCTTGGTTTCCCTGAGAACGCGGAGGATATGTTCCCGCTCAGTCGCTTCCAGCGAAACATCCCGCACAGTCAGGGTATCTCCCTCCAGCTCAAGTTCGCCAAGCGGGGGGCGCAGGATAGGTCCTCTGGTGAGAATGACGGCCCTTTCGATGAAATTCTCAAGCTCGCGGATATTTCCCGGCCAATCCCAGCGGGTAAGGGCACGCATCGTATCATCGGAAATGGTTTCAATCTTCTTATACAGCTTCCGCGCGTGCCTATCGACGAAGTAGCGAACCAGAAGAGGAATATCCTCCCGCCGCTCGCGAAGAGGAGGGAGCAGGATTGGAAAAACTCTCAGACGGTAATAGAGATCGCTTCGGAACGTCCCTGCGGCAACCATTTTTGTAAGGTCGCGGTTGGTCGCCGCTACGAGCCGCACATTGACGGGGATCGGCTTGTTGCTTCCAAGCCTTTCAAATTCCTTCTCCTGCAGGGCACGAAGGATCTTCGGCTGAAGCTCCAGAGGGAGATCGCCAATTTCATCGAGAAAGAGCGTGCCTTCATGTGCCAATTCCAGGCGGCCGATTTTGCGGTCGATGGCTCCCGTAAACGCGCCCCTCTCATGGCCAAATAGTTCGCTTTCCAACAGGCCGGCGGGAATCGCCGCACAATTCAGCTTCACCATCACGTGTTCATTCCTCGGGCTGAGTTGGTGGATCGCCCGCGCGATCACTTCTTTGCCGGTTCCCGTTTCTCCCAGAATCAAAACAGTCACGTCCGTCGCCGAAACGGTTTCAACATGTTTCAACACACGCTTCAGGCCAACGCTTTCCCCAATGATTTCCTCAAACCTCGCTTCGGTGTTCAGTTCTTCTTCCAGATAGCGTTTTTGCAGCTCGCTGCGCCGCAAGGCTTCCTCGGCTTCCCTCTTTTCGGTGAGGTCTCGTATGACGCTCAGCACGACGCGCCCTTCCGCAGTTTCGACCGGGCCCAGCATGATGTCGGCTGGAAATTCGGTCCCGTCTTTGCGCCTACCGTAGAGCTCCAAACCAGCGCCCATCGGACGGACGCGGGCTGCCGAGGCATACTCGCTACGGCGCGTCGGGTGCGTGTGTCGATAGCGCTCCGGGACGAGGCTGTCAATAGTTTGGCCAAGTAATTCGCCTCGTTGGTAGCCGAACATGCTTTCCACCCGCGCATTGACCTCGGTAATGAGTCCCTCCAAGTCGCTCGCAATGATTGCGTCGGGCGAAAATTCGAATAGCGCGCGGAATTGCGCCTCGCTGCGCCGGATGGCTTCCTGGGCTCTTTTTCGATCGGAGATGTCGCGAATCACGCTAATGACGACGCGGCCCTCCTCCGTCTCCATCGGGCTCAGCATGATATCGACTGGGAACTCGCTTCCATCTTTTCGCCTGGCATAAAGCTCCAGACCGACACCCATGGGACGAACGCGGGCCGCAGCGCCATATTCCACGCGGCGGGCGGGATGCGTCCGGCGAAAGCGTTCGGGAACAAGGATATCGATGGACTGGCCCATGAGCTCGCCGCGTTCGTAGCCGAAAGTGCTTTCCACCCTCGGATTGACCTCCGTAATGCGCCCTTCCCGATCGCTCGCAATGATTGCGTCGGGGGAGAATTCGAACAGCGCGCGGAATTGCTGCTCACTGCGGCGGAGGGCCTCTTCGCCTTTCTTTCTGTCGGAAATGTCGCGAATGACGCTAATGACCACGCGGCCTCCCGCGGTCTCCATCGGGCTTAGCATGATATCGACGGGAAATTCGCTTCCGTCCTTGCGCCTTCCGAATAATTCCAAGCCCGCTCCCATCGGCCGCACGCTGGCGTGGGCCTTGTAGGCGAGCCGATGGCCCGGGTGTCCCTCTCGAAATCGTTCAGGAACAAGGATTTCCACGTGCTGACCGACAAGTCCCTGGCGGGTGTATCCAAAGAGCCCCTCCACTTGCGAGTTGATCGAAGTAATCCGCCCGTCCGCATCGGTTACGACGATAGCATCAGGAGAAGCTTCGAAAAGCTTCTCGAATAAGGTGTGTGCCCCAGGAGATTCCGGGATGCTGGGAGATGGCCCGCTCATTAGTCTCCAACTCAACTGCGCGGTCGTTTAATTCTCGCCCGCCAGATCGGACCTCGCGGGCACACACGCGCTAAAACGGCAGAGTGCTTTGGAAGTGCGAGGGCGACAAGATGACGGATAACCTAACCGTCCTCATTCTAACAAACTATTCCAAACGTGACGCAGATTTCATGGGACTGTGATCTGAATCACGGAGAAGCGGAGCAAGATGGAAGACCATTCAATGGAATGTTGGTCGCGTTCACCGGACGGGAAGAATTTTTCAGAGCCGTATGGATGAAGTTCACACTTCTCGAGCCATCTACGCCAACCAAATCTGGCAAGTGGAAGGAGAATTAAAATGACCCCGCAAACTGCAACTGTCATGCAACCCACTAAAGCGCCGGCAATCACGAGACAAACCGCGCCCGAAAATGTTTTCGATCGGTTCCAAAAAGTCTTCGATTCGATCGAGAAACGCGCCTATGAAATCTTCGACAACAACGGACGTTTGTTCGGAAACGATTTGTCGGATTGGCTCCAGGCCGAGTCCGAAATCCTTCATCCAGTTCACCTGGAAATCGCAGAGACGGATGAGGCCCTTACCGTTAAAGCAGAAGTCCCAGGGTTTACCGTCAAGGAACTCGAAATCCTGATGGATGGCAGCCGGCTGACCATTGCCGGCAAACATGAATCCAGGGAAGAAAGCAAAAAATGCAAGACGATCTACTCCGACCTATGCGCGAAGGAAATCTTCCGTTCCGTTGAATTGCCAGCCGATGTGGACAGCACGAAAGTCACCGCTACGCTGAAGGATGGCGTCCTCAATTTGGAATTTCCCAAGGCAGCCCTAGCGAAAAACTTGAAAATTGAGCCGAAAGAGGCCAGTTAAAACCATTCGAGCGTTTTCAGGACGGGCGTCCGCTCACGCGGCGCCCTTCCTCCAATCCCGGGGATGAAAAATTGCGGCGAATAGCTGATCGGGGGAGCAATGTTATCGAAGTGCAGCAATCCTGAGTGCGAAATTCCATTCAACCATCGGGAAGGCCGGTTAATCCGACTGTCCAGGGCGCCGACGGGCGATAGTCCGCGCCTGATCAAACATTTTTGGCTCTGCGGAAAATGCGCGGCACTCTATTTCTTGGAACACGAATCCGGAACGAATGTAAAATTAAAACTGCGTGATCGACTCTTGATTGAAGACAGCCTTCCTCCTTTGATCTCCGCTGCATGATTACGTGAAGATTCGCGTTAGCTAAGTATCCTCAAGATTAGGCGCGCTGTATTCAGTGCGACGCTGCCGGCCGCCGGACGCGAAATGCGCGCAAGCACTAGTGTCTGTGTCGCGAGCGATTCTACGAACCATCCCGTGTGGAATAACGGCTCGCTGGCGTGGAAGAAATGAAGCAAAACGTAGAAAGTCAGAAAGTCGTATATCGAGCTGATCGGCCCGATGAAAATCATGAAATTTCGAATCAGGCGGATGTCCCAGCGCTGGGGAGTACGAATATAGGAGTCGTCCTCATTGTCCGAAGGGATGGTGATCTGCGCTGTGTCGTATAGAAAATTATTCAATAGAATTTGCGTGGATAGCATGGGAAGAAACGGCAGAAACAAGGATGCCCCCGCCATGCTGAACATATTGCCGAAATTGGAGCTGGTCCCCATAAGCAAATACTTCAGAACGTTCGCGGAAGCCTTGCGGCCCTCGATGATGCCGCGGTGAAGAGTCCTCAAGCCGCTCTTGAGCAGGATAATGTCCGCGGCATCGCGCGCGACATCCACGGCCGTGGCCACCGAGATTCCCACATCCGCCGCATGCAGCGAAGGCGCGTCGTTGATGCCGTCGCCCATATAACCGACGACGTGTCCGCGGTGTTTAAGAGCGAGGATGATGCGAAGTTTTTGCATGGGCGAAACGCGCGCAAAAATGGGGGCCTGCTCCGCCACATGCGTCAGCGCGGGATCCGTCATTTGCTCCATATCGCTTCCAAGAACAACCACCGGCGATTCCATGCCCACCTGCCAGCAAACGTACTGAGCGACCAGTTCATTATCTCCCGTCAAAATCTTCACCTGGACGCCATCGCGTTTCATAGCCGCTACGGATGCGGCGGCATCCTCGGTCGGTGGGCCCGCAAACCCAAGAAATCCGACCAGGATGAGTGAGTGCTCATCTTCCGACGTGAATGCCCCTTGCTGTTGTGCAGGGCGATACGCGACGGCAAGAATGCGAAAACCTTGAGAGCACAAATCTTTGTAGACCTTTTTCGCGCGTTCGAGCGCCCCGGGCTCGAACGCCCGGATTTGGCCACCTTCTTCGTAGGATTCACAGACGCCGAGGATTCCTTCCGGTGCGCCTTTCGTGATGAGGAGTCGCTCGACGCCGTTCGCCCGCTCACGTTCCACAACGATCGAAAGCCGGCGGCGGTTGAAATCGAATGGGATTTCATCGACTTTGCGAAAATCATCCAAGTCATGTCGCTCTTTACTCAAGATCGCCGTGTCGAGCGGACTGCGGATTCCGGTTTCGAATTTGCTGTTGAGATATGCTAGAGCCAGAACCCGTTCGGAAGATTGCCCGAACGTGTCCAATGACTTGTTTAATCTCATCTCACCCTTGGTCAGAGTCCCAGTCTTGTCGCTGCAAAAAACGTCGATGCTGCCAAAATTCTGAACGGCGGGGAGGTGTTTGACCACCACTTGCTCCCGCGCCATGCGCACGGCGCCGCTGGCGAGCGTCACGGAAGTAATCATGGGAAGAAATTCAGGAGTCAGCCCGACAGCCAGGGCCACAGCGAATACAAATGACTCGAAAGCGTCCTTGTGGAGAGCAAGCCGCACCACGATGATGAAAAGCACCAGGACAAAAACGACGCGCATGATCAAAATGCCGAAGCGTCGAAGTCCGCGCTCGAATTCGGTCTCCTCCGGCCGGACGACCAACCGTTTGGCGATAGCCCCGAAGGCAGTCCGGGGGCCCGTCTTCAGCACGCGCGCGGTCGCCGTTCCGCTGACCACCGAGGTCCCAAGAAAAACGAGGTCGGGTGCATCTGGCGGCCCCTCGGTATCTTTTTCGCCGGGATGAGCGTGCTTTTCGGTCGGCATCGATTCGCCGGTCAGTGCCGCTTGTTGAACGTAGAGATCGCGCGCCTCTACTAGACGCGCATCAGCAGGAACCAAGTCTCCCGCGGAAAGGCGAACCAAATCTTCCGGAACAACCTCATGGCGTTTTGACTCCTGCCAGTTCCCGTCGCGCAAAACGGTCGCGCTCAGGCTGACATGCTCGCGAAGCCTCTCAATCGCCCACTGCGAACGGTAGGTTTGAAAAAAATTGATGGAGACGCCGAGCAGGACCATCACGATGATGATTCCGGCATCGATCCTTTGCCCCAAAATTCCCGAGGCAATCCCGGCAACGAGGAGAATGATTATCAGAGGATTCACGAAGAGGACCAGCAGTTCCTGGATCAGAGCGCCACGGCGCACCGGCGTAGGGTCATTTGGGCCGAATTGAAGCAGCCGTTCCCGTGCCTCCTGGCTCGTAAGCCCTGCGAGGCCCTGTGGCGCGCTTTCCTTGGTCGTATGGAGATCGCTGGGAATGGGAGTCATCCTCTCAAGAATTCTGCTGTCGTTATATTCCAGATGATTGTGCATTGGTTTACCGGTTTGTCCGGTAAAGGGCTAAGACCACGTCGATGACTTCCCCGTGACGAACGTCACCGGAAAAAGTGAGCGCGGTCACACTTGCGATCGCTTGGGGCAGATATGCTGGGGTTGTAGAAATCTCAGGTGGGAGGCCAGTCATGACAACGCAGACGGTGTCCAAGGCAATTACTTTTGACAATATTCTCTTCGCCACTGATTTCTCCAAACAATCGAACGGGGCACTTCCCTTCGCCTTATCCATCGCGCATAAATACGGTTCCAAGATTTGCGCGACTCACGTGCTCACCCCGCCGCCTCTGGGAAACTTTCCGACGATTGAAGTGCAGGCGCTCGCGGCACAAGAGCTCCGTGAGGCTTATGATTCTTCGAGTGAGCTGAGGAGGCGGCTTGGCGCGATTCCCCATGAGACCCTGTTGAGAAGGGGCGAAATTTGGGACGAACTCTCCGCCGTCGTGAGGGATAAGAATATTGACCTGATCGTCCTTGGGACTCACGGGCGGGCGGGAGTCAGCAAGCTCCTGATGGGCTCCGTCGCGGAACGCATCTTTCGTCAATCCACCTGCCCGGTTCTTACGGTCGGACCGAATGTTTCCGGAGAGCCGGGGAGCGTCGCGGATATCCACACGATTCTGTGCCCGGTCGATTTCACTCCTGAATCCCTGGCAGCATTTCCCTACGCGGTATCTCTCGCGCAGGAAAATCAGGCGCGGCTCTATCTCATGCACGTGGTCCCCGACGTGCTACCCGGTTTCGAAAGGTCTTCCCTGCTGACCCGATTGAAGGAGCTGGTGCCTCCGGAGGCGAATCTGTGGTGTGAACCGAAGGCGTTTGTGGAATCGGGGGACCCGACGGACAGAATTCTGGAGCAAGCCGAAGAACTCGGTGTCGACTTAATTGTCCTTGGAATCCGGCCCGTCTCGACACTGGCCGGGACAAGAACTCACCTGGGAACGGCGACAGCCTACAAAGTTGTAAGCCACGCGATTTGCCCCGTGTTGAGCGTCCGCGGGTAAGATTGCATCTTCCCTGCAGTTTGTTGGAGGCCGCCGCTGCGAGGCTTTCGATTCTCGTAATTTCACGAATCTGGTGTTAAGTTGAATCCATAAAATCAGGAAAGGCGCCAGATTCGTTTGCCTTGCGGCGGCGTTGTGACCGGCAATTTGAACGCACAGCAGACAGTGAAGTTTCGTGGCCGTTTCATTTGGACAAGCATTGCTCTGACCGTCGCGATTCTATTCCCTCAGCCCCACTTCGCGCAGACGCCAACTGTCCGCAGCGCCCCAAAATCACAAGCGGAATTTTCCTCGCGAGACTTGTCCGGCATTTGGATGGAACGCCAGAACACCATCACATTCAGCTCCCAGGAGCCTCCCTTCCAGTCATGGGCCGAAGAAAAATACAAGAGCGTCAAGCCAGGGTATGGCCCGCGCGCCACTCCGGATTCAGAGGACCCCATCCTGAATTGTCTGCCTCCCGGGGTGCCCAGAATCATGTTAATCCCTTTTCCGATGCAGGTGATTCAAACCCCGAGCGAGGTAATTCTGCTGTTTGAGTACGATCATTACATCCGGCACATTTATATGGACCGGCGGGAACATTCGAAAGAAGTGGATTTGACGTGGATGGGAGACTCCATCGGCTGGTGGGAAGGAAATACTCTGGTCGTCGACACCACGGGTTTGAACGACAAAACCTGGCTGGATCAGGTGGGCCATCCGCATTCCGACGCCCTGCACGTTATCGAGCGTATCCGCCGGACCGATCGTGACACTTTGCAGGATGATGTGACGATCGACGATCCGAAGGCGTACAAGAAATCCTGGACCGGCCAGCAGGTCTTCAAGCTTCGGCCCACCTGGCATCTGCTGGAATACGTGTGCGCGGCGGCCCAGGCGGGTGCGCGGAAATAGCAGGGCCGGTTGCGGGCGGATACCCGGAGGATCGACAGGCTACCCGATAGCAGAATTCTATGATGTGGCGAAAAAGATTCGGCGTGGAACTGATCGCGGTACTTGTAATGATCGCGGTCGTGTCGGTGCTGGCCGTCTATCAATACCGGTGGACGGGAGAAATCAGCAGAACCGAGCAGGCGCGGCTGAGAACTTCTCTGGCTACGAGTGTCCGAAATTTTGACCAGGAATTTTCTTACGATTTTCAGCAACTTTGTGAAAGTTTCGAGCTCGATCCTGAAGCCGGGCCTTCCGCAATCGAAAGTCGAGTGGCGCGCGAGAATGAGGGTTGGACAAGAACGAGCGCCCATGCGGAGCTTGTCAAGGGCGTGTATGTCTGGAAGACCGCCAGCTCAAAATCGGCGACGCTGGAATCTCTTGACCGGGGTGAAAATCGCTTCCGCGATATAAGCTGGCCGCCCGAGATGGAATTCCTGCATCAATTTCTAACAGAACGCGCCGAATTCTATTCTAGGGCAGTCGATGACCGCGAAGCAGTTTACTTTCCGTGGACATTTTTCGGGGGCGCTCCGGCCTTGGTTCGGCCAATCTTCGAGATTTCGGCGAGCGGGAGCAATTCGAGTTCCGGCGTTCACACGATAGGCATTCTCATCGTCCTTTTGAACCGGGAATTCCTGGAGCGTGAATATCTTCCCGATCTCGTGGATCGGCACTTTGGCGCGCCGGGTCAAAGGAGTTTCGTTGTATCGGTGAGGACGGCCCAGCCGCCCTATCGGACGATTTATCTCTCGGATGCAAAATCTTCCATCGCGGCTCCTTCCACTGACGCGGCTGTCAATCTATTCGATCTGGTGGGAGAGGAAGCGCGAAGACGAGGGCACCCGCCATTGCAGGCGAGCGCCGCGTCCGAGCAATGGCAATTTGTCGCTCAGCATCCCGCAGGGTCCCTCGAAGAAGCCGTCGTGTCGTGGAGGCGCCGGAACCTCGCCATCAATTTGGGCTTGCTCGCGATTCTTGCAGGAAGCATGGCGCTGATTTTTTCCGCCGCGCGCCGCTCCAAGGCGCTTGCAAGGATGCAGATGGAATTCGTCGCCGGAGTATCCCATGAATTGTGCACCCCGCTCGCCGTGATCAACACGGCGGCGGAAAACCTGGCGGATGGTGTAGTCGAAAACACCGAGCAGATGCAGGAATATGGCGGCTTGATTCGCGCGCAGGGACGCCGGCTCGGGCGCCTGGTGGATGAAGTTCTGCTCTTTACTGCGGGGCGATTCGGCCTGTCGGGCTACGATCTGGAGCCGGTTGAAGTAGCTCCTCTGCTTTCTCAGAGCTTGTTAACTTCCGAGGCGAATATCCACGATGCCGGCTTCACGGTGGCGAAACAGATCGGCGAAAATATGCCTCCCATCTTGGCCGACCCGTCGGCGGCCATTACGTGCATCGAAAATTTAGTGAGCAACGCGATAAAATATTCAAATTCGAGCAAGTGGATCGCGATCCGCGCGTGCAAAGCCCAGGGCGGCTCGAAACCAGAAGTGCGAATCAGCGTGGAGGACAAGGGCACTGGAATTTCCTCCGCGGACCTCGCGCATATTTTCGAGCCCTTTTATCGAGTCCAATCCGTCCGCGACAATCAGATTCGCGGCGTGGGCCTCGGCCTTTACCTCGTAAAGCGCATGATGGAGGATATGGGCGGCCGGGTGACCGTCACAAGCGAACTCGGCCGCGGCACCGAAGTGGTCCTGCATTTTCCAGCATCTGAGTTGGGAGACGAAACAGAAACCAGCGACGAGCACCGGAAGAATCTGAAGATGTGAAATTTCAAATTTGAGATTTGAAATAGTATTGAAGCTTATGAATTCTAAATTACCGGAACAATTGAAGAAATAACATGGCCGCGAAAATCCTGATCATCGAAGACGAACCAGGCCTGGTCACGACCCTGCGCGACCGCTTGCGCAAGCAGGGCTACGTTGTAACCGCGGCTCGCGATGGCGAGACCGGCCTGGAATTGGCGCAGCGCGAGCCGGTTGACCTGATCCTGCTGGACCTCATGCTGCCGGGTCAGAGTGGGTTGACCGTCTGCGAAAAACTGAGAAAGGCCGGATCAACCACGCCCATCCTCATGCTAACGGCGCGCCGGCAGACCAAAGACAAAGTCGCGGGACTGAAGGCCGGAGGCGACGATTATTTAACCAAGCCATTTCAGATGTCGGAATTGCTTGCCCGCGTAGAAGCCTTGCTCCGGCGCGCGGCCACGAGCCCCGACATGTCGCAGGCCCGCCACCAATTTGGTTCCATTGCGATTGATATACGGAGCACGGAAGTCACGCGCGACGGAGAAACCGTGCCGTTATCAGCCAAGGAATTTCAATTGCTCCGGTATTTTGCGGAACATCCTAACGTCACGCTCTCCCGCGAAGAGCTTCTGCGCGAAGTGTGGGGATATAGCGATCGCCCATCAACTCGAACCGTTGACGTGCACGTCGCATGGCTGCGCCAAAAGTTAGAACCCGATCTCAAGAATCCGCAATTCATCCTCACCGTGGTTGGCTTCGGATATAAGTTCGCCGGCTGACCGGCTTTCAATCCCGATGAAATCCGATTAAATCGATGTTAAGAAGGTTTTACTCCGATTTAACGCCGCCCCGACCCCGAGACCCCTGATAATGTTGACAGTCAGCAGGATCTCGATACGCTCAGGACATCCGTACCCGGGCAGTTTCAGAGGTGATCGATGCGAAAAATCATTGCAGCTCCCGTGCTTATTGGAATCACACTTCTCAGCGCGTGCTATCCCGTTTTTGCGCATCATGGACGCGCAAGTTATGACGCAACGAGGATTTTTACCATCATGGGAACGGTTTCCGATTTCCAGTTTTCGAATCCTCATGTGGAACTCTATCTGGACGTGAAAGACGACAAAGGGAATATCGAAAAGTGGATTGGCGAGGGCACAAGCCCGAATATGCTTGTCCGGGAAGGCTGGAACCGGCGGACCATCAAGCCCGGCGATCAAATTACCGCCACCGGCCATCCCGCCCGCAACGGCGCGAATACCATGCGGATCGAGAAGATTGTCCTCCCGAGCGGTAAAGAACTGACGTTTGAAGGCCCGGGCGGTACTTAGGCCCGGTTTTGCGGCAAGGCGCCCGGGAAGGTTGCGCAACGCAGCCCGTGAGGCCGCGCTAATTTGAATCCTGGAGAGGTTCTAAGACATGCAATTCATTCTTTCCATTTGCCAGTGGCTGGAACAAACGACGATGGGCACTCACATTCGTGAATCCCTGTGGATGTTTCCGATCATCGAAACGGTGCATATTTTCGGCATCATTCTGCTGGTCGGCGCTACCTCCATTCTGGATTTGCGTCTGATGGGATTGACGTTTCGCGATGAATCGGTTTCCAAGCTCGCCGGACGTTTTATCCCGTGGGCACTGGCGGGTTTCCTGATTCAAATCACTACGGGGCTTCTGCTATTTTCCTCCGAAGCCACGAAGATGTACGTAAATCTCGGATTCCAGGTCAAGATGGTCCTGATTCTAATTGCCGGAATCAACGCGCTGATTTTCCATTCGGTCGCTTACAAAAGCGTGGGCAAATGGGATATGGATCCGGTGGGGCCGCTTTCCGCTCGGGCGGCCGGTTTGATTTCCATCCTGTTGTGGTTCGGCATCGTCGCCGCGGGCCGCTGGATCGCCTACGTGTAAGGGCGCAATACGCTGGCTCCGGAAAAGCGCCGGATGTGATCTGTGTCACCGAAAGCGACACCTCAATGCCCTATGGTGTGCGACACTGCAGGCTGTGGAGGTGATTCATGAGGCGCAGGTTATTGGGCTTCTTTGTTGCGGCTGCCGGTTTTTCCGTTGTCTTGAGCCCGGCCCTGGCACACCACGGCGTCACGAACTATGACATGAAGAAAACGATCGTGCTGGCCGGAACGATCACGGCTTTCGATTGGGGTAACCCCCATTGCCTGGCCCACGTGGATGTAATGGAAGAGGACGGCAACATCAGGCATTGGACGCTGGAAATGAATTCGACGTTCACCCTGTCTCATCAGGGATGGGCCAAGGACACGCTGAAACGAGGAGACCATGTCATTGTGGAGACTCACCCCGCAAGGAATGGCACCCCCGTTGGAATCACTTCAGGACCCGGATTCGCTTTAAAGATTGCAATCAACGGCAAAGAGATCCCTCCCCGATAAGGGCCATTGAGGCGTTTTCGGAAACGATCTCGAAAAATAGCAATAAAGAACTAGCCTGGCAATTATTGGAGAGAGCAGGGATGGCTTTGGGCGCACACCGGGAAAATGGCGGCTGCTACGTTTCGCGCAACCAATTATTTCACGTGCGAATAGTTATAGGCCAATGCCTTCGCCTTCTGCTGGCGTTGGCGTTTATTCCATTATTTGCGATCCTCGCGCGGGCGGATACGGCGGGCAGTATTTCAGGGACGGTCGCGGACCAAACCGGAGCCGTGATCCCGGATACCACGGTTTCCGCGCTCAACCTTGACACGACGGTGGTTCAAACCACCAAGACGAATTCCAATGGATTTTACAATTTCACTGCACTCCCCGTGGGACGTTACGAGATCGAAATTATCCGCGAGGGATTCAGTCCCTACAAGCGCACTGGGCTGGTCATCGACGTAAATTCGCAGCTCCGCGCCGACATAACCCTCACGATGGGAGCGCAATCGGAAGAAGTCGTAGTTTCGGACAATGCGGTGCACGTCGAGACGGAAAGCACACAGGTTGGCGAGGTAGTCACCGGAGATGTAATCGCCGGGGTGGCTCTCAATGGGCGCAGTTTCACCGATTTGTTGTCCCTCCAACCCGGCATCGTCCCCATGTCAACTCAAACGTCCGACTCCGTCGTGATGGCGGGAGCTTCCGTGGCCATCGCTCCGTCGGGAGGCTTGAATCCGGGCAACCAGTCCATCTCCGGGCAGCGGGAAGACGCCAACGGTTTTCTAGTCAATGGAGGCGACGTCAAGGAGTTGATGAATGGCGGCACATTGATCGTGCCGGACCTGGATTCGATTTCCGAATTTCGTGTCTTGACGAACAATTTCGACGCCCAGTACGGAAACTATTCGGGCGGAATCGTGAATGTGGTGACCAAGTCCGGAGCCAATCAACTGCACGGCAGCGGCTTCGAGTTTTTGCGCAACACTGCGCTTGACGCAAAGAGTTTTTTCGATCCGACAGTGGGCACTTACCGTCAAAACCAGTTCGGAGCCACACTCGGCGGACCTATTGTCAAAAATAGACTCTTCTTCTTCGCCGACTATCAAGGGACGCGCACGACCGAGGGTATTTCCACCGGGAAGATTCCCGTCCCTACGCTCGCCTCGCGCTCCGGCAATCTCTTGGGCGAAGCCGGCTTGTTCGAAACCGGATGCAATGGGGGGCCATGCACGGTCTCGGCGTGCGATGTTGTGAACACCTGCCTTGCCACCCAGCTATCGAAAAATCTGTCGGGCGCTATTGGCCAACCTGTGACGGTTTTTCCCGGCGAGCCGTACTACACTGCCGGTTGCACAAGCTACGCACAATGCGTCTTTCCGAATGGCGCATTCCCGAAGGCCGCCTGGTCTGCTCCCGCCCAGAATCTGCTGCCCTTTGTTCCCACGCCGAATATCGGGGACTTGATCTTTTCCACCGGCTCCGAATCGGAGCTCGTGCGCGATGACAAAGGCAGCTTGCGCGTCGATACCGGCACGACGCGCTGGGGAGATCTTTCTGCGTATTACTTCTACGATAATTTCTATGTAAATAATCCCTATCCGACTGGCCAGGGCGGCGCCTCGGTTCCTGGATTTAATGGCCTGGACCTCGGCACGGCGCAATTGATCAATCTCGGCGATACCAAAACGTTCGGCTCGAACAGCGTGAACGAATTTCATTTGAGCTTCATGCGGAGCTACAACAACGTCGGCCAGCCCGCCGGCGGAGTCGGGCCCAGCCTCGCTTCGCAAGGCTTTGTCACCGGCGTCGGAACGCAGGGCATTGTTCCGCTCGAACCTGCCATCGAGGGCGTCGAAAATCTCATCTTCAATTCGTTTGTCGTGGGGACACCCATCACCAATCTGACGCAAGTGAACGATACCTATACCGCAAGCGACGGGTTCACAAAGGTGATAGGCAAGCACACGATCAAAACTGGGATTGAGCTGATCATCGACCAGATCAACGTCCATCCAAACCCAGAATTCAACGGGGGCTTTACATTCAACGGCAGCCAGACCGGATCGGATTTCGTGGATTTTTTGGTTGGCGCGCCGAATCTTTACAACCAGGCCGATTCGCAGGCCTATTATCCGCGGCACAAATACGCGGGAGGATTCGGGCAGGACAGTTGGCAGATCAAATCAAACCTTACGCTGAATTACGGAGTCCGCTGGGACCTGATGCAGTATTGGTCCGAAAAATACAATCAGATTCCGACCTTCATTCCCGGGGAACAATCGAAGGTTTATCCGACGGCCCCGCTCGGACTTGTCTATCCCACCGACGCGGGAGTCCCGAACACGCTTGTCCCGCAAAAGAACCGTTTTTCGCCGCGGTTAGGGCTGGCGTACTCGCCGAATAAGTCGGACGGCTGGCTCGGCAAGATTTTAGGCGGACCGGGGAAAACAAGCATACGCGCCGGTTACGGGATTTTCTATTCGGTGATTCAGGGAAATACGATCGCATTCGACGAGCCGCAGCCGCCTTATGGATTGAGCTACACCAGTCCGGTCTCCCCGCTCTTCGCCACTCCTTTCACTGCAGCGAGTGGCGAACTCGGCATCAATCCGTTTCCTCTTACCTTTCCTCCGCTAAACGCATCCGTGTCGCATCCGAATCCGAACATTAATTACTCTCAGTTCCCATCGATCGCCGGCATGACGGCGCCGCCCCCGACAAACACATATCCGTACACCGAGAATTACTTCCTCTCGTTCCAACGTGAACTGAGTGCCAGCACAGTGCTGAATCTGAGCTTCGTGGGCTCCGAGGCGCACCACCTTTTAGTTGTGTACTCGGCAAACCCGGGCAACCCTGCTCTTTGCCTTTCCTTGCCGGGTTGCGGACCGGGCGGTGAAAATTCTCCTTACAACGTCTCCCCCACGCTGACAATCCCATGCACACGCCAGGGACTCGGATGCGCCTTTGGAAATGACGATTACGAAGGAAGCGTGGGCAATTCAAATTACAATTCTTTTCAAGCCACCATCCAGCGCCGGACGAAGAGTTTCAACGTAATGGTCTCCTATACCTACAGCAAGTCGATCGACAACGCTTCGAGTCTTGCGGACGCGGCTGATCCTTTTAATCTCCAACTCATGCGAGCGCTTTCGGCTTTCGACTTGAAACACAATCTGGTGGCTACCTACGAATACACGCTTCCCGTCGAGCGTCTTACTAAACGTTCCAATCGCTGGACACAAGGGTGGGTGCTTTCAGGAATTACTCACGCAAGCACGGGCTTCCCGGTGACTCTCTCCAGCGCCGACGACAACTCCCTGCAAGGAAGCAATCCCAACGGCGTGAATAGTCGCTACCTGGATTTGCCGGACGTCGTTCCCGGGCCATTGGATATTGGAAATTACAAACAAGGCGGGCAGTCCTACTATTTCAACATTTCGCTGTTCCACCCGAACGCGCTGGGTACGCCGGGCGACGCTTCACGAAGATATTTCTACGGGCCCGGGTCTTTCAACACGGACCTCGCATTGCTGAAATCCGTCACATTAACTGAATCCAAATCGCTACAATTGCGTTTCGAGACCTTTAACGTATTCAATCACTCGCAATTCTTCGGTCCGCAAACCGTCAACGGCAATATCTCCAGCCCACTTTTCGGCGAAATCGTAAGGGCCGCCCCGCCTCGACTCATGCAACTCGCGGTGAAATTTACTTTCTAGCGAGCGCTTTCTTCGAAGCTTGCCGAAGAAATGTGATTCCCGCGATCCGCGTAAGGAGGCCAGTTTTCGTGGCGCCTGCGTCTCGCCGGCAATTTTGTGTTGCCTCGGAACAGAAAAATTGCCGGCGGGACGCCGGCGCTATGAAAAAGAATCCGGGTCGGTAGATATTTGAGCGTGCCCCGACCCGGATTCGGGAGTTTCTCGCTAGTCCGCCGCAGGCCTGGGCGCCGGAGGAGCGGGCTTCGTGAACTTGGCATCGTCCACTGGCGCATTCGCGTCAATCTGCGCCCACTTGTAGATCCTGTTTCCTTCTGCACTCACGACGCGCATGGTAAACGCGACTTTGACACCGCTCACGTCGCGATAGTCTTCGTAAAACGTATCCTCGGGGAAGGAGCCAATGACGCTTTGCATGGTAGTGTAGGAACGCACCAGCAATCCGGTTTGCGCGTCGAAATTGATCCGGTCGATGATGGGATAGCCTTCCTTGCGCGTGCCCACGACTCGATACGTATCGCGGTCGCCGATTTTCTCCATCGCGTCAACCTGTACGTTCGAATGGTCCCGCCTGAATTCGAGCCCTGGAAATTTCTCGCCCAGTTCGACCAGCATGCGGCGTTCATCGCCCGTGTCTTCGCGAATGGGTGTGTTGTGCCATGCGATGGTTCCGTCAAAACCGGTAGCCACTGGGGGTCTGCCCGGGAATGTCACGGCAATCACTCCCTTGGGGGCCTTCATGTAGTATTCCGCCGGAACAGTTCCCATCGCTGGGGGCGGCGGTGTCACACCTGGAGGCGCAGGAGGCGGAGGAACCAGCATGTCCGCAGTGCCCTTAAAGGAGAGAGCAGTAATCTTGCCAACAGCGGCTTTCCCGCCGAGAGCCTGCTCGTACTTGCTGAAAACGTCTTCCACCGAGGGAAGCGGCGCTGTGGCGGGTTTCGCCGCCGGCGGCGGACCTGTCATGACAGTGGCAGGCGCTTTGCTCGGCGCCATGCTGGGATCGATGCTTGTCAGGTTCTTGATGGCGAGCGTCGGGAAAATTTCCTTGGCCGTCGGCTCGGTGGGTACTTTATCGCCCATAAGCAGCAGAGTTGTATCGGCCTTGGCCACGCCGCGATGGCAGGTGTAGCAGGTCACCTCGCGCTTGCCGTCAAAGACAGTGTTGTTTAACGCCATGGTCATCGCCATCATGCTTCGGGCGACGTGCTTCTCGCGTTTGTCTTCCTGATCAAAATGGCCGATCACGTGGCAGTAACCGCAGCCGACGCCCAGTGCCGTGGTGATGTATTCCATGGCCGGGTGAACTTCCTCCGCTGGAATGCCTTTGAGCGCTTCGATCTTTTTGTAGAACTGATCGGCGGTTTTGCCTTTCATATCGGCCGCGAGCGGCGCGGGTGCCGGAGGAGCAGCCGCTGGAGCCTGCGCGTAGAGGCACGGCGCAGCCAGTCCGAGAGCGACGATTGTAATTGCCAGCATTCCCAAGATTCCGGAAACTTTGTCCACAGATAATTTCTTGTTCATACTTTTTCGGTTTTCCCCTCACTGAATTTTTATTCTAGAGCGAAATTGTACTTCCCCGCCCCGCCGCCGCTTCCAAACAAC
>Ga0070731_10002498_pt1 | contig 17451 bp, 17 predicted proteins | sample Coa_R1_2_FD_66448 | JGI IMG/M metagenome (GOLD analysis project Ga0070731, IMG submission 66448) | Surface soil microbial communities from Centralia Pennsylvania, which are recovering from an underground coalmine fire - Coalmine... | ecosystem: Environmental > Terrestrial > Soil > Unclassified ...
GCCGACGCTTCGCCCCCGGCCTCGCGACCGAAAACGCACGGCTCGGGGCCGATGCGGTTCGCTACTCCTTCATCGCAGTGGACTTCCACCACCTGCTCCTTGCCGGTCTCCCGGCGCACCTGACCCCTTTATGGTGGGGACCCTGTGGGACCCTTAGACGGACCCCGTAGACAGAATCGCCACCGGCGCATCCCCGTACTACTCTGACGCTCCAAGAGACCGGACAGGGGAGGCGCACGATGACCGCAGCATCCGGCGAAGCCGATTGGATCGACCTCGGCCCGGCCGAGGACCTTGCGGCCAAACCCCTCCACCGCGCCCTCCTCCGCACCACGCCGATCGCCCTCAGCTGCGTCGGCGGCGTGTTCGGCGTGGTGTCGCGGACCTGCAACCATGTCGGCGGGCCGCTCGATCAGGGCAGGCTCGACGGCGACTACATCACCTGCCCGTGGCACGGCTGGAAGTTCCACCGGGTCACCGGCGAGGGCGAGCCCGGTTTCGAGGCGGATTGCGTGCCCGCCTGGCCGGTGAAGGTCGAGAACGGCCGGGTGCTGGCCGATGCCGCCGGCGCCACGCCGCGCCGCAAGGCGCCGCACGAGCCGCATCCGCTCGCCCGGGCGATCCGGCGCGAACCGGGGCCGGTGCGCGTCGCCGGCCTCTCCACCACGGGGATGGACCATGCCAACCCGCGCTTTTCGGGCTCGGACCACCTGCTCGACGCGGCGCTCGCAGCGGCGCGCGCGGGCGGTGCCGAGACGCGGCTCATCCGGCTGTCGGAGCTCAGCTTCCGCGCCTGCGAGGGGTACTACTCCAAGGCCGCGGCAGCCTGCACCTGGCCGTGCTCGATCACCCAGATGGAACCGGCGGACCAGCTGGACCGCGTTTACGAGGCGCTGATCCACTGGGCCGATGTGGCGATCGTGGCGACGCCGATCCGCTGGGGCGCGGCGAGCTCGCTCTATTTCCGCATGGCCGAGCGGCTGAACTGCGTGCAGAACCAGGTCACGACGCACAACCGAGTGCTGATCCGCAACAAGGTCGCGGCGTTCATCGTCGTCGGCGGGCAGGACAACATCCAGGCGGTGGCCGGCCAGATGCTGGGCTTCTTCGCCGAGCTGGGCTTCGTCTTCCCGCAATTCCCCTATATCGCGCATTCGCGCGGCTGGTCGGCCGAGGACATGGCCCGCAACGTCGCCGCCGTGCGCGACAGCGCATCGCTGCACGAGGGCGCCGCCGAACTCGCCCAGCGCGCTATCGCGCTCGCGGCGCAGCTGGTCGCGGCCGAACCGCCCGCCAGGATCTCGCGCGGCGGCCGCAAGGCGCAGCGGATCGGACCTGAGAGCTGCTAGTGATGAAGAGGCGACGAAAGCGTCTCATTCAACGGCGATAGCCGGCCGGCTTTGTGCTATTTTCTGTCATTACTGCCACACACGGCCAATTTCGAACTCTGTTCGTGTCAATCGCAAATAGTGGCAGGAACGCCGGTGGAGGCGAAGAGGTGGCTACCTACGAGCTGATTATCTCCGACGTGACGCGCTACGGTACGCTGTACTGTGTGGCAGGCTGGGACCTCGGTGACGGCGGGATGGTCCGCCCGGAGCCGCCAGGTGCGAATATCGTGGCCGAAGCATCGCGCTTCTGGGATGCGTCACATGCCGGCCCAGGAAGACTTTTCTCGGTCGGCAACGTGGTGCGGTTCGAAGCCTCTGCTCCGCCGCAAGCCTTTCCGTATCCGCATGCCACCGAAGATCGGATCTTCGTTTCGGGAACGAAGTCCGTCTTGGTCAAGCAGGTGACGATCGAGCAGATCAGGAAATCAGTGGCGGCTGGGGTGTCGCCATCAGTAGAAAACGCCTTCGGTGGCAAGCTGATTCAGAAGAGTAATGGAAAGGCTTATGTGGCAGCCGGCGAAAAAGTATGCTCACTCGACGCCATTGAGATTGTGCCGGAGCAAATCAGCTTCTACGCAGAAGTGACCCAAGCGGGAAAGCGGAGATTGCGCGCGGTCATCGAAGAGGACGGTATCGAGTATGATCTCTCGGTGCCCGCCGACGCGGCCCGCACACGCTTCCTGGCCGGTGGTGTGGCCGCTCTTGAAGCCGACGCCAAGGCCAGCGACCTCATCCATGTCCGCTTGGGCCTCTGTCGCCCGTTCGCGGCAATGCCGGACGCCTGTTATGCGCAGGTAAATGGGCTATACTTTCTTTGAACCTCGTGGCCACCTTGAAGGTGGCGACCATGGCGTCAAGGAGACCAGGATGGCAGACGTCGCCGTTGAAGTTCTGACGATCGGTCACTCGACCTTGCCTTACGAGCGCTTCATTGCACTCCTGCGCGAGGCGTCGGTGACGGCCGTCGCGGACGTTCGGACAGCACCCTACTCGCGGCACTTCCCACACTTCAATCGAGACACGCTTCGTCACGAACTTCGCTACGACAATATCGCCTACGTATTCTTGGGTGAAGAACTTGGTGGGCGGCCGCAGGACAAGTGTTTCTTCCACGATGGCGTCGCAGACTATGAGAAAATGGCACGGACGGAAGAGTTCGCGAAGGGACTCGGTCGCGTCGTCGAGGGCGCGAAGAAATACCGGCTTGCAATGATGTGCTCCGAGCACGATCCGCTCGACTGCCACCGCTGCCTGCTGGTGGGTCGCGCATTGCATCAGCGCGGAGTGACAGTCCGACACATCCTTAGTAGCGGCAAAATCATCGATCATAGCGCGATCGAGGCGAAACTCTTGGAATTGATGGGCAAGGACGACGCCGATCTTTTCGAACCTATTGAGGAGCGTCTAGCGGTGGCCTACCGAGACCGGGCGTTCAAGGTAGCGTTTACCGAACGCAAAACCGACGCGGAGAAACTCGTCGATGTGGAGTAATGGCTTTGGACAAGATAAATGTTGCGACGATAGGCTTCACGAAGACGACAGCTGCGGCGTTCTTCGATCGGATTAGAAAATCGGGCGTAAAGAAGATCATCGATGTCCGCCTTCACAACACATCGCAACTCGCAGGCTTCGCCAAAGCCGATGATCTCGCCTATTTCCTGAAGGAGATTTGCGGCGCTGAGTATGTCCACCAGCCGCTTCTGGCCCCGACAGATGATATATTGAAGGCATACAAGCGGGATAAAGGCAACTGGAATGTCTATCAGAGCCTGTTCCTGTCGCTCATGGCGGCGCGCCAGATCGAAACGAGGCTGAAGCCCGAGATATTCCAGAGCAGCTGCCTGTTGTGCTCGGAAGCAACACCACACCACTGTCACCGCCGACTGGTGTGTGATTATCTCAACGACAAATGGGGCGGATCGCTGAACGTCCGTCATCTTTAGCGCGTGAAGCTAAGAGCGAAGCCTGCGCGCCCTGCGCAGTGGGTCCGCCTCTGGTCATTTGCGGCCCTTCTCCAGCCTCCATGTCGGTCGCAGGCGCAAGATTCCAATGATTTGATCCACGTAATCATCGGCAGTAGCGACCTGGTTTTGATCCGCAAGCGATATTCGATCAGCCTCGTGTCGATGCAGACATTTGCGGATAACCTGCCCGCAGGCCAAGACTCGAACAATTGTCACACCCCGCACGCCATGCTCGCCGTGGCGCGGGAATTGCGATACGTCCCGCGAGCCTGTTCGCCAGCATGGAGGCCCCGTGAAGGCACCCCGAGCCAAGCGCTCCCCGGGCATCCCGCGGCCGCTGCCCTTCGGAACCGTGGCCCTGCTGCTGCAAGGCGGCGGCGCGCTCGGCGCCTACCAGGGCGGCGTCTACGAGGCGCTGGCCGAGGCCGAGGTGCTGCCGAACTGGGTCGCGGGCATCTCGATCGGCGCCATCAACGCCGCGATCATCGCCGGCAATCCGCCGCAGGAGCGGGTGGCGAAGCTGCGCGCCTTCTGGGAACAGATCACCGCCCACCCAACCAACGCGGTCGCGGATCTCGTCGCGCGGTTCGCCGGCGACGACACGACGCGCAGCCTGCTCAACGAGATGAGCGCGTTCCGGGTGATGGCGACCGGCGCGCCCGGCTTCTTCACACCGCGGCCGGTGTGGCCCTGGCTCAACCAGCCGGGCGCCCTCGGCGCCACCAGCTACTACGACACGACGCTCCTCAAATCGACGCTGGAGTCGCTGGTGGATTTCGACCGGATCAATGCCGGCGAGCTGCATTTCAGCGTCGCCGCGGTCAATGTCCGGTCGGGCAACTTCGTCTATTTCGACAACGCCACGCACCACATCCGGCCGGAGCACATCATGGCGAGCGGCGCGCTACCGCCCGGCTTCAACGCGGTCGAGATCGAGGGCGAGCTCTACTGGGACGGCGGGCTCATCTCGAACACGCCGCTCAGCTGGGTGCTGAACGCGACGCCGCGCCACGACACGCTCGCCTTCCAGGTCGATCTGTGGAGCGCGCATGGCGGCGAGCCGCGCACCATGGCCGACGTGGCGGTGCGCCAGAAGGAGATCCAGTACTCCAGCCGCACCCGCGCCGAGACCGACCACTTCAAGCAGATGCAGCAGCTGCGCTTCGCGCTTGCCCGGCTGCTCGACAAGCTGCCGGCGGAGATGCGCGCCGATCCCGACGCGCAGCTGCTGCACGAGCAGGCCGACCGCTCGCGCTACAACATCGTCGAGCTGATCTACCGCTCGAAGCACTACGAGGACCAGACGCGGGACTTCGAGTTCTCGCGGCTGACCATGCTGGATCACTGGCAGGCCGGGCTCAACGACGCCCGCCGGACGCTGCGCCACCATCAGATCTTCGAGCTGCCGACCAACGGCGACGGCGTCTTCACCTTCGACTGGCACCAGGACGGGGTGGGGTGAATGGCGGAATGCGTTCCGCTTTTCCGCCTTACGCTCCGATGCCGTAGGGCGGAAAAGCGGAGCGCATTCCGCCACTCTGCACGCCGAGGAGGAGAGACATGAAGGAATCTGAAGTTCGCGACCGCGCCTTCGCGATGCCGCTGACCAGCCCCGCCTTTCCGATGGGGCCCTACCGGTTCGTCGATCGCGAGTTCATGATCATCACCTACGAGACCGATCCGGAGGCGCTGCGCGCCGTGGTGCCGGAGCCGCTCGAGATCGGCGAGCCGCTGGTCAAGTACGAGTTCATCCGCATGCCGAACTCGACCGGGTTCGGCGACTATACCGAGACCGGCCAGGTCATCCCGGTCTCGTTCAACGGCGCCAAGGGCGGGTACACCCATTGCATGTTCCTCGACGACCACCCGCCGATCGCCGGCGGCCGCGAGCTCTGGGGCTTCCCGAAGAAGCTGGCGAGCCCCAAGCTCCACACCGAGATCGACACGCTGGTCGGCACGCTCGATTACGGCCCGGTGCGGGTGGCCACCGGCACGATGGGCTACAAGCACCGCCACGCCGACGAGGCGGCGGTGCTGGCCGCGCTGACCGCGCCCAACTACCTCCTCAAGATCATCCCGCATGTCGACGGCAGCCCGCGTATCTGCGAGCTGGTCGATTACCGGCTGGAGGACATCGTTCTGAAGGGCGCCTGGACCGGCCCGGCCTCGCTGTCGCTGCAGCCGCATGCGCTGGCCCCGGTCGCCGATCTCCCGGTGCGGCGCGTCGTCTCGGCCTTGCACATCCTGTGCGACCTGACGCTCGGCCTCGGCCGAGTCGTGCACGATTACCTGGCGTGAAGCCACATTGCGGCGGAATGCGCTTCGCTTTTCCGCCCTACCGCACCGGACCGTAGGGCGGAAAAGCGAAGCGCATTCCGCCGCCTATTATCGTGACGAAAGGAGACATCGACATGAGCATCGCGAACAAGGTCGCCGTGGTGACCGGCGCCGCCAGCGGCATCGGCAAGGAGATCGCCCGCGTCTATCTCGCGAACGGCGCCAAGGTGGCGATCGCCGACCTCAACCTCGCGGCGGCCACCGCGGCGGCGCAGGAGCTCGATCCGTCGGGCGAGAAGGCGATGGCGGTCGCGATGGACGTGGCCGACGAGGCGCAGGTCGATGGCGGCATCGAGGCGGTGGCCGCCAAGCTTGGCGGCATCGACATCCTGGTCTCGAATGCCGGCATCCAGATCGTGGCGCCGATCGACGAGTTCAAATTCGCCGACTGGAGGAAGCTGCTCGCCATCCATCTCGACGGCGCCTTCCTGACGACGCGGGCCGCGCTCCGCCACATGTACGCGCAAGGCCGCGGCGGCAGCATCATCTACATGGGCTCGGTGCATTCCAAGGAGGCCTCGGTGCTGAAGGCGCCCTACGTCACCGCCAAGCACGGGCTGGTTGGCCTCGCCAAGGTGGTGGCCAAGGAGGGCGCCAAGCACGGGGTGCGCGCCAACGTCATCTGCCCCGGCTTCGTGCGCACGCCCCTCGTCGACAAGCAGATCCCGGAGCAGGCCCAGGCGCTCGGCATCTCCGAGGAGGACGTGATCAAGAAGGTGATGCTGAAGGAGACGGTGGACGGCGAATTCACCACCGTCGCCGACGTCGCCGCCGCCGCGCTCTTCTTCGCCGGCTTCGAGAGCAACGCGCTGACCGGCCAGTCGATCATCGTCAGCCACGGCTGGTTCATGCAGTAAGCGCGAGTATCTCCACAAACCCGTTTCTCTCCGGTTGTCGTCGGCCTAAGCTCGGCCTCGCCCGCCCCCACCAGGAGCCGAGCCATGGCCGATCAACCCGACCCGGCGAACCGGTACCGCCTGCCATCCCTAAGCGATCCGCGCGGGCTCGCGGGGCCTGCGGTGATCGGCGTGATCGTGCTCGGCATCGCAGCGGCCTTTGCCTGGGTCGCGGGCTGGCTGTCGCCCGAGCGGCTTTCCCCGGCCCGGATGGTGGACACGCTGGAATCGCTCGACGGCACCCACGCGGGCTTCCGCCGCGCCCATGCCAAGGGCGTCTGCGTCGCCGGGACGTTCGAGAGCAACGGCGCGGGTGTGAAACTGTCGCGGGCCGCGGTGTTCCGGCCGGGCAAGGTGCCGGTGATCGGCCGTTTCGCGCTCGCCAGCGGCGTGCCGGATCTCGATGACGGCGGCATCCCTGTCCGCAGCCTGGCGCTGCGCTTCCTGCCGCCGGGCGGCGACGAGTGGCGGACGGGCATGAACAACATTCCCGTGTTCGTGGCGCGCGATGCGGCGTCGTTCCGCGAGCTGAGCCTCGCCGCGCGGCCCGATCCGGCGACCGGCAAGCCCGACCCCGACCGCATGAAGGCGTTCCTGGGCACGCATCCCGAAACGGCGCACGCCTTCCAGATGATCGGCGCCAAGCCGCAGGCGGCGGGATTTGGCGACGACACCTATTCGGGACTCAACGCCTTCCGCTTCATCGATGCCGCAGGGACTGCCACATCGGTCCGCTGGGCGATGATGCCGGCGGCGCAGCCCACCGCGGCGTTGCCCAAGCCCGATGCGGCGGCCGACAAGAACCGGCTCTTCGACGCGCTGGCCGCCGCGTTCGCAGATGGCCCGCTGCAATGGCACCTGGTCGCGACGATCGCCCAGGCGGGCGACCCCACCGACGACGCCACCGCCGCCTGGCCGCAGGAGCGGGAGCATGTCGATCTCGGCACGCTCACGCTCGACCATATCGAGGCCGAGGCACCGGGGAACTGCCGCGACATCACCTTCGACCCGCTGGTGCTGCCGGACGGCATCGCGCCGTCGGACGATCCGCTGTTGAGCGCGCGCTCCGGCGCCTATTCGGAATCCCTCCGCCGCCGCGACGGCGAGGCCAAGACGCCGAGCGCCGTCCAGCCCGCCGCCCGGAAGGGAGCGTGACCATGGCCCGGCCCTTCCCGCTCCTTTCGCGGCTGCTGCATTGGCTGATGGCCGCCATGATCCTCGCCATGCTGTTCATCGGCATCGGCATGGTGGGATCGCTGACCGACTACCACTGGCTGGTGTCGATCCATAAGCCGCTCGGCGCCGCGATCCTGGTGCTGGCCGCGATCCGGCTGGTGAACCGCCTGCTCAACCCGCCGCCGCCCTTGCCGGGCGGCATGCCGGGCTGGCAGCGCCTCGCCGCGCACGCTTCGCACTGGGTGCTCTACGCGCTGATGATCGCGCTGCCGTTGGTCGGCTGGGCAATGCTGTCGGCGGCGCCCTACCCCGTCATCCTCTACGGCACGATCGAGCTACCGCCGATCCTGGCGCCGTCTCCCGAGACGTTTGCCACGCTGCGCCTGCTCCACTCGGTGCTGGCCTTCGCGCTCTTCGCGACGTTTCTGCTGCACCTGGCGGCCGCGCTAATGCATGCCCTCGTCTACCGCGACGGCGTGTTCGAGAGCATGGCCGCGCCCGGCCGCCTTCGCAACCGGACAGGGTGACCGGCGCCGGCGCCCGCTACTTGAACTTCCAGGTCCAGGTCAGGCCGAACTTCTTGAACTGCATTTTCTTGATGTCGATGTCGATATCCGGCTTCAGCGACCCGTAATCGCCCAGCTTGACGCCGTTCTTGTCAATGTACTTGGTCACGACGTCCGGCAGCTTCAGCATCTGCTGCGGATCCGCCTTCGGCGGGATCTTCACCGACAATATCTTCTGAACCAGATCGTTAGACGCCTGGTCGGCGTCTTTGGTCAGGCCTTCGCGCTGCTTCTTCAGCGCCTCCATCTTCTCGATCTCGGCCTGCACGTCGGCAAGTTCCTTGCCGATCTTCTCCAGCGCCTTGCCCCAGTCGTCTACGAGCTTGGAAATGGCCTTGGCAACCACATCGAAATCATCGGACATCCTGCAATCTCCTCTGGTTGGTCTTCACCCCGGCGATTGAAGGCGGAAGATGCTTCGGCTGCCCAGCTCCCCAGGTCAAGCCTCGTGTCCGTCAGACGAGGCGGCGGATCGCGATCCGGATGTGATCGGCGACGGTCTCGGCCGCGACCAGCTCGTTCCGCGTCGTCTCGCAGAAATGCGTGAAATCGGCCGGCGCGCCGGGATCGGTCGCCAGCACGGTCAGGACCTCCCCGACCGGTACCTCGCGCAACGCCTTGCGCGCCTTCAGCACCGGCAGCGGGCATTTGAGCCCGCGCGCATCGAGCCGATGGTCGGTCGGGTCTGCCATCCGCGCACTTGACGGCAGGGCCACGACGAAGTCCAGTCCGCGCATGGCTCCCGACGCTCTCGCCGACGCCGTCCGCTTCGACGCCGCCGGCCTCGTTCCCGTCATCGCACAACAGCACGACACGGGTGAGGTGCTGATGCTCGCCTGGATGAACCGCGCGGCGCTGCTGGAGACGCTCGGCACCGGCCGGATGACCTACTGGTCGCGCTCGCGCCAGGCGCTATGGCGCAAGGGCGAGACCTCCGGCCAGCACCAGCGCCTGGTCGAGCTCCGGCTCGACTGCGACGGCGACACGCTGCTCGCCCGCGTCGACCAGACCGGCGTCGCCTGCCATACCGGTCGGCGCAGCTGCTTCTACCGCGCCGCCGGCGACGAAGGCTGGGACGAAATCGCCGCCGTCGAGGTGGCGCCGGAGACGCTCTACGGCGCCCCCTCTAGCCGTTGAAGTGGACGAGCTTGCGGGTCGCCAAGTCGACGGTCACGAAGTCGTCGGGCGTCCGCGAGTCCGCGCCGTCGCCGGCCGGGTGGTACTCGATCCTCAGCTGCTCCGAGTTCACGATGACCCGCAGGTAGCCATAGTCCTGGTCGTCGTAGCTCTCGAACGTCACGGGATCGGCGTGCCCGTCGATCTGCAACGGCGACGGTGCGCGCAGCCCCGCCGCGCCCTTCCGGGTGAGCCGCTGAACGGCATGCCCGCCGTTGCCGCCGATGAGATAGGGGATCTGCGTGGCGCCGTGCTGGCGGGTGAACCGCTGGTAGTTGTGCGCATGGCCCGACAGCACGGCATGCGGCCAGACGCCGGCGGCGTCGCAGGCCTCGTCGATCTGCTTCACCATGTCCTCGCTCCAGCCATGCTTGCTGTTGCTGCACGTATAGGCGGGATGGTGATGCGCGATGATGAGCGCGCCCTTGAAACCCTCTGACTTCACGCGTCCCAGCGCGGCCCTGAGGTAGTCGAGCTGCGAGGTGCCGATCGACGGATCGGCGATGACGCCGGGATCCTCGAGCGTATTGCTGTAGAGCGCCAGGATGCGCAGATAGGGCGGCGCCTCGAACGTGTAGAACACGCCGGGCTGGATCTGTGCCGTCCGCGACAGCCCGCCCGCCTCGGGCGTCACCTGGAAGGTCGTGGCGCAGAAATTGTCGAGAAAGGCGGCCAGCGAAACCGCGCTCGTCCCGGGCGCCACCATCCCGTCATGGTTGCCCGCGATCGCGATGATCGGGGCGGGATAATCGCGATAAGGCTCATAGAACTGGTCGTAATAGTATTTCGCCTCGCCGAAGCTGTAGACGACGTCGCCGAGGTGGAAGCAGAAGAGCGGCCTCTCCTTCTCGGCGTCCTCTCCGGGAACGAAATCGGCGACCATCTTGTCGGCGACGCTGTTCTGGCTCTCCGGCCCCCGCGTGCTGCCGGTATCGCCCAGCGCGTGAAAGATGAGCTGCCCATTCTTGACGATCTGGCGCTCGAGGGCGGCGGGAGTCACGCCGAGCACCTGCGCCAGCGTCAGTTTCGGCTCCGGCAGGTCGCGCGGCGGCGGAAACGGCAGGGGAAAGAGCTTGTGCTCGCGATTCAGTTCGTCGATCTGCTTGTAGGCCGCGCCGTCGGATGTGTGCTTGACCTTGAATTTCGACGGGTCCGCCGACGGCTGGGGTTGGCCGAAGACGGGATGTCCCACCTCCACCGGTTTCGTGTTGTCGACCGGTTCGGTTCCGGAATTTGGCGCTGGGGCATGATGCAAACGAGTCATCTCGATCCTCCCGGAAGGGACGATGCGGCACTCGTCTGGCCGTCACAGAGACAACGGATCGATCTGCGAAATCGGCGAACCCGGCGATAGCGCATCTACCGAGGGTAGGCCTATTCGCTTATTCTAGATTGATCAAGAGAACAATTTGTTGCCGTTGGATTGCACCGAAGTGCTCTACTCATCCTGATCGATACCGCAGGCGAGCGTCGCCTGGACCCGCGCCAGCATCACCGGATCGAAGGATTTTCCGCCGCACTCCGCGGTGTAGCGCGAGAGCCGCCGGTTGTAGCGGTCATAGACCGATTGGGTATGCGGCAGCGTGCTGTTGAAGAACGTCGCGTTCTCGCCCTCGTCCTCGCGCACCAGCCGGCGGAAGGCGTCGACCGCCTCGGGATCATCCGTATCGACATTGGCGCGCTCCTCGGCGACGCGCCGGTCGAGTGCCTCGAGCCGCCTGTGCGCCTCGTCATAGTCGCGCTGGGCCGCCTCGACCTGGCCGTGCAGCGTTTCGACGAAGCGCTGGCCGCAAAGGCAGCGCCCGATCGCGTTCGGGTCGGTCAGCACGGAGTAGCCCTGCGCCTGCGCGTCGGCGGAGATCAAGGCGAGCGCCGCCAGCCCGGCCTGCCATCCCAGTCTCATCGGGTCGTCTCTTGTGGTTGCGCCGAGCCCCCACAAAACCGCGATATCATGGCTTTTGCATGACGTTGGCGGCGTCACTCCACGCGGTCGACCTCCTCCGGCCGGCTCACCATCACGTCGAGGTCGATGAGGTGCCCGTCGGCCAGCGAGTAGACCCAACCGTGGACCGCCAGCTCCTGGCCGCGCGCCCAGGCGTCCTGGACGAGGATGCTGGAAGCGACGTTGCGCATCTGGCGCAGCACGTTCAGCTCGACGAGCCGGTCGAGGCGGCCGTGCTCGCTGGCGATCGCGTCGAGCTCGCCGCGGTGGTCGCGATAGACCTCGCGGATCGGGTGCAGCCAGTGGTCGATGATGCCGCGCCGCTTGCCGTCCACCGCGGCGCGCACCCCGCCGCAGCCGTAATGGCCGACCACCAGGACATGCTTGACCTTCAGCACCTCGACCGCGAACTCCAGCACCGAGAGGTAGTTGGCGTCCTGCGGCGGCGCCAGGTTGGCGACGTTGCGGTGGACGAACATCGCGCCCGGATCGAGATCGACGATCTCGTTGGCCGGCACGCGGCTGTCGGAGCAGCCGATCCAGAGGTATTCGGGCGCCTGCTGACGGGCGAGCCGGCTGAAGAAGTCCGGGTCGTGCGCCACCTTGCGCGCGGACCAGGCGCGGTTCCTGGTCTTCAGATCGTTGAGCAGCATCGCCTCTCCCCCTCTCTCGCCGTCAACAGGCCGGCTTCGGCAACGCCTCGATCTGCTTCAGCGTCGCCCGGATCACGTAGTCCCCGTAATCGATCACCATCGAGCTCGACACGCCGTTCGCCAGCAGCCGCATGCCAAGCTCGTAATCCGGCTGGGCTTCCTGGTTGGCATCCGGGAAAAAGGCGAGACGCACCTGCCAGGACGGCCTGAGCAGCAGCGGCGAGCTGACCGGGGAGTCGGACGGCGTGCTCAACGGCTGGGTCGGCCCCAGCACGGCGCTGATAAGCGTCGCCCCGTCGAAGGTCGAGCCGTCGAATACCTCGGCCGACAGGAAGTTCTCGCCGCCGTGGCCCTTCTTGATCAGCAGCAGCGTGTGCGCCGTCGGGAAGAGCGTGCCGGCGGGCAGGTCGAAATTCTGCGCCTTGGGTTTCTCGAATACGGCGGTGCCCGGGCCGCCCGCCGATTTCAGCGAGGCGGTGCCGCGGATCTCGTCGTCCGCCTGGCCGTTCTGGGTCTTGCGCTCGTTGAAGCGGTAGCTGAGCCCGTCCTTGCTTTCCCAGGTGACAAAGGAGGAGTTGATCTCGACCGGTGGATCGTCCTCGTTGTGGAGCGATAGCTTGTAGCGCTGCTCGATGGTCCAGCCGTCGCAGCTCTCGCCCCACTCGTAGCCGAGCGAGCCGTCGGCGCCGACGACCCGGCTCTGCGGCTTGGCGCTCTCCAGCGAGAGCGTGTAGAGCGCCCGGTGCGGCGCCACCTCGACGGCCTGGGCGGGGGTGGCGAGGAGGGCGAGGAGTACGCAGACCCCCACCCCGCCCCTCCCCCGCAAGCGGGAGAGGGAGAAGAAGCCCTCTCCCGCTTGCGGGGGAGGGTTGGGTGGGGGTGTCCGGATCAAGCTCTGCCTCACGCTTTCCTCGCCGGCGGCATCACCACGCCGAGATGCAGCTCCTTGAGCCGCGCCGGCGGCACCGGGGCCGGCGCCTGCATCAGCAGGTCCTGCGCCTGCTGGTTCAGCGGGAAGGCGATGACCTCGCGGATATTGGGCGTGTCGGCCAGGAGCATCACGATCCTATCGATTCCCGGCGCCGCCCCGCCATGCGGCGGCGCGCCGTACTTGAACGCGTTCAGCATCCCGCCGAACCGGCTCTCGACATCCGCCGCGGAATAGCCGGCGATCGCGAAGGCCTTGTACATGATGTCCGGCCGGTGGTTGCGGATGGCACCGGAGCACAGCTCGATCCCGTTGCACACGATATCGTACTGATACGCCTTGATGGTCAGCGGATCCTGCTTTTCCAAGGCCTCGAGCCCACCCTGCGGCATCGAGAACGGGTTGTGGCTGAAGCCGATCTGCCCGGTCTGCTCGTCGAGCTCGTACATCGGGAAATCGACGATCCAGCAGAAGCGGAAGGCGCCCGCCTCGCAGATCCCCATCTCCTGGCCGATCTTCGTGCGCGCGACGCCGGCAAATTTTGCCGCAGCCGCCGGTGCGTCCGCGACGAAGAACACGCTGTCCCCCTCGCCGGCGCCGGCGAGTTCCTTCAGCCGCGCGAGCCGCCCCTCGTCGAGGAACTTGGCGATCGGCCCCTTGGCCTGACCCTCGGCGAAGGTCACGTAGCCCAGGCCCTTTGCGCCCTCTTCGAGCGCCCAGCCGTTGAGCTTGTCGAAGAACGAGCGCGGCCGCTCGGCGGCGCCCGGCGCCCGGATCCCCCGCACCACGTCGCCGCGCGCCACCGCCTTGGCGAAGACCGCGAAGTCCGAGCCCTCGAAGACCGGCGACACGTCGGTGATGACCAGCGGGTTGCGCAGATCCGGCTTGTCCGTGCCGTATTTGAGCAGCGCCTCCTCGTAGCCGATGCGCGGGAACGGGAAATCGCCGACGGTGCGGCCCTCGGCAAATTCCGCGAAGACGCCGTGCAGCACCGGCTCGATCGCCGCGAACACGTCCTCCTGGGTGACGAAGCTCATTTCGAAATCGAGCTGGTAGAACTCGCCCGGCGCCCGGTCGGCGCGCGCATCCTCGTCGCGGAAGCACGGCGCGATCTGGAAGTAGCGGTCGAAGCCCGACACCATCAGCAGCTGCTTGAACATCTGCGGCGCCTGCGGCAGCGCGTAGAACTGGCCCGGATAGAGCCGGCTCGGCACCAGGAAGTCGCGCGCGCCCTCGGGCGAGGACGCGGTCAGGATCGGCGTCTGGTATTCGAGGAACCCCTGCTCGATCATGCGGCGGCGGATCGACGCGATGACGTTCGAGCGCAGCACGATGTTGCGGTGAACCGTCTCGCGCCGAAGGTCGAGGAAGCGGTAGCGCAGCCGCATCTCCTCCGGGTAATCCGCCTCGGCATTGACCGGAAAGGGCAGCGTCTCGGCCTCGCCCTGGACCGCCACCTCGGCGATCTGCAGCTCGACCTCGCCGGTGGCGAGCGCCGGATTGACCGTCTCGGCCGACCGCGCCACCACCTTGCCGGTGAAGGTCACGACCGTCTCCAGCCGCAGCGCCTCGACCGCCGCGAAGACCGGCGAGCCGCTGTCGACGACGCATTGCGTGACGCCGTAGTGATCGCGCAGGTCGACGAAGAGCAGCTGGCCGTGATCGCGCTTGCGATGCACCCAGCCGCTCAGCCGCGCAGGCGCGCCGGAGTCGGAAAGTCGCAGTTCCCCGTTCGTATGGGTCCGGTAGGCATGCATGTGTAAGGGGCTTTCGGCATGGGCGCCGGCCTTGCGGCGCCAAATCGCGGCTAGAGCGCATACCGCGTGCTATATTGTCAAGCCGGGGGCCGGATGGGACGGCAGTCGCGTTGTGGGGAGGGCTGAGATGTCCGACAACACGTACAGCCTGAGCTACGACTACAGCATCACGCTCAACGCCAGCTACGGCGCGAGCTTCACCTTCACCTCGACGGCGACGGTGGCGCCGCCCTCGGGCGACGGCATCATCGGCAGCGGCTCGATCGCCTTCACCGTCTACAATTACGGCGAGGTCGCAGCACTCGGCGGAACCGGCATCACCTTGTCCGACGGCGGCACCGTCGAGAATCTCGGGACCGGGAAGATCGATGCCGCGAACGGCATCGAGATCAAAGGTGCGCCCGGCAGCATCAATAATATGGGATCGGTCTATGCCGAGGGCAGCGGCGGTGTCGGGCTCTTTCTTTATGAGGGCGGTACGATCACAAACAGCGGCGATGTCCAAGCCGCGGGCGGCGAGGGAATCGGCGTACGCCTTGGGGGGCTAAACAGCTATTTATCGAACGCTCATGACGGCTATATCGCCGGATATATCGGAGTCGACGCGACGTTCATCAACTGCAGCGTCTATAACGACGGTACGATCGCGGGCGGCGCTGTCGGCATCCAAGGTGCTACGTCGATCTACAACACCGGCGTCGTCGAAGTCTCGGCCAGTGCTGCCTCCGGCATTCTCGGAGCGGGGTATCTCTTCAACGACGGTACCATCGACGCCTATGGCGCGAGCGGGACGGCCGTTTATGAGGCCGGCACCGTCTTCAACTCCAACGGCGGCACGATCGAAGGTGCCAGCGGCATTTCTTTTGCCAACGTCGTGCGCAACGCGGGCTCGATCAGCGCGACCTCGGGCATGGGAATCTATCTTGAGGCGGGCGGCACCATCACAAACTATTCCGGCGCCTCGATCCTGGGCAATGATGGCATCTTCATAAGCCACCATGCGGCCACGGTTTACAATTTCGGCGTCATCGGCGGCGGTGGAAATGGCATCGAGATCTACAACACCGGCACCGTCACCAATGCCTCAAACGGTCTGATCTATGGCAGCACCGGCATATTTGGGGGTGGGTATGATGCCTTGGTCCGCAACTACGGCACGATCTCAGGGACGAAATATTCAGTCTATTTTGGCAACCACACTGACACGCTGGCCATCGAGGCCGGCTCCGAGCTGATCGGCCTGGCGAAGGGCGGCGACGGCTTGCTGCGGCTGGCCGCCGCCACCGGCACCATCACCGACCTGGGTGCCACGACCACGATTTCCGGTGGCGGTACTGGAAGCTTCACCGGCTTCGGCACCTATCTCGTGAGCGGCATCGGGAGTTGGACCCTAGAGGGCGGCGGTACGCTCAGCGCCGCCCAGGAACTGGCGGTCCATGGCACGCTGACCGTCGATGCGCAGACGCTCTCCATCGCCGGCTCGGTGTCCGATACCGGGACGATCGCGCTCTCCGACGGGCTTCTCACGATACAGGCCGGACTTTCGGGCAACGGCACGATCGAGCTCTCGAACGGCGCCACGCTCGATCTCGGCGGGCCGGCCACGGGCACGATCGCCTTCCTCGACGCGACGGAGCATCTGGTGCTGGGCGATCCGGCCGGGGTCAGCCTGACCGTCGACGGGTTCGTCGTCGGCGACACGATCGATCTCCCGACACTCCACTATGGGGCACTGGATTCCGTCAGCTACGCGGACGGCGTGGCTACGATCGAGCGCAGCGGCACTATCGTCGCCGAGATCACCCTCAGCGGGCTCCCGTCGGGTGCCGTGCTCGGTCTCGTGAGCGACGGCGCGGGCGGCACCGAGCTGATTTTGGAGCAGTCTTCCAACAACCAGAACCTCGTCAGCGACATCTCCGCCGACCAGCAGCCGCTGCTGAGCGCCGCGCTGGAGGCACTCGACAACGACGTGGCGACCGCAGGCCGTGTCGCCTCGGCACCGCTCAACGTCTTCACGCCGCCGTCCCTCGTGCCGCCGCCGGGCGCTGCCGCGGGCAGTCCGGTGCTGGGCGACGTCAATATCGCCAACGGTGCGCCGACCGCCCCGGGCGAGATCGTGGATCTCGGTCCGCAGGTGCAGGGCGTCGTGCTGACCGGCAGCACCGACGCGCTGCTCCGCGGCTTTACGACCACCGAGCTGCTGGTCGGCAATCTCGGCAACGACACGATTCGCGGCGCCGGGGGATCCGGCACCATCATCTCGGGCTCCGGCACGAACCAGATCCACACCGGCGCCGGCGACATGGTGGTGAGCTCCGGCGGCACCGACCGGATCACCACCGGCGGCGGCGCCGACCGCGTCGACGCCTATGGCAGCGCCACCGTGATCGCCGGCGCGGGGCTCACCGTGTTTACCGACGACGGCACGGCCGCCGGCAGCGACCGCGTGCGGGGCGGCACCGGCACGACGGTGATGAACAGCGGGCTCGGCCAGGACACGTTCATCGGCGGGTCCGGTGCGTCCTTCATGAACGATACCGGCGGCGGCAACGTCGCCTTCGAGTTCATCAGGGGGCTGGGCGGCTTTGACTTCGTGAGCGGCTTCGACGCTGCCACCGACTACATCCGCACCGCGGGCAACAGCTACGGCTGGAGCGATTTCCAG
>Ga0070731_10002499_pt1 | contig 17450 bp, 15 predicted proteins | sample Coa_R1_2_FD_66448 | JGI IMG/M metagenome (GOLD analysis project Ga0070731, IMG submission 66448) | Surface soil microbial communities from Centralia Pennsylvania, which are recovering from an underground coalmine fire - Coalmine... | ecosystem: Environmental > Terrestrial > Soil > Unclassified ...
CACATCTGTACGGCAAAAATCAAACAACTTCGGCGAGGCGGGGGCGACGGGATGCGAAAGCTGATCGTGCTGTTGCTGTGTTGCGGGGCCGCGTGGGGACAGGCGACGAAAGCGCCGGCCATCGTGGTCAAAGCTGGGAAGCTGTTTGATGCGCGCAGCGGGCACACGCTGACGAATCAAGCGATTTTGATCGAGGGCGAGCGCATTAAAGAAGTTGGAGACGCGGCCGCGGTGCTGGGCCATGCACCGGGCGCGCGGGTCATCGATTTATCTTCTGCGACCGTTCTGCCCGGGCTGATCGACTGCCACGCGCATATCCTCGGCAACCTGAAGGATTACTCGCCGACGCGGGATTTACGGACTTCGTCGCCGCAGGGAGCGCTGTGGGGCCTGCACAATCTGCAGATCTGGCTCGATCACGGATTTACCGCGCTGCGCGATGCCGGCGAAGACGATCTCGCCTATGGCCAGTTGGCGCTGCGCGACAGCATCCATCAGGGGTTGGTGCGCGGGCCGCGAATGGTCTCGGCAGGCAATTTTATTTCAATCACCGGCGGCCATGGCGATCCCGATCCCCTGGCGCCGGATCAGGCGCTGCCGCGGCGTCCGAACCTGGCCGACAACGTGGACGAAGTCGCCGACGCGGTCCGCCACGATCTGAAATACGGCGCTGACTGGATCAAGCTCATGGCGACCGGCGGAGTGGAGGACGTGCTCACTGATTTCAACGTGCAGGAGTTGAGCGAAGAGCAGATGGCGAAGGCAGTGGAGATCACGCACCGCGCCCATAAGAAGGTGATGGCGCACGCCGAAGGCACCGACGGCATCAAGGCGGCGGCGCGCGCCGGAGTGGATTCGATCGAACATGGAACCATGCTCGACGACGAAGGAGCGGAGCTGATCGCGCAGAAGGGAATCTGGCTGGTCCCCACACTGCAGGTGTTCTCGCGGCTGCCGGAGATCACGGGGAGCGGGCACGATCCGATGTCGATCGAGAAGGAAAAGCAAATCATCAAGTATCAAGCGCCGGCGTTTCGGCGCGCGCTCGATCATCACGTGAAAATTGCGTTTGGGCTCGACGACGACCCCGACTATATCGATCGCGAGTTCGTGGCGCTGGTAAAGGGCGGGATGAAGCCGGTCGAGGCGCTGCAGGCCGCGACGGTGCGAGGTTCGGAACTGCTGGGATTGTCGGATCAGATCGGCACGATCGAGGCCGGAAAGTTTGCGGACATCGTTGCGGTGAAGGGCGATCCGCTGAGCGATATCAGCAATATGGAGAATGTCGTGTTCGTGATGAAGGGCGGGGAGATCATCAAGAACGTGAACTAGATTTGTTCTGCGGCGAGACATAGGATGTCAGGTTGTCCAAATGAAAGTTGCCACGCAAGTGGAGGAAAGAAAGGGCCACTGCAATGCGAATTCTGATCGTTGGAGGTGCAGGACTGATGAGCGCGGGTACGGCCCGCGATCTGCTCTCGAAGATGTCGTCGGGGGTGACGAAAATCATAGCGGCCGATGCGAATGCCGAGCGGCTGGAGGGGTTGAAGAAATCGCTGGGAGATCCGCGGCTGGAAACGCGCGTCTTCGATGTGCACGACCGGAGCGCGCTGCTCGCGCTTTTGGCCGATTGCGATCTTTGCATCAATGGGGTGCCCACCTTTGCCGGATTCCAGATGGCGATCTTCGAAGCGTGTTTCGAGGCGAAGCGTCCGTATGTGGATTACGGCGGCATGGGCATCTATACGGTGAAGCAGAAGGCGCGGCATGAGAAGTGGAAGCAGGCCGGAGCGACGGCGGTGATCGGACTGGGGTCGGATCCGGGGATGTCGAACATTATCTGCCGCGCAGTTGCGGACCGGCTGGACCGGGTCGACCGCATCAACCTTTATTGGTGCGCGACTAAAGTTGGTCCCGACAGCCCGGTGCTGGTGCCGCCGTACAGTGTTTCGACAGTGCTGGCGGAGTATGCGAACCCGAGTCAGCAGTTTCTAGACGGCAAGCTGCAGGAGGTTCCGGCGCAGGCGGGCGTGGAAACGATCGACTTGCCGGAGCCGTGGGGACGGACGACGTTCATCCACTCGCAGCATTCCGAGCCGCTGACGGTGCCGTTTTCGGAAGGCATCCAGGAAAAAGGAATTCGCGAGTTCACCTGGAAGCTGTCGTTGCCCGAGCGCGATCACGAGGCATGGGTTGGGCTGGTGAAAGCGGGATTCGGCGCGGCCGACGAGCCGGTGACGGTGAAGGGTGGGACGGTGCGTCCGCTGGACGTGTTGCAGGCGGTCATCGATCGCAACATGAAGACAAACCACAGCCGCATTCCGGCGCAGGAGGTCCACGAGCTACACTTCGCGATTGGGCGCGGAACGCGCGACGGGAAGAAGTGCCGCGTGACCTGCCGGGTGATCGGGCATCCGGATCCGCTGTTTGACGATTACGTCGATGCCGGGACGTCGATGAATATGTCGATCGGCGTGCAGCAGATGTTGAAGCATCCGATGCGTCCGGGGGTGTGGGCGGCGGAAGAATATTTTCAGGCAGACGCATTCTTCGCGGAGCTGCGCAAGCGGCACTTCACGATTGAGATCGAGACACAGACGGTCGAGAGCGCGTGAGGGATCCAAAGAGGAATGCCCCACCTCGCGTTTTGTGTTTTGATTTCCATGACGGTGGGGGCAGATGTCGGCACGAGGTCCTTCGACTGCGCGAGCTCTTGCGAGCCCGCTTCGCTCAGGATGACAGATTAACTAACACGAGGTCCTTCGACTGCGCGATCTCTTGCGAGCCCGCTTCGCTCAGGATGACAGATTAACTAACACGAGGTCCTTCGACTGCGCGAGCTCTTGCGAGCCCGCTTCGCTCAGGATGACAGATTAACTAACACGAGGTCCTTCGACTGCGCGGGCTCTTGCGAGCCCGCTTCGCTCAGGATGACAAATTAACTGACACGAGGTCCTTCGACTGCGCGGGCTCTTGCGAGCCCGCTTCGCTCAGGATGACAAATTAACTAACACGAGCCCGCTTCGCTCAGGATGACAAACCGTTTCATTTCATCAGCTTAGGGGGTCACCACCAAGCTGGTGACCGGAGATACATTGCGATGGCGGCGGGTATGGCCTAGTCTCTCCAAGGTCAGTCGGAGGGACGACTATTCATAAAACAGCGAGAGTCCACGCCACAACCGGGCCAATTGTGCGGAATGGGATTTCCAAGCGCCGCAGCAGCCGGATGTCGTTGAACGCCACCGTCGGGTTGAGCGGCCAAGAGCGCGAGCATCCTTTTAATCTGTCCGCGAAAGCTACCAATCTCAACAAGCACGGAGCCGCCGTGCAACTGACTCGCGACCTTCCCGTTGGCACCCGCGTGCAGATGAGGAATGCTCGGGGAGTGCAGGCTATGGCGCGGATTGTTTCAGTGATTAGCGCGGTGGAAGGCGTCCGCACCTACGGAATTGAATTCGTGGAGCACGACGAGCAGACGAAGGACTTCTGGGGAATCTCGTTCCCGAGCGCGTAGGCGAGACACCTGGTCCGGCGGCCAATTCCTGATAAAACCGGCCAAAACGGGGGTATAATCCCCCCATGCCGCGAGCAGTCTTATTTACGCTGCTGACCGCCGGTTTGCTCCTCGGGAATGCAAACGCTCAACGAGGGGGCGGAATCGCGCACGTGCATGCTGCGGCGCCAGCGGCGCATCCTGCGAGTGGGGCTCAGGGCGCGAGGAATCCTTCTAGATTTCCACGCGCCACTCACGGCGAGCGCAATCGCGTATTCAATCGCTCCAACAGATGGAATAACGGCTACGGATATGGAGCCGGCTATCCTTATATCGTTGGCGACTACGAACCTTTCTGGAGCGATGAGGAAGAAGAGCAAGGACCTCCGCCGGAAGGAAATGGACTGCCAGCCGAGATGGCGCGGCATGAGATGCGGATGCCGGAGCGGCCGATTCCGAACGCGCAAGTGATCGAGATTCCGTCTGCGGCGAAGGCAGCAGAGATCAAACCTATTCCTCCGACCGTCTTTGTTTTAACAAACGGGGAGAGGTTCGAAGCGCAAAAATTCCTGCTTACAGCGAGCAGCCTCTCTGTCACCGTGCAGCGGCAGCAAAGAACGATTCCGATGCAGATGCTCGACTACGACGCGACCCTGGCGGCGAACCGCGATCGCGGCATCGATTTGCAGATTCCCAGCGACCGCAATGAAGTGTCGGTGCGCTTCTAGGCACACAGATCTCTTATTTTCGCGTTTTCCAGTCCAAACACCCCAAACCTCTTCCGAGTGATCTCAATAACTGGCGCGCATGTCGCTGGAGGTGCCCCCCGCAGCGGGAACGTAACACTTCGAGGTGTAGTCCATCACCATGCGATCGGCATTAAAGCGCCAGCCGAGGGTGCGGATGGTGCGCTTCATGCGCTTAATCCAGCCGCGGGGCAGGCCGTCGCGGTCACGGTGGTAATAGAGGGGAATGACTTCCTCGCGCAGCGCGCGGAGCAGGTCTTCGCCGTCCCGCGTATCGTGGACGCTCATGTTGGAGTGAGTCTTTCCGGTTCCGATCGCGAATCCGTTGACGCCGTCATAGGCTTCGGCCCACCAGCCGTCAAGGATCGAGAGATTGAGGCCTCCATTGAGCACGACTTTCTGTCCACTGGTGCCCGAGGCTTCGAGGGGGCGGCGGGGATTATTGAGCCAAACGTCCACGCCTTGGACGAAGTGCCGTCCGACATTGATGTCGTAGTCCTCAACGAAGACGAACTTGTCGCGGAACTTGGAATCGCGCATGAGTTCGGCGATCTGTTGCAGGACGCGCTTGCCGGGCTCATCGAGTGGGTGAGCTTTGCCGGCAAAGACGAACTGCACGGGGCGCTGGGGATCGTTCACCATCGAGGCCAGGCGCTCGATGTCGGTGAGGATCAGATTGGCGCGCTTGTAGGTGGCGAAGCGGCGGGCAAAGCCGATAGTGAGCGCGTCGGGGGTTAAAACCCGCTCGAGGCGCTCGAGCACCTCTGGAGACTCTCCGCGACGCGCTGCCTGTAGGACGGCACGGCGGCGGACGAACTCGATCAATTGTGACTTGAGATTGAGGTGGGTTTCCCACAGTTCACCGTCGTCGACGTTTTCAATTCCAAGCCAGGTCTTAGCCTCGCTGCCGCGTTGAAGCCAGTCGGTTCCCAGATGGCGGTCGTACAGGCGGAACATCTGCGGGGCGAGCCATGAGGGGACATGAACACCATTGGTGATGTGGCCGATGGGAACTTCGTCTTCCGGCTTGCCGCCGAAGAGGCCGGTCCACATGGCACGGGAGACTTCGCCGTGCAGAGCCGAAACCGCATTGGCGCGACGGGAGAGCCGAAGGGCGAGAACGGTCATGCAGAAAAGCTCTTCGGCGTTGGAGGGATTTTCGCGGCCGAGCCCGAGCAAGCTCTCCTGCGAGAGTCCAAGAGCTTCACGGAGCGGGCCAATGTGCTCCTCCACGAGATTACTGTCGAAGCGATCGTGTCCGGCAGGAACCGGGGTGTGGGTGGTGAAGACAACTTCCCGGGAGATGCGCGGGACGGCCGCATCGAATGCGATGCCTTCGTCTTCCATGCGCATGCGAATCGCTTCCAGCACGGCGAAGGCGCTGTGGCCTTCATTCAGGTGAAACACGCCGGGAGTGATGCCGAGCGCTTTCAGGGCGCGCAAGCCTCCGACGCCGAGAAGTAATTCCTGGCGGATGCGGATGCGCAAGTCGCCGCCATAGAGGCGGGAGGTGAGTTCGCGGTCCTCGGGGGCATTGCCCTCGACGTCGGAATCGAGGAGCAGCAGGTCGCGGCGCCCAACTTTGATGCGCCAGACCTTGGCTTGCAGGCGTCCACTGCGAGTTTCGATTTCGATCACGACCGGGTGGCCATCCTGGCCTATGGCGACTTCCATGGGCAACTGGTTGACGTCGGTCTCAAGATATTCTTCGCGCTGCCATCCGCCAAGATCGAGACGCTGGCGGAAATAGCCCTGGCCATAAAATAGGCCGATGCCGACCAACGGGATATCGAGATCGGAGGCGCTCTTGATGTGATCGCCGGCGAGAACGCCGAGGCCGCCGGAGTAGACGGGAAGGGACTCGTGCAATCCGAATTCGGCCGAGAAATAAGCGACAGGATGGGGCCGCAGCACGCCGGCGTGGCGGGTGCCCCAGGTGCGATCGGCCTCCAGATACTCCAGCATGCGGCGGTAGGCGTAATTCACGCGGCTGTGGAGCATGATTTCGGCGGCGCGTGCTTCCAGTTGCGGCAACGGCATTTCATTCAGCAAGGCGGTGGGATTGTGGTTGAGTTCATTCCAGCGGGCGGGATCGAGGTCGAGGAACAGGCTGGCAGAATTGTGATCCCAGCTCCACCACAGATTGCGGGCCAAAGCCCAGAGGCGTTCCTGCAGCGGGGCAATGAAACGATCGAGGGTACGCGCCTCGCTGACCACCGGCGCGACCTGAGTAGCTGCCGCCGTCAACATGCGAATTTCTTCAGGAGTGAAAACGCGGGCATCGACGGTCTGAATGACGAGCACGCCCTGGAGAATGCCGCGGTCGATCAGCGGCACGCCGAGAAACGACTGATAAGCATCTTCTCCAGCGTCGCGGAAGTACTTGAAGCGAGGGTGATTCTTGACCTGGCTTACGGCGACGGGGCGTACCTGTTCGGCGACGAGTCCGGTGAGACCTTCGTTGACGGCCATGCGGAGGCTCCCGACGCATTCGCGGCGAAGGCCCACGGTCGCGGCCAGAACCAGATTAGCGCGATCCGGTTCAAGCAGATATGCGGAGCAGACATCGGTCTGAAAGCGCTTAGCGATGAGGGCGACCAGGTTCATCAGCGTTTCCGCTGGCTGGCCGCCTTCGGCGGCGAGGTTCGCAATCTCCTCCATGGTGAGGACGTTTTTGACTTCGCCAGCACGCGTCCCTTGTTCCATATCCCGCAATACCTCGTATGAGTCCAATCTCGCTAGCCCTGCCTCTTTTGGAAGTACATCTATTGATAATGTCACATTCGGGACGATTCCGGCTATTGTACGAGCGGATGGGAAAACGGCTGGATGAATGTTGAAATTGGAATCGATACTAAGGATTCGCGACAGCGTGGAATCCGGCCATGGGCGAGACTTTGCAGCATTTTTCGTGCACAAGTGATTGCGAAAAGCAGTTTGCTTGTGCCGCGGGGAAAGAGTAAAATCCGGCCAATCCAGCCAACTAATGAAGATGTGCGTCCATCTCTGGGTTGGTTCCTATGAACTGCTCGGGTGCGGCCCGACAAGAAAGAAGAGCCGAGCGACGGTGTGGACGTTCGGAAATCGGGGACGGACGAATGAAACCCGCCGGTGACCTGCCTGCGGGACGGCCCGCCAAGATCTGTATCTCGGGAGCATGGAGTTAAGACCATGAAGGGTATCGGTGCACGATTCGTCGGATTCAGCGTAGGGCTATTGGCCGTGGTCGGCACGGCATGGATTCTGACGGGGCAGGCGGCAAATTCGGAGCCGCAAGGATTCCCCACGGACTGGAGCCACCGGCACGTGGTCTTCTCGCGTCCCTCGAACAGGGCGCGGGCAGCACGGGTGGAAGGGGATCCGCGGTATTGGCAGCAGTTTGCGCGGACGCATATTGCGCGGATGGTATCGTGGGACGGTTTCTCTCCGATTGAGTCTGAAGCGCGTCGCCGTCGCGGCCATTTCACATCGAGCGCGGCCACTATTCATCGCGACTGGTCGGAGAACATGGGCAATCCGGCAACCTCGGGACCGGGGAATTATCCGGCAAAATATTCGTTCCAGACGACGACGGCGAACTGCGCCACGGCGACTACTCCGGACTATGTTGTGTTCAACACCGGGGAGACCGGGTCATCTTCGCAGGCCAGCGTTATTGGGTACGACAACCTTTATTCGGGGTGCGGCAGCGTGCAGACGTACTGGGCATATAACACAGGTGGAAAGGTGTTGACGTCTCCGGTGATGTCGACAGACGGGACTCAGATTGCGTTTGCGCAAACGAATGGCGGCATCGGAGCCCTAGTGCTGCTCAAGTGGAAGTCGGGAGACGGGACGGCAGGCGCGCCAAAGACGTTGACGGCGGTTTCCAACGGGTCATATCGCGCTTGTACCGCCTCTTGCATGACGACGATCATCCTACGGAACGCCAGCAATGTGGCGACTGACGATCAGACCTCGTCGGTGTTTCCCGACTACACCCACGACACGATCTACGTGGGAGGTACGTCGGGGTGGTTACATAAAATTACTGGCGTGTTTCAAGGAACTCCGGCAGAGGTGAATACCGGCGGTTTCCCCAGCCAAGTGAACAATCAGGTTGGCGGAATACAGAATCCGACGACGCTTTCCAGCCCGATCTACGATTATGCATCGGGTAACGTAATCGTGGGCGATTACGGCGGCTACGTATATCGCGTGAACTCTGCGGGTGTAGCGACGCCTACCGCGCAATTGGATCACGCAACCGGCGTGGTGGCGGCGCCGATCGTGGACTCGACGGCGGGGAAAATCTACGTATTCTCTTCGAATGACGGCACGACGGGCTGCGGAGGCGCGGGTTGCACGGCCGTGATCTCACTGCCGATCGCCTTCACTTCCGGCGCCACGGGCACCAAGTCGACGGTGGGATCGTCGAGCGCGAGTCCGAATGATTTCTACGAGGGGGATTTCGACAGCACATATTACAACTCGGCGAATGGAACGGGGAATATGTACGTGTGCGGAGATAATGGCTCAATCCCCACGGTCTACCAGATCCCGATCACGGCGGGAGCACCGGCGGCTTCGGTAACGGGGCCGGCGCTCTCCACCGCGACCACTCCTTGTTCTCCTGTGACTGATGTGATCAATCCGAGTGTAGGCTCGGAGTGGATCTTCGTCAGCGCGGCGTCAGGCGGCGTGGGCAGTTCGTGCGCGTCGGCGGGTTGCGCTTACAATTTTGTGGTGGCTCCGCGACAGGCGTCTACGAACTACACCGTCGGGCAAGAGATACTGGACAGCAATTTCACGGTAGAGGTCGCAACAACGACGGGAAAAACCGGTACCGGATCGGTCACGTGGCCGACAACGGGAAATACAGTCACCGATGGCGGGGTGACTTGGCTCGCCCAAGGCACCTACCAAGCCTCTTATACACTACGGCAGCCCTCCACAAATTATGGAAAGGGCTCCGAGGTACTGGATAGCAACGGAAATCTCGAGGTAACCGTAACCGGCGGGCACACCTCGGTCACAGCTACGAATTTGGTGCCGTGGAGCACGACCCCAGGCGGAACGACCAAAGACCAGGGAGTGAATTGGATCATGGCAGGCCCGCCACCCAGCGTGAATTTGGGTGTGTCCGGCGGCACAAGCGGGTTTGTATTCGACAACACTGTGACGACGACTACGGGCGCCTCGCAGGTGTATTTCTCCACTTTGTCGACCCAGAACTGCACGACATCCGGCACGACGGGCGGTTGCGCGATACAAGCGTCACAATCGGCATTACAATAAGTGGACGCGAACAAAGGTTCCCTATGGATATGAATGATTCTTGCGATGAGAAAGCTCCGGTTGCCGATAAAAAACCCTATGAAAAGCCGTCGTTCCGCTATGAAAAGGTTTTTGTGACGACCGCGCTTTCTTGCGGAAAGATCAGCGGCACCGACACTGCCTGCCGGCACAATCATAAGGTTTCATAAATGGCGAGCACCGACGCGATCGAGGCACATCGGTTGAAATGCGAGATGGCCGGTGACGTCTTACGGTCGACCGGAGCCTTTCGGCTGAAAGTCAATGGCTGGAGCATGCTACCGACGATTTGGCCAGGGGACATTTTGGAGATCGGGGCATCCGCGACTGGCGAGGCGGCGCCTGGGGACATCGTGCTGTATGGCCGCGACGAGCGTCTTTTTGTTCATCGCGTGGTGGCCTTCCGAGGAGGGCAACTGATAACGCGTGGGGACGCGATGCCGGAGGCGGATCCTCCGGTTCCCGATGGTGGCGTAATGGGGAGAGTCCAGTTCATCGTGCGGAGGGGAAGGAAGATTGCGCCGTCGCGACGATTGACGATCGGACAACGCGCAATCGCACGCCTGGTGAGGAGCGGGAGCCTCGGCGCCCGGACCGTAGTGCGGTTAGAGAATCTGCGTCAGAATCTGGGGACGATGCCGTCCTGAAAATCGAGCCTCTCGTGCACGCATCAGCCAGCCAAGCCGAGTGCCTCAGCCTGGTCATCGAAATCGGGGGCATGCCGGTGCGGGTGAATACGGCCGATCCGGAATTTCTTGCGATGCTCGGAGAGCGCTATGCGGGATTCGTGAGTGCGTCTGCGAATCCAGAGATTGAGTTTGATGTAGAACTGGTGCCGCCAAATTTTGCCGATCCCGATGCGGATGTAAGCGTGAGGCAGCAAGGCGGGCACTGGAGTTTGGAGCGCGGAGACTTTTACGCGGAGTGGGAGCCGGCGCGGCGGCGTGGGAGCATTCGGCAGACGGCGAATCCGTATTCGATTGACGCTGTGCTGCGCATCGTACACACGCTAGTGCTGGCGCGACAAGGGGGATTCCTGCTGCATGCGGCAAGTGCGATCCGCAACCGCAAGGCGTTTCTGTTCGCGGGCGTGTCTGGGGCGGGGAAAACCACAATCTCGCGGCTGGCACCTGAGGGTGCGACACTGCTGACGGACGAAATTTCTTATGTGCGGCGCGCGGATGACAGCTATACAGCTTTCGGAACGCCCTTCACTGGAGAGTTGGCCAAGGTGGGCGAGAACGTTTCGGCGCCAGTGGAGACCCTCTATTTGCTGGCGAAGGGTGACGAGAACCGGATTGATCCGGTAGCGCCGGTGGAGGCGACGCGAGCGCTGCTGGAGAATGTTCTATTTTTTGCTGAGGATGAGGCGCTGGCGCAGGCGGCATTTCAGTCGGCGTGCGAATTCGCGAAGCGCATTCCAGTGCGGCGACTGACATTTGTACCAAATGCGCGAGTTTGGGAGTTGATTGGATGAGTATGCTTTATGTGGCACGTAATCCGCGGGTTGCTGCCCGAGGTCTTGACGGCGAGATGATGATCATGTCGGGCCGGGATTCCACGCTCTTCACGCTGAACAAGACGGCGACGATACTTTGGCAGAATGCGGACGGAACGACTCCATTGAGCGAGATCGTGGAACGCCGAATCTGCTCGGAGTTCGAGGTCGAGCCCGCCGAAGCGCTGCAGGATGCCGAGACGCTGGCGCGGGAACTGGCCAGCCACGAGATCCTGCAAATTTCAGAACATCCTATTCCGCGGCCTGCAAGCGCCGGAGAATCGCATTGAGCGGACTGCATCAGGACGGGTTGCTTCAGCAGATGACGGCGAAAGCGCTGCGGCTGAATGTCCCGCTGAATGTGCAGCTTGATCTGACTTACCGCTGCAACGAGAAGTGCGTGCATTGTTATCTCGACCATCACGATCACGGCGAGATGACGACGGCGGAGATCAAGCACCTGCTCAGCGAGATGGCTGAGGCGGGAGTTTTTATCCTGACGCTAAGCGGCGGCGAGATCTTTTTGCGCAAGGATTTCTTCGAAATATTGGAACATGCGCGGCGCCTGATGTTTTGCGTGAAGCTGAAGACGAACGCGGTGTTGATCCGCGAGAGCGAAGCGGCAAAGTTGCGCGATCTCGATATCGAATCCATCCAGATCAGTATTTATTCGCATCGTCCGGAAGTGCACGACGCGATCACGCTGCTGCCTGGTTCGCTGAAGCGTTCGGTGGACGCGATCCGTTTTCTGAAGTCGCAGGGATTGAGAGTCATCATGGCGAATGTGCTGATGACGGCGAACATGGGCGACTATCCGGGGGTGCGCGCGCTGGCGGAAGAGTTGGGCGTCGAGTGCACGCTCGATCCGACGGTGACGCCGATGATGGATGGCGACCGGTCGATCCTGAAGCTCAATGTAGATCGGGACAGTCTGCGGCAGGTATTCCGAGATGAGTCGATGGTAGGCGATGCTGAAGAGTTTTGCGCCATCGCCGCGGCGCCTGGCGAAGACGAACTGGACGCGACGCCGTGCAGCGCCGGGCACACGGCGTGCTACGTGTCACCTTATGGGGATTTGTTCCCATGCGTGCAGTTTCCACTGCCTACCGGCAATGTGCGGCGAGAACGTTTTGTCGATATCTGGCGGCATTCGTCGGCGATGAATGAAGTGCGTTCGATTCGCATCAAGGACCTGACGACGTGCCCGTCGTGCCCGCATGTTTCCAGTTGCACGCGCTGTCCAGGGCTGGCATACATGGAAGGGAATATGCGCGGGCCATCGTCGCAGGATTGCGAGAAATCGTTCGCACGCACGGGAGTTCCGTCAGCGAATATGCTGGCAAAGGCACGACGGGCGGCGAACCTGGTGCAGATTCGCGCAGTGCCGGCACGGGCGGCTGTCCCACAAGCCGGCGCGATGGCGTGACCGGTTTTTTCCTTCCGAAGATTCTTCTGAGAATATGCCCGCGATGCTCGTGAACGAGTGGTTCCTGCTGCGGGCGATCTGTTCCGAGCGCGACGCGGACGAGCGGCGAGAGCAGATTTTTAATCTTCTACATGCTGCGATTCGCTGGCCGGTTCTTCTCGAACTGGCGGACCGGCATGGCGTGCAGCCGCTTCTCTATCAAACGCTCGCGAATTTTGAGCAATTGGTTCCAGCCGAGCAGTTTCTGACCCTGAAGCAGAACTATCGTACGAATCTGCATAAGGCCCTTGTTTTGTCGCGCGAATTGATTCGCATTGTCGATGCGCTCGTCGCCAAAGGCATCGAGGTGATGCCGTACAAAGGCGTAGTTTTGGCAGAGTCGGTGTACGGAGACTTGTCGCTGCGGCAGGCAGGCGATATCGATTTGCTGATTCATGCGGATGATTTGGCGCGGATACGAAGCATCGTGCGCGATCTGGGATACACGCCGCACCTGCCTTTGCCGGAGGTCCAAGAACGTGCTTATCTCAAGTCGGGATATGAGTATGCGTTCGACGGAGCGGCGGGGCCAAATCTTCTGGAAGTGCAGTGGGCGATCCAGCCGAGATTTTACGCAGCCGATCTCGACATGAGTGAACTATTTGCGCGCGGAAAGCAGGTTGCAGTCGCAGGCCACGCGGTGAAGACCCTTTCGCCGGAGGATTCATTTCTTGTGCTGTCGCTGCATGCAGCGAAGCATGTGTGGGGACGATTGATCTGGCTGTGCGATGTCGCAAGGTTGATGCGGCAGCCGTCCCTCGATTGGAAATGGATTGGCTCACGGGCACGGGTTTTAGGAATTCAGCGAACGCTGCGAGTGACGATGGGCCTGGCGAATCGGTTGCTGAGTGCTACGATTCCAGCGGCAGCGAATGAATTTCTTCCCGAAGACAAGGAGTCCGAGGATCTAGCAGAGGAGATTGCGAACTACGGTGGCAGCGAGAAAGCGCACGACGTGGAGTCGGTCGCATATTTTCGTCTGATGCTGCGATTGCGCGAACGGCGCGCCGATCGCATCCGTTTTGTGAGCCGTCTGATTTTTACCCCGGGACCGAACGAGTGGGCCGCGGTTCGGCTGCCTTCCACGTTGTTTCCGCTCTATCGCGTGGTGCGATTGTCACGAGTTACGGCGCGGCTCATGCGCGTCTAAATCTGCTTGACGCTTGGGGCTTCAGGGCGAGCCCATTTTCCCAGAAGAATCGCGAACATCACGATGCTTCCGAGAAGCGGAACCAGCAATCCTGCCTTCAAAGTGCCGAAGCGAGTGGAATAAACCCCGACGACCCAAGGAAGCAGGCCGCCGCCAAGGTTGGAGAGGGTGAACATGACGGAACCGATTCTGGAAGAGGCCGAGCCGAATTCCCTGGATAAAAGTGCGATCGAAATCGGATAGACAGAAGAGAATCCGAGGCCGGCAGCGCAGGCGCTGACTGCGACTCCGATGAGTCCGCTGGAAAAAACCAGGCCTGCGGTTCCGGCGACCCCTAAAAGCACTCCGGCTTGCGCGAGTTTGACATCGTCCACTTCGCGCAACAGGGCAGGAGCGAGCGAACGGCCGACGGTGAGCGCGGCGTAAAAAAATGCCGGAGTCAGAGCAGCCATCGCCGGTGTGAGATTGTCCAGGTTCTTCGCGTAAGAGGCGACCCACCCTCCGAAAGAGTTCTCGCTTCCAACATAAATAAAGAAGAGCGCAGCAAGGGCGAGAAAAGAACTAAGGCTCCGGCGGATCAGCGGCACGATCTCAAGCTTCTTATCGTGGTTGTCTTTCGACTGCACGGTTGTGCCAGGAACTGCGACGAAGATGGCAAAGACCAGCAGCGAGAGGCCGGATACTGCACCCAAAAACTGAGGCAGGCGATGGCTCTTGGCCGCGGCGGCGACGAGGAATGGGCAGGACACGGCGCCGGCGCTCCACCAGAAATTCAGCCAATTCAGGGTGGCGCTGCGGCGATCCGGATTCAGTTCAGCGACCAAAAGGTTGGCTGCCGGAACGGCGATGCCCAGTCCCACTCCGTAACCGGCGATGCAGAATAACGCTAACAGCTTTGATCCGGCCAGGAGCAAAGCGAGACCGGCGGCCAGAAGTAGAAGGCCGATCCTGATCGCAAATCGAAATCCCCGTCGCGAAACGAGCCAACCGGAAGCGGCGACTCCCGCCGTAGCTGCTATGTACTGAACGGGGAACAGGCGTCCCGCCTCGGAATAAGTCATGGACCAGCGGGCGGAAAGAATGGGCAGCATCGGCCCGAGCAGGATGGTGGCGATGCCGATGGGAACGAAGCAGGCGTACGCGGCGAGAGTGAGCGGACGAGCGGAGGGCCGCGCAATCACCGCGGCGGGCATCAGGGATGGAGTGTCGGACAATGCAGAACCCTGCTTGAAATGCTAGCAGGAACCGGAAGCTTTTGCCGTGGACTCCCGAGCGGCGAGTTCCGGTTCGATGGCAATTTCCGAAGGATATTCTTTATTTCCTTCGATGCGATCGAGAAGGCTCTCGGCGGCGACCTCTCCCATGCGGCGCAGCGGCTGGCGGACGGTGGTGAGGCTGGGAGAGTGAAAGGCGGCGCCAGGGATGTCATCGAATCCGATGACGGAAATGTCTTGCGGGACGCGAAGGCCGTAATCGTGAATAGCGCGGATGGCGCCGATCGCGGAGATGTCGTTGTACGCGAAGAGAGCGGTGAAGGGCTTGTTGCGGGCCAGCAACTTTTGCGCAAAGGGATAGCCGAGTCTGGGGGAAGGATCATCAGCGTCAATCTGGATGGTGAGGTCAGGATCGATGGTCAATCCGATTTGAGCAGCGACGCTGGAGATTGCCGCCCAGCGATCTTTGGAATCGGAACTGAGTGGATTGCCTTTCATGAACGCGATTGTTTTGTGTCCAAGTTCCTTCAGATGCGTGAGAGCGAGAACCGCGGCGCGTTCGTGATCAAGAACAATATTGGTAACACCGTTGATCTTCTTGTGACCAGCAATGGCCACGGTGGGGACAGTTGGCGACTCGGTGACCGTGGTGTCGATCGTGATGATGCCTTCGACGCCACGCTCGTGCAGCATCTGCGAATAGCGGGCCAGCAAGGCGATGTCATGACGGTGAACGACAGTGAGGAAGAAATAATCGCGCTGGCGCAAGTATTGCTCAATGCCGCTGATGATGGGAGAACTGTAGGAGTCGCCAATTTCCTCGGCGATGACGCCGATGGTATAAGTGCGTTTATTGCGCAGCGTGCGGGCAAAAAAGTTGGGTCGGTAATTCAGTTCCCGGGCGGCGGCGCGGATCCGCTCTTTCGTTTCCGGTGGAATGGAGCGCGCAGAGGGTGAATCGTTGAGCACCGCGGAAACGGTTCCCGGAGTCAGATCCAGATATTGGGCGACGGCTTTGAGCGTGACGATTTGCGGCGTGGCGCCTGGTTTCTTAACTTGCCCCATAAGCGTTTCGGTCAACTACATCCTGTAAAAAGGGTCTTACGAATCGCGCGAGTTGTCAGTGATCGCGCGTACAGTCCGCAATCACAGATCGTGCGAGGGAAATCACCGGCTTTAGGTCTTCGCAAGCCGCTCGCTATTCGGCTTGGAGCCACTCAAGGCGAAGAAAAGAATGTAGAGGTAGCAGATCACGGGCAGGAAAAATGCGTGGTGAATGCCAATGTGATCTGCAATCCAGCCTTGAGCGACAGGGATAATGGCGCCGCCAACGATCGCCATAATCATGATGCCGGAACCGTCGCCGGTCAGCGGACCGAGTTCGGCGACGCCCAGCGTAAAGATGCTGGGGAACATGATGGAATTAAAAAAGCCGACCAGGATAATGCTGTACATCGCGGTGTGACCTGATGTCAGCATCGAGATGGCAACCAAGGCCGCGGCGCAGATCGCACAGATTCCAAGCAAACTGCCGGTCCTGATCTTTTGCAGCAGAGCCGATCCGATGAAGCGACCGACCATGGCGCCGCCCCAATAGAAAGCAACGAAACTGGCCGCGACCTTCTCCGTGAGTCCTCCGATTTCAGGCTGGCCGAAGTAATTTACGAGAAAGCTTCCAATGGAAACCTCAGCGCCGACGTAAACAAAAATTGCGATTGCACCGAAGACGAGGTTGGGGTGGTTCCAGATTGAGTCGTTTACTTTTTCGCCGACCTTGTGCTGAGCGTGTTCAATCGTGGGCAGCTTAAAGCTGCCAATGGCGATGGCGAGCAGGACGAGGGCAATGCCGAGTCCGATGTAGGGCAATTTGACGGTCGCGGCTTCGTGCAGACGATACGCTTGCAGAGCGTCGGGTGCGAGGGCGCGAATCTCCTCGATGTTGCGGGCCTGAGTCAGAATGAACAAGCCCCCGAAAAAAGGTGCCAGAAACGTTCCCAGGGAATTGAATGCCTGGGTCAGGTTGAGGCGGCTGGACGCAGTTTCCGGTTTCCCGAGAACAGTGACGTAAGGATTGGCGGCGACTTGCAGGCAGGTGATGCCGGCAGCCAAGACGATCAGAGCCCCCAGAAATAATGGGTAGGAGGGAACGCTGGCCGCGGGCACGAAGAGAAATGCGCCCAATCCCATGATGAGAAGACCGCCGACCATGGAGCGCTGGTAGCCGATCCAATCAATGATGCGCGCCGAGGGGATCGAGAAGATGAAATAAGCTCCAAAGAAAGCGAACTGAATTAACATCACCCTCGTGTAATTCAAGTCGAAGATGGTTTTCAGGTGGGGTACGAGGATGTCGTTGAGGCAGGTAAGAAATCCCCACATGAAGAAGAGCGTTGTAACAGTGGCGAGCGGGACGCCGTAGCTTCGACCCGAGTTCGAAGGGTTGGCGGGGGTAGTGCTGCTGGGGGCTGTGATTGCCATATGTTTGTGGCCCGTTCCTCCGGAGAAATCAGGAATCCGAGGACGCGGCCATCATACATCGGCGACGCTGCGAGCAGAGCACTTTTATTGGGCCAGCTTCCCGAAAATG
>Ga0070731_10002500_pt1 | contig 17448 bp, 13 predicted proteins | sample Coa_R1_2_FD_66448 | JGI IMG/M metagenome (GOLD analysis project Ga0070731, IMG submission 66448) | Surface soil microbial communities from Centralia Pennsylvania, which are recovering from an underground coalmine fire - Coalmine... | ecosystem: Environmental > Terrestrial > Soil > Unclassified ...
GTGCGCGTCAAGCGCGGCCTCACGGGGACGGGGGCCAGGCTCATCGGCCCCAACTGCCCCGGCATCATCACGCCCGACGAATGCAAGATCGGCATCATGCCGGGCCACATCCACCGCCGCGGCAGGATCGGCATCGTCTCGCGCTCGGGCACGCTGACCTACGAGGCGGTCGCCCAGACCTCGGCCGTGGGGCTCGGCCAGTCCACCTGCATCGGCATCGGCGGCGACCCGGTCAACGGCACCAGCTTCACCGACGTGCTGGAGCTCTTCCTCGCCGACCCCGAAACCGAAGGCATCGTCATGATCGGCGAGATCGGCGGCCAGGCCGAAGAGGACGCCGCCCAGCTCATCAGGGACTCCAAGACAACCAAACCCGTCACCGGCTTCATCGCCGGCCTCACCGCCCCACCCGGCCGCAGAATGGGCCACGCCGGCGCCATCATCTCCGGCGGCAAAGGAACCGCAGGCGACAAAATCGAGGCGATGAGGGGAGCGGGGATCACAGTGGCGGCCAGCCCTGCAGCGCTTGGCGCGACCATGCTCGAAGCCTTCAAGCGATGACTCATTCCTACTGACGATCGGAGAGGGACGGCACAGGCCGTCCCCATCGAACCATGGCACAAAGTCTCGAAGCGTCCTTTCTCAACAGCGCGAACACCGCGTTCCTCGCCGAACTCTACGCCCATTGGCTAGACGATCCGTCATCGATCGATCCCAGCTGGGCCAGCCTGTTCGGCGAGCTGCAGGACGATGCCCAATCGGTGCTGGCGGAGCTCGCCGGGCCGACATGGCGGCGCGAAGCGACACCTCGCATCATCGGCAACGGCAAGGCCGCTAACGGCAACGGGGCCGCGATTGCTTCCGGCGACGTGCGGCGGGCGGCGCTCGACTCGATCTGCGCGCTGCAGCTCATCCGGTCCTACCGGGTGCGCGGCCATCTCATGGCGGAGCTCGATCCGCTCGGGCTGCGCCTGCCGGAATCGCATTGCGAGCTCGATCCCAGGACCTATGGGTTCACCGAGGCAGATTACGATCGGCCCATCTACATCCACAACGTGCTCGGACTGGAGGCGGCGCCGCTTCGCGAGATCGTCGAGCTGCTGCGACAGACCTATTGCGGCCATGTCGGCGTCGAGTTCATGCACATCCAGGATCCGGACCAGAAATCCTGGATCCAGCAGCGCATCGAGCAGGCGCGGAACCAGACCGAGTTCACCGCGCGCGGCAAGCGCGCGATCCTCGAACGCCTGACCGAGGCCGAAGGGTTCGAGAAGTTCCTCGACAAGCGCTTCACCGGCACCAAGCGATTCGGCCTGGAAGGTGCCGAGACGCTGATCCCGGCGCTGGAGCAGATCCTCAAGCGCGGCAGCCAGCTGGGCGTGAAGGAGTTCGTGCTCGGCATGGCCCATCGCGGCCGGCTCAACGTCCTGGCCAACGTCATCGGCAAGCCCTACGTCGCGATCTTCTCGGAATTCCAGGGCGTCTCGGCCAATCCCGAAGACGTGCAGGGGTCGGGCGACGTCAAGTACCATCTCGGCACCTCGTCGGACCGCGAGTTCGACGGCCAGACGGTCCACCTGTCGCTGACCGCGAACCCGTCGCATCTCGAGGCGGTCAACCCCGTGGTGCTCGGCAAGGTCCGCGCCAAGCAGCGCCAGCGGGGCGACGAGGCGCGCGAGCAGGTCGTCGGCCTGTTGCTGCACGGTGATGCGGCGATGGCCGGGCAAGGCTCGGTCGCCGAGACCTTCGAGCTGTCCCAGCTCAAGGGCTACCGCACCGGCGGCACCGTCCATGTCGTGATCAATAACCAGATCGGCTTCACCACGGCCCCGGCCTATGCCCGCTCCGGCGTCTACTGCACCGATGTCGCCAAAATGGTGCAGGCACCGATCTTCCACGTGAACGGCGATGATCCCGAGGCGACCGTTCATGTCTGCCGCGTGGCCATGGAATTCCGGCAGGAATTCAAGACCGACGTGGTCGTCGACATGTTCTGCTACCGCCGCCACGGCCACAACGAAACCGACGAGCCGGCCTTCACCCAGCCGTTGATGTACCGCAAGATCGCCGCGCTGCCGACAACCCGCGAGATCTACGCAAGGCGCTTGGCCGACGAAGGCGTGGTCAGCGACGAGCAGGGCTGGCAGATCGAGGCCGATTTCGTGCAGCGCCTCGACCAAGCCTACGAAGCCGCGAAGAGCTATCGACCGAACAAGGCGGACTGGCTCGAAGGCGCCTGGGCCGGGTTTGAGGGCGGCACCCACGCGATGCCGGAACCCGAGACCGGCGTTGCCGACGCCCGCCTCAAATCGGTCGGTAAGGCCCTGACGACGATCCCTGAAGGGTTCAACCTAAATCGCAAGATCGCGAGGCAGCTAACTGAAAAGTCTGCCATGTTTGAATCCGGTATAGGGTTCGACTGGGGCACGTGCGAGGCATTGGCGCTGGGAACGCTCGCAGCAGAGGGCGTGCGGGTCAGGATGTCGGGCCAGGATGTCGAGCGCGGGACATTCTCGCATCGTCACGCGGTGCTGATCGACCAGGAGACCGAGGAAGCCTACATGCCGCTCGGCAACGTCGCCGATGGCCAGGCGCATGTGGCGATCTTCGACAGCCCGCTCAGCGAGGCCGGCGTGCTCGGCTTCGACTACGGGTATTCGCTGGCCGATCCGCAGACCCTGGTGCTCTGGGAGGCGCAGTTCGGCGATTTCGCGAACGGCGCGCAGGTCATCATCGACCAGTTCGTCGCCTCGTCCGAGGTCAAGTGGCTGCGCATGTCGGGGATCGTGCTGCTGCTGCCGCATGGTTACGAGGGGCAGGGGCCGGAACATTCCTCGGCACGGCTGGAGCGCTATCTGCAGCTCTGCGCGGAGGACAATCTACAGGTCTGCAACCTGTCGACGCCGGCCAATTATTTCCACGCGCTGCGGCGGCAGATGCATCGGCCCTATCGCAAGCCTCTGATCATCATGTCGCCGAAATCGATGCTGCGGTCGAAACTGTCGACGCTGGCGGAGATGGATGAGGGCACCAGCTTCCGCCCCGTGATCGGCGAGCCCGGGACGCGGACAGCGGATCGGCGGGTCCGTCGGGTCGTGCTGTGCTCCGGCAAGATCTATCACGAGCTTTATGCCCAGCGCGCCGAACGCAAGATCGAGGACGTGGCGCTGGTGCGGCTGGAACAGCTCTATCCCTTCCCCGCCGGTATGCTCTCGGCCGAGCTGCTGCGCTACGGCAATGCCGAGGTGGTCTGGTGCCAGGAGGAGCCGGAGAACGGCGGTGCCTGGCACTTCGTCGACCGCCGGATCGAAGGCGTGCTCGCACGGCTGCCCAATAAGATCAAGCGGCCGCGTTATGCCGGGCGGCCCGAGGCGGCCGCGACGGCGACCGGCTCGATGAAGCGCCACGTCAAGGAACAGGCGGCGGTGATCGGCGCCGCGCTCGACTGACAGGACAGGGAAGAACCATGGCGACCGAGATCAGGGTGCCGACCCTCGGCGAATCGGTGACCGAAGCGACCGTCGCCCGCTGGTTGAAGCAGGTCGGCGACGCGGTGGCGGTCGACGAGGCGCTGGTCGAACTCGAGACCGACAAGGTGACGCTCGAGGTCAACGCCGCGGCTGCCGGCACGCTGAGCGAGATCACGGCGCCGGAAGGGGCCAACGTTCAGGTCGGCGGTGTCCTGGGGCAGATCGGCGACGGCGCCGGCCGGCCGGCGGCCACGCCGCCCAAGCCGGCCAAGCCCGCCGCGGTCTCCCCGCCGCCCCCGCCGCCACGTCCCGCAGCACCCACGCCAAAACCCGCCGCTGCCCCGGCAGCGGTCGAGTCGATCGTGCTGGATCGATCCGGTCCGGCCGCACGAAAGCTTGTCGAGGAGCTCGGGCTGGCCCCGGAGGCGGTGCACGCGACCGGCAAGGACGGTCGCATCACCAAGGGCGACGTGCTGCATGCCCTGGCCCCGGCACCGGCAGCCCCGGCACCGGCGGCCGAGCCGGTTGCCGCCGAGCAGGGCGCGCGCGAGCAGCGCGTCCGGATGACCCGGCTGCGCCAGCGCATCGCCGAGCGGCTCAAAGCGGCGCAGAACACGGCCGCGATCCTGACCACCTTCAACGAGGTGGACATGAGCGCCGTGATGGCGCTGCGCGAGACCTACAAGGAGGCCTTCGAGAAAAAGCACGGCGTGCGCCTCGGCTTCATGTCGTTCTTCGTAAAGGCCTGCGTCGCCGCGCTGAAGGAGATCCCGGCGGTCAATGCCGAGATCGACGGCGCCGACCTGGTCTATAAGAATCACTACGATATCGGCGTCGCGGTGGGCACCGAGTCCGGCTTGGTCGTGCCCGTGGTTCGTGATGCCGACCGCCTGGGCTTCGCCGAAATCGAGAAGAAGATCAACGAGTTCGGCAAGCGCGCTCGCGACGGGAAGCTGACGTTGGACGAACTGACCGGCGGCACCTTCACCATCTCGAACGGCGGGGTCTACGGGTCGCTGTTGTCGACGCCGATCCTGAACCCGCCGCAATCGGCCATCCTCGGCATGCACAAGACCCAGAGGCGGCCGGTCGCGATCGGCGACAAGGTCGAGATCCGGCCGATGATGTATCTGGCGCTGAGCTACGACCACCGCGTCATCGACGGTCGCGAGGCGGTCACCTTCCTGGTCCGCGTCAAGGACGCGATCGAGGATCCCCATCGCCTGCTGATCGATCTCTGAGGCTCAAGCATGTCCGACAACTACGATATCGCCATTATCGGTGGCGGCCCCGGCGGGTATGTCGCCGCGATCCGCGCAGCCCAGCTGGGGTTCTCCGTCGCCTGCATCGATAAGGGCGAGCGGCTGGGCGGCACCTGCCTCAATATCGGCTGCATCCCGTCGAAGGCACTGCTGCAGTCCTCCGAAAAATTCGCCGAGGCCTCGCATGCGCTGGCGGCGCACGGCGTGAAGCTCGGTCAGATCGATCTGGACTTGGCCACGATGCTCACCCGCAAGGACAAGGTCGTCTTCGACCTGACCAAGGGCATCGAAGGCCTGTTCAAGAAGAACAAGATCACCTGGATCAAGGGAACCGCGCGCATCATGGCGCCGGGACGCATCGCCGTTTCCGGCGCCACCGCTTTGGAGATCACGGCGAAGCACATCATCATCGCGACCGGCTCGGAGAGCATGCCGCTGCCGGGGCTCGCGGTCGACGAGAAGCGGATCGTCACTTCGACCGGCGCGCTGTCGCTGAACCCGGTGCCGAAGCGGCTGGTGGTCGTGGGCGGCGGCTATATCGGGCTGGAGCTCGGCTCGGTGTGGCGGCGGCTCGGATCGGAAGTGACCGTCGTCGAGTTCCTCGACCGCATCACGCCCGGCATGGACGGCGAAACCGGACGGCAGCTGCAGCGGATCCTCCAGAAGCAGGGTTTCACCTTCAAGCTCTCGACCAAGGTGGTCGGCGCCAAGCCGGGCAGGACCGGCGTATTCCTGACGCTCGAACCGGCTGCCGGCGGAGAGCAGACAACACTGGAGACGGATGTCGTCCTGCTGTCGATCGGGCGCCGGGCCTATACCGCCGGCCTCGGTTTGGATGAGGTCGGCGTGGCGCTGGACGAGCGCGGCCGGGTCAAGGTCGATCACGGCTTCGCCACCAACGTGCCGGGCATCTACGCGATCGGCGACGTCATCGCCGGGCCGATGCTGGCCCACAAGGCCGAGGAGGAGGGCGTCGTCCTCGTCGAGCAGCTGGCCGGCCAGAAGCCGCACGTGAACTACGATGCCATTCCGGCGGTCATCTATACGAACCCGGAGGTCGCGTCGGTCGGGCGCACGGAGGAGGAGCTGAAGGCCGCAGGCGTCGCCTATCGTGCCGGCAAGTTCCCGTTCATGGCCAATAGCCGCGCCCGCTGCAATGGCGAGACGGACGGCTTCGCCAAGATCCTGGCCGACTCAGAGACCGACCGGGTGCTCGGCGTCCACATCATCGGGCCGGATGCCGGCACGATGATCGCCGAGGCGGCGCTCGCCATGGAATATGGCGCGTCGAGCGAGGACATCGCGCGCACCTGCCACGCGCATCCGACGCTCAACGAGGCGGTCAAGGAGGCGGCGTTGGCGGTGACCGGCGCGCCGATCAATATCTGACGGAATCCCCCAGCGCGATCCGTCCGGCTTCGACAACCTCGGCGTAGACGCCGCACTGGTGGTGCCCGAAACGGTCGCGCAGGAAGCGCGGCAGGTCGATATCGAGCACGCCGGTGTCGGGATCGACATTGGTCGCGGCGCAGCGGCCGATCCGCTCGGCCGGCCGCAGCAGCGCCGAACCCACGCGGAGACCTTGTCCAAGCCAGTCGAACTCGGCCCAGGCCTCGGCGCCGTCGATGACGATGTTCCCGCGAAAGCGGCGCGGGTCGAGAGCCAGCCCCGCCGCCTGCGAGATCGCCCTGACGGTGGCGGCCGAGATGATCGAGACGAACGGCCGGCCGGTGTCGCTGAGGATCGTGCCCTCGGCCCGGACCAGCCTGCCGCCGGCGCGGCGCTGCGGCGCTGCCGCCGAGGCGATGAATTCTTCCAGGCTGGCCCGGCCATCATCGGTTTCCGGCCGCGCCGTCACACGCTCGCCGCGCCCATAATCGCGGACCAGGGTCAGGGTATCAGCGGCGGCGTCCCATCGCGTGCTGAGCGGCGCCATGCCGGGATCGCGGGCGAGCTGCAGGAATTCGGCCTTGGGTTTCCAAACCGGTGCCGCGGGATCGAAGGCGCTCGTGTCATGGGCAAGCGCGAAACGGCGATCGCCGGCGATGCCGCCGGACGGGCTCGGCTCGATCGCGCCGAGCGGCTCGCCGCCCAGACCCTTGACCGGATAGCGCCAGAGGCCGGTGACGCGAATGTCCACCGGCCTAGCCTCTCGCCCGCGGATGCGCCGCCTCGTAGGTCGCCATCAGCCGCGCCGCATCGACCGCGGTGTAGCGCTGGGTGGTCGAGAGCGAGGCATGGCCAAGCAGCTCCTGGATGGCACGGAGATCCGCGCCGGCGGCGAGGAGATGCGTGGCGAAACTGTGGCGCAGCGCATGCGGCGTCGCGGTCTCGGGCAGGCCGAGCGACGCCCGCAGCAGCTGCATCAGGCCTTGGACGAGGCGCGGATGAAGCGGTCCGCCGCGGGCGCCGACGAAGAGCGGGCCGTCGGGCGGGAGCACGTAAGGGCAGGCGGCGAGATACGCTGCGACCGCCTCGGTGACCGCCGGCAGCAGCGGCACGACGCGCTGCTTCCGCCCCTTCCCGGTGATGGCGATCATGGCCGTACCGGGCAGCGGCGCCGTGCGGCGGGTGAGGCCCAGCACCTCCGAAAGGCGCAGCCCACAGCCGTAGAGCAGGGTCAGGACGGCCGCGTCGCGCGCGGCGATCCACGGTTCGCGCGCCGCGATATCGGCCGCGTTGATCGCGGCCGTGTCGATCGTGGCCGCGGCGTCCGGGACGCTGAGCGGCTTGGGCACGGATCGCGGCAGCCGCGGTCCCTTGACGATCGCCAGCGCCGGATTGGCCGCGATTCCTCGGCGATCGAGGAAGCGGAAAAAGCTGCGGATCACCGAGAGGCCGCGCGCCTGGCTGGTCTTGGCCGCTTTCTCCGCGGCTCTCCTGGCGAGGAAGGCGCGGAGGTCGCGCGGTGTCAGCGAAGCCAGCGCCGCGACATCCGGCAATCCGCCCAGGTGCTCACGCAGGAAATCGAGAAACGCCGCCAGATCGCGTCCGTAGGCTGCGATCGTGTGCGCGGAAGCGCGCCGTTCCGCCTTGAGATGTTCCATCCAGGCGGCAACGGCGGCGGCCAGATCCGGCGCGGCGGCGAAGCGTGCCGCTGGAAGCGGCGCGGGGAGATGGAGATGCGCGGCTGGCACCCCCACCCCGGCCCTCCCCCGCTTCGCGGGAGAGGGAGAAGAAGAGCCCTCTCCCGCTTGCGGGGGAGGGTTGGGTGGGGGTCTATCCGCGCTCAGATATCCAGCCACTGGCCGATCGTGATGCCCAGCGCGTGCGCCAGGAAGCAGAGGAGCTCCGTGCCGTGGCCGGGCCGGAACCGGGTCGGCCGCCGCGATCCGAGCGCGAGGAGCCCGGGCGGCGCGCCGGCCACCGGCAGGCGGAGGAGGGCTTGTGACTGGACGAGCCCGGCGCCGTCACCGAACACCTCCGGGTCGCCAGGAACATGATCCGCGAGCTGCGCATCGCGGGCCGAGCCGAGCCGCTCGGCGACGCCACCGCGGCGCAGCAGATGGACGCCGGCAAAGGGCGCGCGCTGCCCGCGCTCCGCCTCGATGCACAGCGTCACCACATCGACATCGAGCAAAACAGCGAGATCGGTCGTCACCGTCTGGACCAGCGTGTCGAATCCGCCGGCACCGATCACCGCGAGAATCGCGGCGTGCACGCGCTGCTGGCTCGAGAGATTGGCCCGTGAGGTGGAGATCAGGGCACGCTGCTGTGCCTTGAGCCGTGCGACCTCGTCCCGCATGCGCAGCAGAACGAAATGCTGCATGTCGACGACATTGCGGCCCTGGCGATGCTCCGGCGGCGTCAACACCGTCAGAAGCTCGGCATGCTCGGTCAGAAAATCCGGGTGGCTGGCGAGATAGGCGGCGACATCCTCGGCCTCCAGCTTGGCTGAAGACTCCGTGCGCTCCGGCCGCGGACCGGCCAGGGGCTTGCGGTCACGCATGGCGGGAATGAAGGCGGCAGGCGGGCTCGATCATGTTCCCCTTTCATGCTCTCGGCCGCGTCGCACGCGCTCCGGAATCCGGCTAGAAGTCTAGCCCATGACGGAGTCCAGCACCAGTTGCCCGGCGCCGCAGGACGCTCGGCGAGTCCGCGTGCTGCTGCCGCTGCCGCTTGCCGGCGCCTATGATTATCAAGTGCCGGACGGTCTGACGGTGGCGCCGGGTGATTATGTCCGGGTGCCGCTCTCGGGCCGGCCGATGATTGGCGTCGTGTGGGACGGCGAGGCCGACGGTTCGGTCGCGGATTCGCGCCTCAAGCCGGTTGCCGAGCGCTACGACGCGCTGCCGATGCGGGCGGAGATGCGGCGCCTGATCGACTGGATCGCGGGCTACACGCTGACGCCCCAGGGCGCCGTTCTGCGCATGGCGGTCGGGCCGCGCGACGCGCTCCTTCCCGAGGAGGAGAAGACCGCCTTCACGCCGGCGCCGTGGCTCGACCAGATCGAACGCGGCGACCGGCGGTTCACCGCGGCCCGCCGCCGGGTTCTGGATGTGCTGGCGGACGGCCTGCCGCGCGGCGCCACGGCGGCGGCGCGCGAGGCCGGCTGCACGCCCGGCGTCGTTCGCGGCATGGTCGAGGCCGGCCTTGTGGTCGAGACTCGGGTGCCGGCAAGGGGGGCGCGCGCCGTGCCCGACGGGACTCGCCCGTTCCCGCCGCTGTCTCCCGCACAGGCGGCGGCCGCCGATTCGATCGCCGGCGCGATCTCAAACGAGCGCTTCGAGACCTTTCTGCTCGACGGCGTCACGGGCTCCGGCAAGACGGAAGTGTATTTCCGGGCGATCGCCGCGGCGCTCGCCGCCGGCCGCCAGGCGCTGGTCCTGCTGCCGGAAATTGCACTGGGCGCCCAGTGGCACGCGCGGTTCGAAGAGCAGTTCGGCTGCCGGGCCGCCGCCTGGCATTCCGACGTGGCGCCCAACGAGCGCCGGGCGGTGTGGCGGGATGTCGGGGAGGGCAGGGCGCGCGTCGTGGTCGGGGCCCGATCGGCGCTCTTCCTGCCGTTCTGCGAGCTCGGCCTCATCGTCGTCGACGAGGAGCACGACGCCTCCTACAAGCAGCAGGACGGCGTGCTCTATCACGCCCGCGACATGGCGGTGGTCCGCGCCTCGATCGAAGCGGTGCCGATCGTGCTGGCCTCGGCGACGCCCTCGCTCGAAAGCCTTGTCAATGCCGAGCGCAAGCGTTACCGGCGCATTTTGTTGCCGGACCGGCATGGGGGCGCGGCGCTGCCCAGCGTCGAGCTGGTCGATCTCCGGATCGACAGGCCAGCCCGCCAGCGCTTCCTCGCCCCCTCGCTGGCTGAGGCACTCGCCGCGACGCTGGAGCAGGGGGAGCAGGCGATGCTCTTCCTCAATCGCCGAGGCTATGCGCCGCTCACGCTGTGCCGGACCTGCGGCCACCGCCTGCAATGCCCGAACTGCACGGCCTGGCTGGTCGAGCACCGGCTGCTCGGACGACTGACCTGCCACCATTGCGGCCATGCCCAGCGGCCGCCAGAGCGATGCCCATCCTGCGACGACAAGCATTCCTTCGTGCCCTGCGGGCCGGGGATCGAACGCGTCGCGGAGGAGGTGGCGCTGCTCTTCCCGAAGGCGCGGACCGCGACCATCGCCAGCGATACGCTGACGGGACCGGACGCGATCGGCGAGCTGGTCCGCAGCATCGAGGCCCACGAGCTGGATCTGCTGATCGGCACCCAGATCATGGCCAAGGGCCATCATTTTCCGCTGCTGACCCTGGTCGGCGTGGTCGACGCGGACCTGGGATTGAGCGGCGGTGACCTCAGGGCGGCCGAGCGGACTTGGCAGCTGCTGCATCAGGTCGCCGGCCGGGCAGGGCGTGCGGACCGGCCGGGGCGGGTATTGCTGCAGACCTTCGATGCCGAGCATCCGGTCATGCAGGCGCTCGCCTCGGGCGACCGCGATCGCTTCCTCGCTCTCGAGCGGGACGACCGGCGGCGGCATGGCTGGCCGCCCTTTGGAAGGCTCGCGGCGATCATCGTTTCCGGCGCCGATGCCGAGCAGGCGGATCAGGCGGCTGCCGCGATCAGCCGCGCCGCCCCGCATGTCCGCGGCGTCGAGATCCTCGGCCCGGCGCTCGCGCCGTTATCGGTCTTGCGCGGCCGCCACCGCCGCCGCTTCCTCGCGAAATCCGGCCGCGACGTGAACCTGCAGGCGGTGCTGTCGCAATGGCTGGCCGGGGTTCGCGTGCCCTCGGCCGTGCGCATCCAGGTCGATGTCGATCCCTACAGCTTCATGTGAGCGGGCCGTCTCCGCCTATCGTTCGCCCTGCAATGACGTTTCCGTGGTTGACGCGTTGCACGCGGTCGAGCAAACAAGGGCGCCGTATCGGCGTCGCATGTTCGCGAGCCGGCGAGCCCTCGCTTGGCGCGCCGCCGTTTCCCTGACTATGCGACCCCTGGTGTCAATGAGGCCGGAACCGGCCGGAAATCGGCTACGCCATGCGCAGCCGCTCGGAGTGTTGCGAGGATGTCGATGGCCGATGCGATTTCGGGGCACGGGGATGGCGAGACGCGGCGGGATTTCATCGTCCTGGCCGGTGCCGCCATGGGCGTCGTGGCGGCGGGCGCCGCGGCGTGGCCGCTGATCGACAGCATGAATCCGGCGGCCGACACGCTGGCGGCCGGCAGCCCGATCGACATCGATCTCGGCAAGATTGCGCCCGGGCAGCAGATCGTCGTGATGTGGCGCGGCAAGCCGATCTTCGTGGTGCACCGGACCGACGCGATCCTCGCGAGCCTGCAGAAGCCGGCGCTGCTCGAGAAGCTTCGCGACCCCGAGTCGGCGGTCAACCAGCAGCCGCCCTATGCCAAGAATGCGAACCGCTCGGCGAACCCGCAATTCGCCGTTCTGGTCGGCATTTGCACGCATCTCGGCTGCATCCCGAAGTACCTGCCCGAACCGAGCGCGGACAGCCCGGCGCCGGACTGGCAGGGCGGCTATTTCTGTCCGTGCCACGGGTCGAAATACGATCTCGCCGGACGCGTCTTCAAGGGCGTGCCGGCGCCCTACAACCTGCCGGTTCCGCCTTACACCTTCCCGACGCCGACGACGTTGCGGGTCGGCGAGAACCCGGCGGGCGCCACGTTCGACCTCGCGAGCGTCGAACAGCTATGAGCGCCCGTCGCCGGTTCTGCGCCCGTCCGATGCTCCCCTTCACCAGGATTGCCGGTTAGCCATGGCCGCACCCGCTGCTCCCGTCTCCGCGCAACATCCGCTGGTCCGCTGGATCGACCACCGGCTGCCCGTCTTTTCCTTCATGCAGAAGGAACTGCACGACTACCCGACGCCGAAGAACCTGAGCTACTGGTGGAATTTCGGCTCTCTAGCCGGGATCACGCTGGTGATCATGATCGCCAGCGGCGTCATGCTGGCGATGAACTATGTGGCGAACGCCGACATGGCGTTTGAGAGCGTCGAACGCATCACGCGCGAGGTCGATTACGGCTGGCTGTTGCGCTACGTTCACATGAACGGCGCCTCGATGTTCTTCATCGTGGTCTATATCCATATGTTCCGCGGGCTCTATTACGGCTCGTACAAGGCGCCGCGCGAGCTGCTGTGGATGCTGGGCGTGGTCATCCTGCTGCTGATGATGGCGACGGCCTTCATGGGCTACGTGCTGCCCTGGGGCCAGATGAGCTATTGGGGCGCCACGGTCATCACCAACCTGTTCTCGGCGATCCCGTGGATCGGCTCGAAGATCGTCACCTGGCTGTGGGGCGGGTTCTCGGTCGGCAACCCCACGCTCAACCGGTTCTTCTCGCTCCACTACCTGCTGCCCTTCGTGATCGTCGGCGTGGTCGGCCTGCACCTGATCGCGCTGCACCAGCACGGTTCGAACAATCCGCTCGGCATCGACAAGAAGGGTCCGCAGGACGCGATCCCGTTCCATCCTTACTACACGATCAAGGACAGCTTCGGCCTGGCCGTCTTCCTGATCCCGTACGCGATCATCGTGTTCTTCTACCCGACAGGCGTCTTTGCCGAGGCGGATAATTTTATCCCGGCCAACCCGCTGTCGACGCCGGCCGAGATCGTGCCGGAATGGTACTTCCTGCCGTTCTACGCGATCCTCCGCTCCACGCCGGACATCCTGTTCATCCCGGCCAAGCTGGCTGGCGTGATCCTGATGTTCGGGTCGATCGCCGTGCAGTTCGTCCTCCCCTGGCTCGACACCTCGCCGGTGCGGTCGGCGCGGTTCCGGCCGGTCTACAAATGGCTGTTCTGGATCCTGCTCGCCGACATGATCATGCTCGGCTGGGTCGGCCACAACCGGCCCGACAGGATCGTCGCCGGGTTCCAGATCACCACATTCGGCTGGATCGGCACGCTCTGGTACTTCTTCCACTTCCTCATCCTGATGCCGCTCGTCGGCAAGTTCGAGCGGCCGCTGCCGTTGCCGACCAGCATCAGCCAAGCCGTGCTTGCCGCGAAGGAGGCGAAGTGATGATCCGTCGCATCGCCATTGCGGCGCTGATGCTCGCCGCCCTGTCGGCGGCGCCGGCCTCGCGGGCCCAGGACGAGCAGGGCCCTCCGCTTCTCGACGGCCAGTTCTCGTTCGACAGCTTCTTCGGGACGATCGACCTGCCCGCGGCACAGCGAGGCCTGCAGATCTATACTGAGGTCTGCTCGACCTGCCACGCGCTCGACGAGCTGAGCTACCACGACATCGAGGGGCTCGGCTACAGCGAGGAGCAGGCCAAATCCTACGCCGCGAACTTCAAGGTCGCCGATATCAAGGACGACGGTTCGCCGACCCAGCGTACGGCGCTGCCCTCTGATAAATTCGTCCACCCGTTCCCCAACGAGGCGGCAGCGCGGTCGGCTAATAACGGGGCAGTGCCGCCCGACCTCGCGCTCGTGGTCAAGGCGCGGAAGGGCGGTGCGAACTACGTCTATTCGCTGCTCCAGGGCTTTTCGGATCCGCCTGCCGGCATGAAGATGAACGCGGGGATGAACTACAACAAGTACTTCACCGCCGGTTCCGGCCAGATCGCCATGCCGCAGCCGCTGCAGGACGCGTCGGTGACCTATGCCGACAAGTCACCCAACGACCTCAAGAGCGAGGCCCACGACGTCGTGACCTTCCTCGAATGGGCGGCCAACCCGGAGCTGAACGCGCGCAAGCAGATGGGCGTGAAAGTTCTGATCTTCCTGGTGGTGATGACCGGCATCCTGTATTTTGCGAAGCGCGGGATCTGGCACGACGTTCACTGACGCGCCCTGTGGCGTGTCGCGGGCGAGGGCCGCTCCCATGGAGCGGCCCTTTTCGTATCTGGGGGAAGTATGATCGTTCCGTCGTGGCGCCAAGCCGTCTTGGCTCTCGCCGCCTTATGCTGCGCCGCGGGTCCCGCGGCGGCGGAACCGGCCTTGTGGTGCGTCAAAGGCGACAAGGCCGTGATCTATCTCTTCGGCACGGTCCACGCGCTGAAGGCGGACACGAAGTGGCGTTCCCCCAAGATCGATGCCGCGTTCAAGAAATCGAGCGAGCTCTGGCTCGAGGTCGACGAGGACATCGCCGACCCGGCCAAGGCCATGCTGATGATCCGCGATCTGGGGCTGGACTGGTCGCATCCGCTCTACACGCATCTGTCGAAGAACGACATGGCGTTGCTGGACGCCAATGCGCGCACCGCGGGCATCAACGACGGCGAAGACACGCTGGATTTCTTCCGGCCCTGGGCCGCATCGATGATGCTCGACGGGGCCGCCTTCAAGAAGGCGGGCTACGACACCAAGGACGGCGTCGAGGTGACGCTGATGACCGAGGCGAAGGCCGCCAAGAAGCCGATCAAGGGCATGGAGGGCTTCGGCCAGCACTTCCACTTTCTGGCCGACCTGCCGCCCAAGGTCGAGCTCGAGATGCTCAAGGAGACGGTGCACGATCTGGAGAACGCGCCGAAGCGGGTCGGCGAGGTCATCGAGGCCTGGACTCAGGGCGACGTCGACGCCATCGCCAAGAGCAACGCGGAGATGAAGGACTCCTCGCCCGAACTCTACCAGACCATCCTCGTACAACGGAACCAGAACTGGGCAGTCAAGATCGCCGACATGATGAAGGAGCCGCAGACCCGCTTCATCGCCGTCGGCGCCGGGCATCTGGCGGGGCCGGATAGCCTGCTCGTGCAGCTGCAGAGCGCTGGGATCACAGCCGAACGGCTTTAGGGCGCGCCCCCCTGGCTCTGCGTGCGGCGCCTAATCGTCGGGCGGTCGGATCTGCATCATGGCGACCGCACCGCCTTACATCGCGGGGATCAATTCGAGGACCCCGGGTTCCGCCGCGCGGGCGGTCTCGTCGGCCAGTGCCACGCGGTTGCGGGCGCTGCACTTGGCCTCGTAGAGCGCCGCGTCGGCACGCTTCGCCAGGCTTGCGAAATCCGCGTCGTCCGGTCCGAGCGCCGCGGCGCCGATGCTGACCGTGACGGCAGGGAGGTCGGTCTGACAGTCGGCCTGGACAGCGTCGCGCAGCTTCTCGGCGACCGACACGGCAGCGCCGATCGGGGTCGAGGGCAGCACGACGCAGAATTCCTCGCCGCCCGTGCGGCCGATCACGTCGCTCCGGCGCAGCGCCGTCTGCGCCGTCTCCGCGAAGCGCCGCAGCACGCCGTCGCCCGTAGCATGGCCGTAGCGGTCGTTCACGTGCTTGAAATGGTCGATATCGATCATCAGCATGCCGAGCGGGCGCTTCTCGCGCCGCGCCAGCAGGAATTCGCGCTCGGCCGCGTCCAGGAAGAACAGGCGGTTCGGCAGGCCGGTCAGGCTGTCCCGCGTCGCCAGCTCGTAGAGCCGGGTGGCGTAGGCGTGCGTCCGCCGCACCAGCGGACGGAAGACGAACAGCGCCTCCGCGGCCAGCGTCGACAGGAGGATCGCCAGGACGACCTTCTGAGTCCGCAGGAGCCAGACCACGCGGGCGTTGGACTCACCCTCGAGCGTCCCGACGACGCGGTCGAGATCGGGCAGCAAGGACCCCAGCGCATCATGGCGAAGCCGGAGCGCGGCCGCGGTCCGACCGGCCGCATCGGGCGCGGCGAGAACGGTGCGCGCCGTCGCGACATAGGCCGGCACCTCGGCATCGAGCGCCGACGACCCGCCGAAGAACAGCGCGCCGACCTCGGGAGAGGGCCGGTTGGTGATCCCGAGATCGCCGCCGTGGATGAGCGCGCGGTGCGAGCGTTCCATGAGATCTGCGGCCTGGGCGAGGGGAACCCGCGCCGATTCGTCGCCGGTGGCGAGGTCGCTGCCGAGCAGCGCGATCCGTTGCGATAGCATGCGCTGCCGCCCGGCCACGTTGATGACCGTCGCGGCATCGTGCTGCTGGTCGATGACGTGGGAAAGAATGAGGTGGATCCCGGCCGACAGCAGGGCGATCGCGGTCAGCGCCGCGACATAGGCCCTGGTCATCCGCACCGCCAGCCCGCGATCGGGGCGCAGCGTCAAGTTCGGCATGGCAGTCAGCCTCCGGTCCGCGGCGGCGATGATCGAGGGAGTCGAATCGCCAAGTTCGGTTCGCCCGTGTTCGCGGCAGGCACTCGCCAATTGCCGCAAAGTCCCGGCTGCCCCAGAGAACGAGGTTCGCATTCGGGATCGGAGCTGGGTGCAACAGCCGGGTGCCGCCGGAGGCGCCAATATCCATATCCGAGATCGATGGATTTGATCGTTTCGGCCAGGCTTTGGCAGGGCCCGTCAAGAACCGCGGCAGCCGGCGTTGCAGCCGCGACGCCCCGCGGAGGCTGACTCGGCCTCGGCGAAGCGATACCATTCGCCCCGGCCCGGAGGCTGGAGCCTCCTTTGACAAGCAGGTCGGCATGGCGCGGTCACGCATCGGCATCATCGGCGGCAGCGGGCTCTACCGCATCGAGGGATTGACCGACATCGAATGGCGCGAGGTCGCGTCGCCCTTCGGCGAGCCGTCGGACGCGCTCTGCTTCGGCAGGCTCGACGGCATCGAGGTCGTATTCCTGCCGCGGCACGGTCGGCATCACCGCCTGTTGCCGGCGGACATCAACTATCGCGCCAATATCGACGCGCTGAAACGGTCGGGCGTCTCCGACATCCTGTCGATCTCCGCCGTCGGCGGCTTGGCCGCTCAATATGCGCCGGGGACCTTCGTCATCGTCGACCAGTTCATCGACCGCACCCTCATGCGGCAGAAGAGCTTCTTCGGCACCGGCTGTGTCGCGCATGTCTCGATGGCGCACCCCGTCTGCGGCCGGCTCGGCCATGCGCTCGCCGAGGCCGGGCACGATATCGGGCTGGACATGGCCCATGGCGGCACCTACCTCGCCATGGAGGGTCCGCAATTCTCGACCCGGGCCGAAAGCGAGCTCTATCGCAGCTGGGGCTGCGCGGTCGTGGGCATGACCAACATGCCGGAGGCCAAGCTCGCCCGCGAGGCCGAGATCTGCTACGCGACCGTCGCCATGGTCACGGATTACGACTGCTGGCATCCCGATCACGATCACGTGACCGTCGATTCCGTGGTTCGCGTGCTGATGCAGAACGTCGAGACGTCAAAGGCGCTGATCCGCGCCGCGCTGCCGGCGATCCACGCGGGCGATTTCCCGTGCGGGTCCGGCTGCAACCGTGCGCTCGACCATGCCGTGCTGACGCCACCCGACGGGCGCGATCCGGCGCTGGTCGCGCGGCTCGATGCCGTGGCCGGCCGCGTGCTGGGCTAGGAGGGCAGGG
>Ga0070731_10002501_pt1 | contig 17446 bp, 15 predicted proteins | sample Coa_R1_2_FD_66448 | JGI IMG/M metagenome (GOLD analysis project Ga0070731, IMG submission 66448) | Surface soil microbial communities from Centralia Pennsylvania, which are recovering from an underground coalmine fire - Coalmine... | ecosystem: Environmental > Terrestrial > Soil > Unclassified ...
GCTTGCGCCCCCTTTTTGCCGCCGCCACCGCTCAATCTAAGGCGGGCGGCAGAGGACGGGGCGCAAGCACGCGCTCGTCTGTCCTGCTTCTAAATCTCCAGGAACTATGAATGCAACTCGTCGCCGTGCGCTCACTTCGCCGCATCGCTCTTTAGGAATCCTTGCTTGTTCATCCACTCCTCGCAGCGTTTCGGCCATGTTGAACACGGATCAGCCGTGCGCATTCCGAATCCATGCCCGCCGGAATCGTAAATGTGCATCTCGCAGCCCTTCACTTTCGCGGCTTTCAGCAGCAGAAAAAACTGCAAGCTGTCCATCACCAACTTGTCGTCGTTGGCGTGCGCAAAAAACACCGGCGGCATTTTCTCGGAGACTTTCACGACGTCCGGAAAACTGGATGTCTTCGCGTCCCACAACAAATACGGGTAGACAAGCACCGCGAAATTTGCATGGCAGGGCTGCTTGTCCGCATCGTCTTTCGCTTCATACAAACGCTCGCCGGCTTTCATCGCACAGAATCCCGCGGTCGTTCCGCCCGCCGAAAAGCCGAGCACGCCGACGCGCTCCGGATTGACTTTCCAATCGGCGGCTTTGCTCCGCACCACGCTCAGCGCGCGCTGGCAATCCTGCACCGGCGGCTCCCACTTCTTTTCTTTCAGCGACGCCGTCGGCACGCGGTATTTCAGCACCGCCGCCGCAACGCCAATCGAATTCAGCCACGCCGCGACTTCGGTGCCTTCCAAATCCCACGCGAGAATATTGAATCCGCCGCCGGGGCAAACCACAACGACCGTGCCATTCGCTTTCTCCGCGGGCGCCGCATAGACGACAATCTGCGGCGTTGAAACAAATCCCGTCCGAATCACCGGCTTGCCCGCCACGAGGCCTTTGCCCGGCTGCGACGTATCGCGCTCCGGCCCGCCCTCAACCTGAAAGCCGGGCGGCTTGCCCGCCCAGAGGTCGAGCGTGAGCGCATCTTGCCCGAATGTACCGGCGGCGAGTGAAGCCAGAAACGCCAAGAGCATCGTTTTCATGAGCGTGAATTCCTGCGAATAGAATAGTGAAGGCGACTCTGAGAGATACAACGCCGCTTCACTTTTGCCATGAATAATCGAAGAAAGTCGAATCGCAGTCTTGCGATTTTACGCGCTGAGATTATAGTGCTGCGAAGCTCGAGCAGGCCACGTCCCCATCGTCTAGCCCGGCCCAGGACAACAGGTTCTCAGCCTGTGGACGGGGGTTCAAATCCCCCTGGGGATACCTTTTCCAAGCAGTCAACTTTAGGACCGCGCGCGCAAGCTTGCGGTCTTTTTGTTGCGCAAAGTGGACACGCCCAAAGCGTTAATGCGAACGATGCACGCGACAAGGGGACGGGTCGCGTCCTCGCGTTGCACACCTTGAGGACTGCGGCGGAGCACACCAATAGCATTCCGGGAGCACACCATCAGCACACGGAAACGTCGCCTGAATGTCAGAGCGCGACGAGTGCCGCGCCGCTTTCGCCCGATTTGAAATCCGTTGTCGATGCGTGGCCGAAGCTGCCGGAACATATCCGCGCCGCGGTTCTGGCGCTGGTCGGAACCGTAAAGTAGTGTACGCGATAAACGCGATAAACGCGATAAACGCGAAAAGCGTTCCGCGCAGCGAGAGCGTCACCGCCGCGCCCTTGTTTCGCATGCCCGCCGCGTTCTGGCGGGCTTTTTTGTTTGGGCGGGTTCGTTTCCACGTCACCGGAAACGCGCCCAGGCGCGCCGCAAACGTTGTCGGCGCGCTTGCCACGCTGCATCGTCGAATATCATGGCGCGGTGAGTTGACGCCATGCGGTGCCGCTCTACGATGCGCGCATGATCGTCAAAGCAAGCCAACAGGGTTTTGGAATGGTGAGGTTACGATGCACAAATATCAAAGTGATAGCTTGAACGACTACCGAAATAGCCTTGGAACATGGATGCGTGGCTATGAAAAGGAGTTGCGGACTAAGGTTTCAAGGTCCCTGCGGGAGAAGGACGGAAGCATAAAGTGCCCGCCCTTCCCAGACGGATTTAAGTCCGGCCTCATTGACTCGGAGTCACTTGGTAGAATTATTCTATTCTGCCTCGGTCATATTGCATTTCGAGACCATCAGACCGCGGTCCCGTTGAATATCGTTGAAGAGATAATGATGCGTTTGTTTGTTCTCTCGAAACAAAAAGCATCCTGTTTACCAGCGACCAATAATGCGATTGAGTATTTGCGTCGAAATGACTTTATTGAATTTGAGGCCCGCCCGGTTCATCGCGTTTTGTACTTAAAATTGACGCAGAAAGGGTGGAACGCAGTTGCACCGAAGCTAACTCGAGATATTGATTTCATCAGCTCACAGAAACATGGTTCGTTGCGCGGAGTCGTCGCCTATTGTGCGGGTGGGGCATGGCGAGATATTGCGGAGCAAATTCGGTCGCGCGGTCATAACGACGCAAAATTGACCGAAAAAAGATTTGCGGTCTCGTTATCATTTCCTGGAGAATATCGAGATTACGTTTGCGATGTCGATAGACACTTGAGTCGCATCCTAAAGCGAGAGCAAGTTTTCTACGATGACCGGTACAAAGACGTGCTGGCAAGGTTAGACTTGGATGATTACTTGCAAAACATTTATCGCTATCAATCTGAACTTATCGTGATTTTCATGTGTCCGGAGTATGAACACAAGAAATGGTGCAAGCTTGAATGGCGCGCGATCAAGGATATTATTTCAACCGCTGACCAGCATCGAATTATGCTTCTAACTTTTAATCCGGTCTCATTGCCGGGCATATTTTCTGGTGATGGTTTCCTGAATCTCAAAGGGTTGACACCCAACCAAACCGCGCGCGCGATTGCTGGTCGATTGGAACACAATCGAAAAGAGTTTCCTGAGCGCCAGCGGGTGTGAATAAAAACAAGTTTCCAAGTGCCTGTTCCAAAAATCAAATGGTAAATGGCACGCTCAAACCGCGCGCGTTTGCGCAGGGAGCGCGGCGTCTGATTTCGCTTGGGATTTTTGGAACGCGGCTTTGGCGCGTTGGACGGTGCCGATGCCGACTCCGAGGGCGCGGGCGATTTGGCGGACGGATTGGCCTTCGGCGGTCAGGGCGCCGATTTGTGCAACGTCGGCTTTCGTGCCTTGTGGCCGGCCAAGTTTCTTGCCCTTGGCGCGGGCGCGTTCGACGCCCGCTTTCACCCGTTCAACGATGATCGTGCGTTCAAGCTCGGCGACGGCCGCAACGACCGTGAAGACCATCTTGCCCAAAGGCGTCGTCGTGTCCACGGCTTCATGCAGCGAGACGAAATCGACGCCAAGCCCGCGGAATTCGTCGAGCGCGGCGAGCAAGTGCGCCGTCGAGCGCGCGAAACGATCAAAGCGCCACACGAGAACCAAATCGAAGCGGCGGCGGCGCGCCGCGGCCATGAGCTTGTCGAGTTCGGGGCGCGATGCTTTCGTGCCGCTGATGCCCGTATCGACGAATTCGCCGGCCAGCGTCCAGCCGCGGCGCGCGGCGTATTCGCGAAGCTCCGCCGTCTGCATATCCGCGTTCTGTTCTGACGTGCTGACGCGCGCGTAAATCGCGACGCGCGGCGCGGCGCGTGAAGTAGTGCCGGGAACTTCTCTCCTCCTGTCCCGGCCCAGGTGGAAGACCTCGCTATCGACTCTGGAAGAGATCGACGGCGCGGCTGGAGACTCGCTCGAAATTTGTGCCATGATGTTGATTCCCCCTGTTAAAAAAGCAAACCGTTTTCGTAGTCGTGAACCGTGACCGGCTCCGCTTCCGCGTCGATCACGACCAGTGCGGCGTTGACGCTTGTGCCCGACGCCTTGAACGTGTCCGCGGGCAAGTCGCGCCATTCCGACGCCAGCGGCTTCAATTGCTCACGCTGGCGCGGGCCATTCGCGCAGATTGCCACGATGCGCCCGCCGGGTTTGAGCATGTGGCGCGCGTGCAGTATGTGCTTGATGTCGCTGGCGTTCTCGAAAGGCGGATTCATCAAAATCCGGTCGAAGGCGCCCAAGTCGCCGTTGCATTCCAGAAAATCGGCGCAGCGGATTTCAAAATTGGTTTCATTCGCGTGCAGCGTGCGCCGTCGCTGTTCTTCCAGCCCGCGCGCCAGCGCCGCGTTGACTTCAACGGCCACGACGCGCACGCAATCGGCGCCCGTCGCGCTGTCGAGGATCGCGCGCAGAATGTTGCCCGTGCCCGCGCTTGGTTCCAAGACGCGCTTTCCGGCGAGAATGCCCGCGCGGTCGGCCATTTCGCGCGCCAGCGCTGGCGGCGTCGGGAACAATTGCGGCGCGCTCACGACTTGCACGCCCGCGCGCAGGCTTTCGCGCATGGCGTCGAATTTGGTCGGCTCTGGCGGCTTCCATGTGCTCATCGGACGCGGCGCGGGCAAAGTCGGCTCTGGCGTCGCTTGCGGCGCGGGTTTCGTGTGCTCTTTGCTGTCCGTCAGGAACACGGCCACGCAGGGCGCGCCGTGACTCGGAAAACGTTTAACGCCGTCGGCGGTGCGTTCGACGCGCGCGATACGCACGCGGTGCGAGTTTTCAACTTCGCACGTTCCACGATAATCGGCGTAGATGCTCTGAAATTGCGCCGAAGTGATTTCGACGACGGGCAGCGTTTCCAATCTGCCGAAGCGTTTCGCCGTGACCGACTCCGCGCGATAGTTCACGAGCGGCAATTGTTTTGGGCGCGGTTTGGGCGCAATCAATTCGCCGGCGCCTTGTTCGTTCAGCATCGCCTTTTCATATTCCAAGCGCATTTCGTAATGCTGAATCCAGCGCGCGTAACGGCGTTCGATGGCCGCGAGGTGCGAGACGGGAACGTAATGGCGGGCGCGGCCTTGCCCGCACAGGACGTGCGGGATTGGCGCGGCGTCGGCGGGCGCGTTCCATTCGTGCTGCATGATTTCGCGCGGATCGCAAGGAGTGTAAGCGGCTTTGCAGCGGCGAATATCGGCGATTAAGCCTTTGATGCGGCGCGCGCGCACGTCTGGACGCTCTTTGTATTTCGCGTGCGCGATTGCGCCCGCGGCGCGGTCTTTCCAATAGTTCGACGTGTCCCAAAGCTTGACGGCTTTTCTCATGCCGTTTTCGATTTTCTCCGCATCGCGCCGCGCGCGCCGTTCGCTGTGATGCCCGACAAGAATCGGCTGGCCCAGCGGAATGTTGTCGGCAATCGCGGCAACGGCTTTGTGCGCGCGGTCGGCGTCGTCGGCGCGTTTGTCGCTGTAGTCTTCGAAGCGGTCGGCGCGGTCTTCGGCGCGGTCAATGAGGCTCGTGTCTTCGTCGCCGATTTCGCCGCACAAGTCCAGTAACAAGTCTTCGCGCTCCGGCGTCCACATCGGCGCAACGAAAAGCCCTTGTTTCGGCGCCCAGGCGAAACCCGCGGCTCTGACGCGCGCGTAAATTTCGGCGTCAAGGCGCGCGCTGGCGTAAAGTCGGAGCTTGTTATCGTCGGGGCTGTAGGTGGCGGTCAATGTCATGTGTGCAAGTCTCCCTTCAACGCAAAAAGCCCGGCGAGAACGTCGCCGGGCGCGTCGGGATTGGCGGGCGCGGTCACAAGCCCGAATCGGCGTCGCTGGTGACGCTGAATCCGTCGAAGACTCCGCCGCATTGGTTTTCGTCGAAGTACACGGGCAAGAGGCTGGGCGCGCGTTTGGCGGGCGCGGGCTTCAACGTGAACGACTCCGCGCGCGCCCGCTGGCTGGCTTCGTCCTGCTCGCGTTTCTGTGCGGCGCGCAGGCGGTCGCACACGTCGGCACACAAGGCCACGTCGCGCACGTAATCGGCGCCCGCCTTCAACGCGACGAGGGAAGCGGCGTCGCTGATCGGGACGGCGCCTTGCAGCGTCGAAAAGTCGCGTTCAATGATGCCGATGAAATGCGCCACGTCTTGCAACGCGCACACGAAGCGCCCGCATCCGCAGCGCACTACGCACTGCGTCAGGCGGTCGCTTTGCTCCGTCGCCAGCGCCAGCGCCGCGGGGATAGTTTCTTCGTTCAAGAATCCGCCGGGCAAGGTCAAAAGGTAGTCTTGAAATTTCGTCATGGTTGAAAATCTCCGTTGAAAGTCGGCTATTCGGGTTTTGCCACGAAATACACGCTGTATTCATGGCGGTCCGGCTCTGGCTTGCGTCCCCATCGGGCGGGCGCGGTCATTGCCGCGCAAGGGCGCGCGGCAAGTTCCCAAATGACTCGCTTGCAGTGTGGACAGCGGGCGCCGTCGGGCTGGACGAGCGCGGCGCATTTTCCGCAGTAGGCTTTTGTCACGAAGCACGCTCCATTCCGCGCGGACTTGCCGCAAGTCGATACAATTCCGATTCGTTGAAGTCCGGCCGGATTTCGCGCCGCGGCCGTTGCGCCAATCCGATTTCGATTGCTTTCCAATCCGCGGGCGTCATTTCCGGCTCTTCGATTTCGTCGAATTCCGCCAGCGCGATTGTGTTGGCTTCTTGCGGCGAATGTCCCGCGGCTTTCAACGCTTCACGGCGCGCCACGAATTGCGGCCATAGCGGCGTTTCCCTCAATTCGCGTTTGGTCACTTCGCACGCTCGCTTTCCAGCGGCTTTACTTGCTCCGCCCGTATCGTGTGAAATGCGCCACGTGACGAGCGCACGAACAAAATGCGCCCGTTCTCTTTGGCTTTGACCACGGTCAACACTTCCAAAAGTTGCGCGTCGTTTTTTGGCGCAATCCACATCACGCGCGCGCCTTCAAGCGTCGTCATTTCGCACGCTCGCTTTCCAGCGCGGCAAGGCGGGCTTTGTGCGCTTTGAATTTCGGGCTTCCGGGAAGGAATTTCGCGCCGAAGGCAATCTCCGCCGCGATGCGCGCTTCAACGTCGCCAGACGCGCCGGAAACGCGCGCCGCGGGCTGTTTTGGAACGGGAATCGCCGCGACTTGCGCCGCGACTTTGGCAAGGGTACTGCCAGCGGGCGCGCTTGCCGCAATCCGGTCAATGACGCGAGAGGGAACGAACGGGCGGAGCATTTCGCCGTTGCCGACTCGCTGCAAACACGCGCGCAAATTCCCTTGGCACTCCGTGACGAGACTTTTGTACGCTTCAATCGGTTGTCCGTTCAAATTCTCGTCACCGGCGATGCGCGCAACGTGGCGCGCCGCGGCTTCCACGTCCAAGGCAAGGGAGAAAACTTTGCAGCGTGACGCCAAGGCTTCAAACGGGCCTTGGACGTTGCCGTATAAGTCAGTTTCGATTTCGCTTGACGTGAAAATGACAATCCGGTTTTTCGGATACCCGCGCGCAAGCTGTTCAAGGTACGGAAGGAAAGCGTTTCGCGCTTGCGCACTCATGCAGTGCGCTTCATCGACGATCAGCGCTTTCCACGTCTTGCCGGACCAACACGACAAGGCGAAACTTTCAATCGTGGAATTGACAAAATCAATCGTGCATTTGTCCCCGCCGATTTGTTCAATGTCCATTGCGTCGATGCCCAAATCGGCACAGAGCGCAAGGGCGATGCTTGTCTTGCCCGTTCCAATAGGACCGAGCAACATAACCGCGGCGCCGTCCAGTGCGTTACTGGCGACTTGCGCCAGTAAACTTTGAACGGTTTCATTCTGTCCGATGACGCTTGAAAGCGTGCGCGGACGATGCTTCTCGTATAGCTGCATGGGTGATTCTCCCAGATTGTGGACGGAATCGCCTTCCGAGCGACGCCGTTACGGGGAGAATACCACACGTTTCTTCGGTTTGTCACAAAAAGTTTAAAGAATCGCGTTTTTCATAGTGAAAATTATTTTTCAAAGCGATTTTTTTGCGCTTTAGAACGATTCAAGAATTTAGCGCGGTCACGCTTGCGCTGTTCACGCTTGCGCAGCGTCGCCGGCGACGGATTTTCGGATTGCGGGCGCCCGCCAAGCTTGGCGTTTTCTTTCGCGGCGCGAAGCTTGGCGCGTGAACGTGACCGCCCGCCGATTGGACCGCCGATTTTGCCACCGACGCGCCCGCCCTTGCGTCCCATCGCGGCGAAGTCAATTGCTTGTTTGGCAGACATTCGAGGGCCTCACTGTAGTTCGCGCGTGCGCGCAACACACGTACACGTACACCGCGGGCGCGCGCGCAGCACATGGCGCGCGGGCGCTTGTGCGTAACGTGCGCGCGCGTATACACTTACGCGCGCACGAGCGCGTGCAGGGGCACGCCCCCGCGCGTCGCGGGCGCCGCGAAAACATGGCTGTTTCGCGCCCGGACGTGCACATGACGACAAATCGCGCACCCCCACACCCCGCCCGCCGAAATGCCCGGAAAAAGGTTGATGATCGCCTGTCGCGTCTGCCCAAATTTGGGTCACACTTCCTATGAACGAGCATACGGCACCTTGGCAGGGGCGAGTTCGATTTCGACCGCCGGGGATGCCGTGCGCACGCATTGTGTACTCGCGCCCGCTGCGCACGGGTAGTGTATTCGGGCGCGCACGTTCCCTTTAGCAAGCGCAGCGCCGAGGGCCGGCACCCCCCGCGCGCGCAGCCCGAAAAGCTGGACGTTTCGGCCTTCCCCGCGGGTGAATATTCATTCTCCACTTTTCACTTTTACATAGGAGAAAGCAGTGGAGAAAATTCTCCACTTTCTCATCGCACCCTCACGACATCGGCGCGTCCCTTCGTCGCAGGTCGGCGTCCTTTCGTCGTAGGTCCTTTCCAAGCCAGACGCCAAGGCCCGTCCCCTGCACGGCGCAACCGGCACTCAAAGTGGAGGTTTTCCGCCCCGCCTGTGTACGTGTAATCATGGTGTGACGTGGCGCTGGAGACTGCGAAACAAGCGCGGGGCGCGGCCAATCCCCACCCCCCGCGCCCGGAAAGCCGCCGCGAAAAGATGCAGTATTCTGCCTCGCCTGTGTGCATGTAATCATTGCGTTTTAGCGTGCATTCGTTGCAGTAATCGGAGTTTTCGCAGCGGGCTTCAACTTCATCATGCCCTTGTCTATCGGCTGGCCGTTTTCGACGGGGTTCAAGTATAGGCCGCGTTCATCGGCGGACTTTTCTTGCTCAACGATCACCGGATGCGCTTTGGCGTAGGCGTCTTGGCGGATGCCGGTCACTTGCCACGACACTTTCAGCGACGGCTTGCCGCCCGCGATCTTGAAGCGGTTGCCGGCGATTTCGCCGGCAATGTAGACGGGCGCGAATCCGCCGATGCAGGTCAATTGGTAACGAAAGTCGCGGTTCAACGTTTGGAAGTATGCGGGCAATTCAATTGTTGCTTCGCCGTTGGTGTCGAGCGTGACAACGCCGTCGTAAATGTTCTTCATATCCGGGCTTTCAACGAAGGAATGCGACAGATACTTGTTGGCCGGATCAAGCGGGTGGTCGATTTTGAACGTGCCAGCGGATTTGGAAAGAGAGCCTGCGATGATTACGTTGCCTTGGAAGCCACCGGCGTACCCGGAAGCCGAAGTTGCTTTACCAAAAACGCCATAGTTTACGCCGCTTGTTGCCGTTGCGAATCCAGCAACGCCCGTACCTGCGATTGAGGCACTTTGACCTGAGACACCGGCATTTATTCCTGTTGTAGCAGTCGTAAACCCCGTAACTCCCGTACCTGTCGTAGATGCACTTTGACCAACAACACCGAAATTTGCACCCGTTGTTGAAGACGCGAATCCTTGAACGCCCTGTCCGGTTGTGGATGAACTGCCGCCAAAAACGCCCAATGCCATTCCGCTCGTTGATGTGTTGCTTCCCGCGACTCCCACACCAGCGGGCGACGCGCATTGCCCAGCAACTCCAAATGTTGTTCCGCTCGTGGCCGGTGCATTCCCGCTCAAAGCCGCACCAGAAGTGGATAGAGTCTGTCCGAAGATTGCAGTGGATAAATTTGTCGTGTCGTTGTTGGTGATCGACAGTCCGCTGGTAGTGGTTGAACCCGTCCACGTCTCTCCAAAGTGATTATGCCCCACAAGCGAGAACGCGGTATCGGGCTTGCCGTTCAGCGCCGCGGAGTTGCTGGCGTTCGTGGCGTTGCTGGCCGTGCCGGTCAGATTCGCGGTGATCGTGCCCGCCGCGAAATTGGCGCTGGCGTCGCGCTTGACGATCGTGTTGGCGTTCGCCAAATTGGTTGCGCCGTTCGCCGCTTGCACGCCGCTGGCAATGTTCGCGGCGGATTGACCGCCGACGGTTGCCACTTGCGGCGCGGGATACGTTCCTGTCAAATCGCCGCCCGCGACCGTCGGGGGAAGGGCCGAAATCGCCGTGATTTTGCCGTCTGGCGTGACTTGAATCGAAGTTTGATCGACGTAGACGACGCCTCGCGTTGCGGGCGTGACACCGGCTATCGGAAGATTTGCAACGGGCACATTGCCCGAATTGTCGAGCAGCACGAGCTTGCCCGCCGCGTTGAACGTGTTGCCCTTCAACGTGACATTTGCCGACAATTCGCTGTCGGCCAGCATTCCCCAAAACGCGCCGCCCGCGCCGTCGGCTTGCAGCACCATGTTGTTCGACGCGGCGCCCGATCCTACTTTCGGCGCCGTCACGGCTTTGTCGGCAAGTTTCGGCGTGGTGATTGAACCGTCGGCAAGGTCCGTGGCGAGCACCGGGCCAAGCGTGTTGCCGGCGGTGATTGCGAAGACGCCCGATTGTGCGAAGGTTTGGCCTTTGGTTGTCACGCCGCTGGCGCGGATGATGCAATTCGCGGCCGTCGGTCCGGGGACCGTGTATTTGAGGATGTTGAGCAGCGTTTTGTCTTTCACCGTGTTGTCGATGATGCCCAAATCGGTGAACGTCGCGCCGCCGTCGCGACTGAGTTGGATCGTGACCGATTTGAATTTGCTGGTCACGACGACTTGCTGCGATTCCCCGACAAGATAGAGTTCGCCGCCTTTGGGCGACGTGATTTGAAGAAGCGTTGTCGCCGCGGCGCGGGCGTTGTGTGCGGTGAAGCTGGCGAGAATCACAAGAGCCGAAACGAGAGCGGTGAGTTTCATAGCGGGGAATCCTCTGTGAGTTTTGGAGCATCGTTTCGAGCGCAAAATAAAAAGGCGCCGGACCAAGCCGCCGCTCCAGAAGGCCCCGACCAAGGGGCAGAATAGAACAGCAAACCTGGCCGACGCCCCTTTGCAGGGGCGCGGCTCAAGTCGCTGCTTCTATTCTTCAAGAGTCCGTTTGACGGGACTCAGGTTGGTCGTTTCTTCTGAAAGCAGTTCCTTGCGCACGCGCGCAATCAAATTGTCACGACACGGTCAACGATGTTCCCGGTTGAAATCTCCTTGGCGAATCACGATGCACGGCGATGTTGGGGCACAGGGTACGGCTGGGGGAATTTGTTGTCAATGCGGAAAGGATTCTGCACACGTTCAGGCGCGCAAACTATCCAACGGCGGGTTCAAATGAAAAAAAGGCGGAATTGGGAGTGCGGCGCGGGCGTTAGGTTTCGATCAATTCGCCGCTTTGTCCCTGTTGCCACGGGATTTTTTTGTCGCCGTGCTCGCTGAATATTTTCTCGATTGTGTCCCTGACAATTTGAAAACTTGCTTTAGCGGTGTCAAGGTCTTTCGGCTTGATCGGTGAAACTGGAAAGTGCGCCGAGATTTGAATGTACCGTGCTCTTCGACTCAATCCGGACAAGGTGTCATAGGGCGCTGCCATTGGAAGCAGCGGATTTAGAGCACTCACAGAAATTCGCCCCAACTCTTCTGCGCGTTCAACGTGGCTGAAGTAGTCTGTTTTCGACGTGAACATTGCCGGAAACGCACACGCCACGGCTTCAAACATGTGAAGCGCGACGTAGAAATACTCATTGACAAGGGGATTCAGAAAAATAAACGGATCACTCCGTTTAACTTCTTCAAACCAAGCCAGCGACAACCTGACTCGCTTAGTGTGTTGTTTGAGGTTTGGCATCAGGTCGAATGTAAGAATGAATATATCCAGCCTGCGGCGGAACATCTTCTTCAACGATGCACGTCTGTACTGCGTGGCCTGAGTGACCTCCAACGAGCAACGCAAATTTGCTGCAAGCCCAGCTATTTTCTGCTTTCGAATCGTCCACAGAAATCAAAAGAGTAAGCGCGGCGTTGGCGTCGTTCGCATTTCCAAGGAGAACAAAAACGCTTTTCACCCACGCAACTTCCTTTGCCCACATGGATGCAACGCGAGCCACGGCATTGGCAAGGGAATCATTCTGGCTTGCAATCGCTTTTGTCGTTCGGAAATGATCAAGCGCAGCGAACCATTCCTCCGGCGCGCCTTGATCACAACGAAACCCGTCTGCGGACAACAAATTCACGGCAAGCAGATCGCCCGCTGCGGTGTCCACAGAGTGGATGCGGGTGGTGCTTTCCGATGGCTTTGAAGTTTGTTTCGGCGACGCTGGGAGTTTTTCCGGCGTGGCCGGCGCTCCTGGATTGCTCATAGTCATTAAGAGTATCGTTTGTTTTCAGCCAGTCAATGAGCCACTCTGAAAATGCGCTGCATGATGTGGCGCACATGTGCAGCTAAGAGTAATACAGGCTTGGCGTTAAAAAAGTCTCAAAAAAAATGAAAAAAAGGAATAAAACTTTTTATTAGGCTTGGCGCGCGTCCCACGTGGCAAGCAGAAACGTCGCCATTGTGCCGGCGAGATTGACGGCAAGCTCGGCGTGGCGGGGCGCGGGGCGCGCCGCGGCTTTGCCTCTCCCGTGCGCGTCGCTGAGGCGGTTTCGGAGCGATGCCAGACCGCCGACGACGCTCTGGCAGTTTCCAAGAATCTGCTTGAAGACTTGCTCCGTGTGCTGATTGGGCGCCAGCTTCAATTGTTCCGCGGTGAGCGCGTAGAGTTTTGGAAGGTCGGCGCCGTCGTCGTATTGCGCCTTTGATTCGTCGAGAATGTGCTTGCAGACCGATTCCAGCAGCGTGCGCGCTGCGGTGATGGCTCCTTCGGGATCGACGGCGCGCCGGTCCAGGGCTTTATGCCAGGCGCTTTGAATGAACTCGGAACTAACCTTGTCCACTCCCGCGGTGATGATGGCGTCGGCCGGCGAGCGGGATTCCGTCTCCAACGCCGTGAGTAGCGCGTCAAATTCATCGTTCAGGAAGTTGCGTCGTTCGGCGTAAGTCGGAAATTTTGATTGAATGAATCTCCAAAAATCCCCGAGGCTCCTGCACTTCCGAACGAACGGCGGCAGGCTTGCACCAATTCGCGGATGTGCGAGTAGATCGCTGCGAAGAGTCTTGTATCCAATTTCGTCGAACCCTTTGCCCGTCGCCGTAGCAGCGAGTATGTCCGTTATCGACTCGACTTTTGCCAGCAGTTCGTCGCTCATGTTGCGCTCACAATTCCCCTTTGAACGCCTTGTCCAGAATCGCCGGCAGCAGGGCGTCGAGCTCGGCGGCGGTTTCGGCTTGCAGGCGCTTGAGCGCGTTCACTTCCACTTGCCCCCTCGGCCCCCTGCGGTGTCTACTCGAATAGAGAACGCAAAATTATGTTGTCTCGTTCTTTACTACTTTGCTAAACGCTGAATCAAGAAGAGAGGGCATCAGAGCTTCAATTTCCGTACCAATCGACGTTTGCAAAATAGATAAGTCGCTTACTAAGGTGATGTGCTTTTTGAACAGACCCGACCACTGCTCCTGTTGTTTCAGTGGAGGCAAAGGGAGGAGAATCGACCGGAACAAACCTTTTCTAATAGCATTTCGCCCCGTGCTGCCACGGGACCTCCTTTCGCACGCTGCCCAGAACCAAGGTGAGCGAAAGCACCAAGTAAGGTAAGGCAAATGGACACGAGATTGGTCAATTTCCCACGTTGGGAAGTGGGCAGAGGCTACGCAGCCGTCAAGTTCGCTTGGAACAACTGCAACCGATCCATGCCGCGCCCACATGTCGTTGTAGATTAAGTCGTCAGCCTTCACCAAAAATCTATCCGCTTGTAATTCCTCGACGGCTTTTTTCTCCGAGATATACGCTCCCTTGCCCCACCATTTGACACCTAGGCTTCGTACGATCACATCTGCTCCTGGCGTCCATGGTCGCTTTACAAGAAACGCAATCTCTCCAATCGGTACCGAGTCACAATCAAGTGTGCTCGCCTCCCCAATACTATGCCGCAACTGGGTCAGTACCTCACGCGCGTTGCGCATGTTCTCGTCAATGCCTTGTACCAACTCCTCTGGAGGACGATGCGTGAGCTCCTCAAAACCATGAGGATTCTTGATGTCCAAATTGAATCCTTTGGATGCGATCGTCTCCACTTTTGCTAACCACGCCTGTTCAGTTTCCTCTCGTTTCTTCCACCAATCCAAACACGGAGCAAAGTCCTCAAAATCGATTGGCCGAGTCTTCGTGTAGGTCTTTCGACCATCAGGAATAAGGTGCTCAAAAAACCACGTTTCGCGCGTTGGGCCAGTCCGGTCGAAGAAAAGTATGTTGGTGCTGATTGTCTTCGCATAGGGTGCAAACACCCCTACTGGCAGTCGGATGATAGTGTGCAGGTTGAATTCCTTGACCAATTCCTCGCGGATACGTGCTGTCACCCCGCCATCAAAAAGTACTTTGTCGGGTACGATGACTGACGCACGAGCATTTCCATTTTGTCGCCGCAATTTCCGCATGATGAGTTGCAAGAAAAGCAGCGCGGTTTCCGCTGTTTGTTTATCTTCGGGAAAATTGCCCTGAATGCCCTGTTCTTCCTCGCCACCAAAGGGCGGATTGGTCAGGATTACGTCCACGCGTTCTTTTTCGCCAATCTCGGTGAGCTTAAAGCGCAGGGCGTTCAAGGGGTCGATTTGCGGTGCGTCGAGGCCGTGCAATAGCAAATTCATCTGGCATAGCAGAAACGGAAGCGGCTTGGCTTCACAGCCGAAAAGCGAGCGTTCCTGCAATTGGTTTCGGTGTGCCACAGTCTTCACTTGCTGGGACAGGTGCGCGTAGGATTCAACGAGAAAACCGCCGGTGCCGCTGGCGGGATCCAAAACAGTTTCACCCAAGCGCGGATCGGTGACCGTGACCATGAAGCGCACGACGGGGCGCGGGGTGTAGAATTCGCCAGAGTCGCCGGCGGCGTCGCGCATTTCGCGCAGCAGGGACTCGTAGAGCGCGCCCAGCGTGTGCAGTTCGTCGCTCGCGGTGAAGTGGATGCCGTTGATTTTGTTGATCACGTCACGCAGCAAATAGCCGCTGATCATGCGGTTTTGGACGCCCTTGAACACTGTGGCGATGACTTCGCGGCGGTCGTCCCCGTTGTCGCTCGTGAGGCCGCTGAGATAAGGAAAGAGTCCCTTGCCTTCGGTGGCGTCGGGGCGCACGCACTTTTCGTTGTCGATGAAGGCAATAAGCGGGTCGCCGGTGATGCCGTCAGGTTTCGTGGCCCAATCGCGCCAGCGGTACGGCGGTTCGATGGCCGGCTTGAATTTCTTGCGGGCGAGTTTGGCTTCCCCTTCGCGCTGAATTTCCAAGTCGTCGAGGAATTTCAGGAACATAATCCACGTGAGCATCGGCAAGCGGTCAAGGTCGCCGCTGAGGCCCTTGTCTTTGCGCATGATGTCGCGGGCGGACTTGAGCAGGGCGCCCAGGGATTGCGAAGTGGTAATCTCATTATCGCTTTTCATTTCGATTTATTTTTCTTGGTTGAGAGTGGCTTGCGTGACTTATTGACTTTTTTTGCAAGGGTGGCGATTGATTTGGACTGCTTGCCGAGTATCTCGTTTAAAGCAAATTCGATCAGGTCAAAAGCATCAAAAGCGTCGTCTTTAGTAATTGAACCGGGGTGGCTCCCAGCATTCCCTATCCATTTCGCAGCCAACAACGTATCTTTGTGCTGTGGCTGATCCTTAGCGAATCGATCTATTCTACTATGAAGCGAAATGAATTTTCGCGGCGCGCCCTTCTTAATCTCGTAACGTGCGTAGCCAAGCGATGTCAGCAGTTCTTCGATCACGGTACGCAGGTGATTCACCGCCGATCCCGGATCAATGAACACTTGTTGAAAGGCAGCGATTAATGCATTGCGAATTTCGATGGGCCATGTACTTACAATGTTGAACAAGTGTAGGGGTGGAATAAAGATTTTTGGCGCATAGACCGAAAAAATCTCTCTCCCACCCTCGTCGTCATCTCGATCATCGTTGCTGACTGTACCCAAAACCGCCACCGATTGCCGACAATCAGGATTGTTGCATTGGATGAATCCTGCAAATGCTCCGGTATACCAAGTCGGCTCCCAATCCTCATGGGAGCTCGCCGCTTTCGATTCAATATCCTCAGCCTCCATCAATTTATCTTCTGTGGGGACAAGAAGGCCCAAGTGGCATCTCGGGCAATGCCACTCGGTTGGGTGATCCCACTCAAATCGTTTAGAGAATTTTTTTCGGTCTATTGGCATAGGTCCCCCCGGTCAAGCCGCGTACAGCAGCGCTTGCAGTTTGTTCACGGCGTCGCGAAGCTGGTCGGCTCCGCCGAAAACGCCCACAATTTCGGCGACGTTCCCGCGCTCGGAAAGCGGCGGGACTTTCAACACGTCCGGCAGCGTGAATTGAAGCTCGCCGTCGGCGGCGTACTTTTCAAGAAGGTCGGTCAAGATGTTACGGGCTTCCGGGGCAAAACAAGCAAAGAACGCGGACTCGTCGCGCTTCACGCGGTCGGCGCGCTGGCGGCGAGTCAGAATCGGCGCGTTAAATGCAAGGTGACAGAGCAAATCGAACGGGTCGGCGTCGGGCTTGTTGGCTTGTCCGGCAAGCTGCTGGAAGTCGATGCCGCGCTCGGCAAGCTGCGCAACGATGGCGGCGCGCTTGTCGGTGTCGGCCCAGCGCGTGCGAAGGTCGCGGGCGTCGGTGCAAAGCGTGCGCACTCTTTCCGCGGCGTAGTCGGTGAGCCTGACAACGCGGAGTTGGTTGCCGCTGGCGTCGATTTCGTATACCAATTCGGCAACGATTTCAACGTGTCCGCCGTCATAATAGAATTTGTGGCGCTCGTTCTCGTCTTCGTCCTCGTCGTCGATTGCGGGCGGGCCTTCGTCGCCGTCGTCCGGTTCCGGCGGGTCGGCCGCGGCGTCGTCTTCGTCATCGACTCGCTGGCCGTATTGGTCGATTTCCTCCTGCGTGGCAAAGGCGGGATCGCCGTCGAAATCGGGGTCGGCAAAGTTGCGCGTGGCGGTGCCCGTATAGTCGATGATGTTGAACCAAAGCTTGCCGTACTCGTCCTTTACCCGCGTGCCGCGGCCGATGATTTGTTTGAATTCAACCATAGACGTCACCAGTCGCGCCAGCACGACGTTGCGGCACGTGGGCGCGTCCAGTCCGGTGGTGAGTAATTGCGACGTGGTGAGAATCGCAGGCGTGCGGGTTTCAATGTCTTGGAAGCGCTGCATGTGCCCGCGGCCGATGTCGCCTTCGTCGGCAGTGACGCGGCACACGTAATCCGGATATTGTTGAACGAGGTCGGAATTGAGATTGTTGAGCGCGGTCCGCATTTCCTGCGCGTGCTCTTGGTCGACACAAA
>Ga0070731_10002502_pt1 | contig 17445 bp, 16 predicted proteins | sample Coa_R1_2_FD_66448 | JGI IMG/M metagenome (GOLD analysis project Ga0070731, IMG submission 66448) | Surface soil microbial communities from Centralia Pennsylvania, which are recovering from an underground coalmine fire - Coalmine... | ecosystem: Environmental > Terrestrial > Soil > Unclassified ...
CGGCCTTGAGTGTCCACGAGGCATTTGTGTAACCGAAGACCATGGCGAAGTTGGGGATGCCCGTGAACATGCAGCCGCGGTAGATCATCGTCTTCGGCAGCTCGACCGGGCGGCCATCGACCCGCAGGGCCGCGCCGCCCAGCGGCTGCAGGATCAACCCGGTGGCGGTGATGACGAGATCCGCGGCCAGCTCACCGCCTGTGGCGAGTCGGATGCCGGTCTCCGTGAACGTTTCGACTTGGTCGGTCACCACCGACGCGCGTCCGCTGCCGATGGCCTCGAACAGGTCGTCATCGGGTACCAGGCAGAGTCGCTGGTCCCAGGGGTTGTAGCGCGGGGTGAAGTGGGTGTCGATGTCGTAGCCCGGCGGCAGCCGGCGCTCGACGCCGCGCCGGATGAACCTCTTGATCAGCTCCGGCCGTCGGCGGCTGAGCTGGAAGAAAAGCATCGCGATGAGCACGTTCTTCCAGCGGATGAGGCTGTAGGCGCGACGCGGGCTGAACAGCCTGCGCGCGGTGCGGGCCAGTGGATCCTCGGCCGGCAGTGAGACGACGTAGCTCGGGGAACGCTGGAGCATCGTCACGTGCTCGGCCTTCTGCGCGAGTGCCGGCACGAGCGTCACCGCGGTGGCGCCACTTCCGATCACGACGACCCGCTTGCCCGCGTACTCCACGTCCTCGCTCCAGAACTGGGGGTGAACGACCTGGCCACGGAAATGCTCGAGGCCTGGAAACTCCGGCGAGTAGGCCCGGTCGTAGCTGTAGTAGCCGCTGCACATGAAGAGAAACGAGCAGGTCAGCCGGGTCCGCTCGCCGCTGTCGGTCAGCTCGATCTCAAGCGTCCATCGCTCCGTCTCGGTTGACCACTCGGCGCCGAGCATCCGGTGGTGAAAGCGGATCCGCTCCTCGATCCCGTACTCGCGCGCGGTTTCCTGAACGTAGGTCCGAATCGACGTCCCGTCCGCAATCGACTGATCGCTGGCCCACGGGCGGAAGGGAAAGCCGAGCGTGTACATGTCCGAGTCCGAGCGGATCCCGGGATAGCGAAAGAGATCCCAGGTGCCGCCGATCTGCCCGCGTGCCTCGAGGATCACGTAGGACTTGTCAGGAAGGTTCGTTTGCAGGTGGTAGCCGGCGTCGATCCCCGAGATGCCCGCGCCCACGACGATCACGTCGAAGTGCTCAGGGGCTGACTGAAGTTCCTCGGGCGGCACCGGTCTCGAGAATCCTACAGTACTGAAGCTTTACGATGGTCCGAAATAGGGTGTGCTGAGCGAGCCTGGTGGCGCTGCGTGGGGCCGTCGCTGAGCGGATACCGAGGCCGGCGATCGGTGGCCGCGGTTGCCAGTCGCTCAGTGGATGCCGACGATCGCGGCGCAGGACCAGTTCGAGGCGCCGGCGCCCCCGCGCCAGATTCGGCTGGCCACGGCGTCCTGCTCGGCCTTGCTCGCGAGGTAGGCGGCCGGCCCGGTCCCGCCGAACAGCTTCCAGGTGCTGGGCAGGATCTGGTAGTAGCCGGACGCTCCGGCGCTATTGGGGGGGAGGTTCTGCCCGCCCGATTCGCAGAGGACGATCTGGTACGGGATCGCCCAGCCGCCGGAGGGCCCGAGGGCGGGGCCGGCGTTGACAGTGGCCGTTGAGGTCTGCGCCTGGGCGGCCCGCTGCGCCGCCTGTTGGGCCTGGATCTGCGAGATCTCCGCCTGCAGTTGGCTGGCTCGACTCCGGCTCGCCGAGAGGGCTTGCTGCTTGACCGACTGCGCGCGCTTCAGTGCGGCTTGCTTGGTCTGAAGCAGTGAGTTCATCCCTGCCAGGGCGCGCTCCCGCAACGTGGTGTCGTAGGTGAGCTGCCGATCCCGTAGCTCGAGCCTGGTCAACCGCCGCGCTGCGGCGTCGGCGCTCGCCTTGGCCGCCCGGGTCACCGCGATGATCGTCTGCTGCTGGTGCTCGGCGTCGTGCAGGTAGGTCAGGTTCTCGAGCAGGTTCCTGAAGCCGTTGGACTCGAGGACCGCGCTGACGAGGTCAGGCGGAGAGGACTCGTAGTTCGAAACCAGTTGGCGCGCCAGCAGCTCGCGACTACGCTGTAGCCGGGCGCGCAGAACCGAGAGGCGTCGCTCGACCTCAGCCCGCTCGCCCTCGACTGCGGCCAGGCGATTGCGGTCCTGAACGAGTTCGGCCTGAACCACCGCCTCACGCGCCTGCACGAGCGAGATCTGCCCGGACAAGGAGCTGATCAGCTGCGAGAGCGTCCCCAGGCTTGATTGGAGCTGCTGCTGACGGCTCTGCTGGCGGCCCAGCTCGGAGCCCAGCTGACCGAGGTTCTGGCTCGAGCCCGAAGCCGTTGGCACGAGCACCAGCGCGACCACGGATCCCGCCGCGGCCAGGGTCAGCACCCAGGGGCCGCGGAACGCTTTACGCCGGTGAAGACTCGTCATGTGCTCGGTGCCTACGGGGTTAGCTGTCGGGCTCGCGCTCTCGCGCTACGCCGCCATCAGGCGACGATTCGCCCCCGGGGAATCTGGGTCCCCCGCTTCCCCGCGCGCAGGCGGGGAATTAGGCGGCGGGCACGTTACCAGGCCGGGATGCCGCGGAGCGCCGGAGGCGCCGGGCGGCGGCGGGCGCCGGGCGCCGGGCGGCGGCGCGGCGGCGCGGCGGCGGGCGGCGGCGGCGCGGCGGGCGGCGGCGGCGGGGCCGCGCTCCGGAGCGGCCCGTGGCCCGACGGCTTCCAAAGCGCTCCGCGGAGTTCCGTCTCCCTATCCTCCGGCGGCGTGGCCAGTGCCCGGCAGCGAGAGATCATCGCTCGCGTCCGCGCCATACCCCCCGGGTTCGTGCGGACCTACGGCGACATCTCGCCCGGCGCGCCGCGGGTCGCCGGTGCCACCCTGCACGACTGCGACGACCCCAGCGTTCCCTGGCATCGGGTCGTCCGGAGCGACGGATCGCTGGCCAAGGGAGCGACGCAGCGCCGGCTACTCGAGGCCGAGGGCGTCCCCTTTCGCGGCGCGAGGGTCGATATCGGAGTCGTGCGCATCCCTGAGGACCTGCCCCTCTAGTGTGGGCGCAGCGTCAGGTCAGGCTGGATCCCCGGCCTCGGGGCTTTCATCTCATCACGCGCGAGGTGATCGAGGCGCTCCCGCAGCTCGGCGAGCTTGAGGTCGGGCTGCTTCACCTGCTGATCCAGCACACCTCGGCCTCGCTGGCCCTCAACGAGAACGCGTCGCCCGACGTTCGACGTGATTTCGAGTCATGGTCAAACGCGGCTGTGCCCGAGGACGCGCCCTACTGGACGCACACGCTCGAGGGCGCCGATGACATGCCGGCCCATGTGAAGGCTGCGCTCTTCGGCCCTTCGCTGACGCTTCCGATTTCGCATGGGCGCCTGAACCTCGGCACCTGGCAGGGCATCTACCTGTGTGAGCACCGCGATCACGGCGGCCCGAGAACGGTGCTGGCGACGCTCTTCGGCCAGTCAGCCTGATCGATTTTGGCCCCTATAGGGGCAGTTTTCGATCACGCTTCCCCAGCGACGGCACCCCGCCCGCATCAGCGCCCCTTCCAGACGGGCGGCCGCTTCTCGGCGAACGCCGTCGCGCCCTCACGCGCGTCCTCGGAGCTCATCACCGGCTCGACGATCTTACGCTGGCGCGTAAAGAACTCGGCCGAGGGCCAGTCGCCCGACTCGACCAGGATGCGCTTGCTCGCGCGCAGCGCGAGAGGACCGTTGACAGCGACCGCCTCGGCCAGCCGTAGCGCCTCCGCGAGTGCACCCCCCGGCTCCGTTAGCCGGTTCACCAATCCCAGCTCGTAGGCTCGCGCGGCGTCGATCGGATCGCCGGTGAGGGCGAGCTCCATGGCCAGGTTGCGGGGCAGCGTCCGGGGCAGGCGAAGGAGTCCGCCTCCGGCGGCCACGAGCGAGCGCTTGACCTCCGGAATCCCCAGGCGAGCGCCGCGGGAGGCGACGATCATGTCGCAGGCCAGGGCGATCTCGAGCCCGCCAGCCAGCGCGAACCCCTCCACCGCGGCGATCAAGGGCTTCTCGGCCGGGCGCTCGACGATGCCGGCGAAGCCGCGCTCGCCGGCATACGGCCGCTCGCCGGTCACGAATGCCTTGAGGTCCATCCCGGCGGAAAAGCCCTTGCCTGCGCCCGTGAGGACGCCCACCGAAAGGTCCGGCTCGCGGTCGAGCTGATCGAGCGCGCCCGCGATGCCCTCGGCGACCGCGGCGTTCACCGCATTGCGCTGGTCGGGACGGTTGATCGTGATCAGGAGCACGCGCTCCCGGCGCTCGCTGAGGACGGCCGCCTCGCCGTTCATGCCGCGAACAATCTCAGGTCTGGCTTGCGCTCGCCCCGGAGCACTTCGAGATCGACCTCGACGCAATCGATCTCCCGGGCTTGGGCCAGCACCCTGGCTTGGGGCTTGATGGTTTGCGCCGCCAGCACGCCGCGGCACTCGGCGAACGCCGGGTCCAGGCGAATCCGCTCCAGATACCGGGTCAACTGCTCGACGGAGTCGATGCCCGCCATGCGCTTGATCTCCACGGCGACCCATCGGTCGCCGGCGTCGCGGCACATCAGGTCCACCGGCCCGATGTCGGTCGGCCACTCGCGCCGCACGAGCCGGAAGCCCTCGCCGCACCATTCGGGTCGGTCCGCCAGCAGCTCTTGAAGGTCGGCCTCGACCCCGTCCTTGGTGAGCGCGACGTGGTCATCCGGCGAGCCCATGTCGTGCTCGGAGTCCGACAGGACCTCGGAAATGTGAATCTCGAGCCGGTCCTCACTGGAGGCCGCTCGCTTGCGCACCACGATCGTCGCCCCACCCTCGGCGCAATCGCTCTCCTCGATCACGGTCGGCGGCGTCATCCAGTTCAGCGGCTTGTAGCCACCTGCATCGGCGTGGACAAGCACCGAACCATCGGACTTGAAGATGATCAGGCGCAGGGATTCGCCGAGTACGGCGTTCAGGCGGCCCATGTAACGGACCGAGCAGCGGGCAACGAGCAGACGCACGAGGCGCCAGAGGCTAGGGTCGCTGCCGGATCGATCGCGCCCGCCCGCAGCGTCGGAGATCGGTAGTTGTCCGCTTCGCCCGATTAGACAAAGACGTTCTGGGCCTCATACTCAGGTCATGAGCGAAGCGGCGGCGAACCATCGCAGGGCCGCGGACCGTCATCAGCTCGCGGCCAAGAACCACGAGCGGGCGGCGAGGGTCTGGGACGGCCAGACCGACGGGCAGCGGGCCGACCTGCAACGTGACGTGGCTGAGCACGAGCGTAGGGGCGCGGAGCTCGAGCGGCTCGCGGGCACGCTGGACCGCTCGGCGGAGCTGGCCGAGCAACATGCCTGTCGCGCGACCGCGAACCCGAGTGCGGCGGAGGACCACGAGGCCGCCAGGCGAGCTCGCGAAGCCGCGGAGCGGGCTCGTACCCAGGCGGCCGAATGGACGAGGTCGATCACCGAGAGCTGACGGGCGGCGGCCGCAGGCTCGCGCCCTAAGATCAGAGCCGCGACATGCGAAACCAGCTGCGGCCCATCTTCGACCGGATCGTCATCAAGGAGCTAGACCCCGACCGGGTCCGGCGCTCCGGGCTGCTGGTGCCGCCCGGCTCCGACGAGCCGCCGCCTCAGCACGGAATCGTCCTGGCCGTCGGCCCCGGCCTGGACTGGTGGGATCACGTGGGCGTCACCATGCCCGTCAAGCCTGGCGATCACGTCGTGTTTCCCGCCGCCGCGGGAACGTGGGTGGAGGTGGACGAAGAACGGCTCCTGGTCTGCCGGGTCGGCGAGCTACTGGGCGTGCTGGAGCAGGTCGAAGCCTGCCCGGCCTGCGCCGGCAAGCCGCTCGCCGCGCACGAATCCTGCCCCGTGTGCGGGCGCGAGGGCTCGGTCTCCTCCTTCTAGCCGCGGTCGCCCGGGTCGGGTTGCTATGCCGCGGTCCGCTCGGAGAGCTCGCGTGGGCGTGAGCCGTCCGCGCGCGCGAGCAGGTCGGCCACCTCGGCATCGTCTCCCAGCGACAGGGCCTTCCGGCATGCGCCGATGCACTCGGTGACGCGGTCGGTCCGGGCCAGAGCATGGGCGTAACTTGACCACGCCACGCGTGACTCCGGAGCCAGTTGCGTGGCGGCATGCGCCGCCGAGACCTCGGCTCCGACGTCACCTTTGAGGTGGTAGGCGAGCGCCAGATCGAGCAGCCCCTCCACCGACGGACCCACCGACCGCGCCCGCTCGAGCGCGGTGATCGCGGCGCCACGATCCATCAGGCGGAGGCGCAGACGCCCGAGGCGCTCCCAGGCCGAGGCATCGTCCGGCGCGCGCTCGGCGGCGCGCGCTGCCGCCTCGGCAGCCAGGTCGTAGGCGCCCATGTCCTCGTAGATCCGCGAGGCGAAGCGCTCTGGTGTGGGACGGTCGGTATCGACGCGTGACCAGTCGCGGACGGTCCGCGCGGCGGCCGGAAGGTTCCCCGCCTGCCAGAACGCGGCCGTCAGCAGGCGCAGGACCATCGGATTGGTGGGCTCGGCGTCACGCGCGTAGATGAGCCGTTGCGCGGCGATCTCGGCATCGCCCTCGGCCAGCGCGTGCTGGGCCGCGGTCATGAATCGCTGCACTCGGTCAGCGGCCGGATCAGGCTTTGAGAAATCGACGAACTGAAGCGAGCCGGCGGGCACCGTGCGGACCCCGACCGCGAACAGGACCCGCGCCCACTGCTGGACCTCCTCGCCCTCGCCTGAGAAGTAGATGCCGCTGACCGTCCCGACGCCCCACTCGGGGTAGGACACGCAGCGGGCGTAGCGGTGAACCACGGAGTGGTCGGGCACCCGTGACCCGAACGGATCGTGCCGCGTCCGCTCCTCGGCCGCCTGACGGGCGCGCTGCTCGGCCTCGTAGGCGCGCCGCCCTGCTTCCTCACGCGCCCGGCGCGCAGCGGCCGCTGAGGCTCGAACTGCGCTTGAGCTGACCCGTCCGCCACGTGATGTCTCGGCCAGCTGCTCGAGCTGGTCGGCGGCCTCGTTGATCGCCTGGAGGTGCCGCTCGTGCTCGTGGCGGCGTCCCGGAGGTGCGACGTCGGGGTGCCAGCGCTTGGCCATTTGGCGGCGCGCGAGCTGGACCTTGCGCTGATCGAACGGAGCCTCGAGCTCCAGCAGGAGCAGTGCCTGTTCCACGTCCAGGATGCGCGCCATGACCCATTTACGTTAGCGGCGCGGCGGCTGTTCCAACTTGGTCGCAATTCGCCGCGGGTCTGTCGGCGCGGCTTATTTTCGGCCCGTGAGCCTCGCCTCATCACGCCCTCCGAGCCGCGTGTGGCTGATCGCCGTTGGGCTCGCCGCCCCGGTTCTCGTCGGTCTCATGGCTGCTTGGTTGGCGCTCTTCCTGAGCGGGCTGCAACCAGGCGGTGGGTGCGGCCCGCCCGCCGGCACCGACCAGGTGGCGCTCGGGCCGCCGGGCGCCGGCCAGCTGGTTGGAGCCACCGAGTACGGCGGCCCTGGAGATCCGAGCAGCGGCACGATCGGGGCCTCCGGCGCGAGTCTCCTCCAGCACCCGGACACCTATGCCGAGCTCGGCGGCACCACATTTGAAACCGCGACGGCAATGGGGGGCCTTCCGTACATGACGCCGCTGCGGGTCACCTGGGCAGATCACTCGGCGATCGCCTACAAGCGAGACTTTGGCCTCGGCGGAGCTCGGGTCGATGGCCTGCCACGGGTGATCGACCTGTGGTGGAGGTTCGCGGGCGCGCTGGGAATTCCGTACGAGAACGGCCTCTGGTCAGGCCCTGTCCACGTCGCCCGCCCGCCGGCCACCGGGGCCGCCAACGTCCTTGGCCAGGCTCCCGATGCAACTCCCCCTGCCGCGGGTCTCTGTTCGGCTGCTCCGACGGCCGGCGTGCCCATAACCACCGCCAACCGAGCCGTGCTCCTACCCGATGGCCTGGCCGCGGCTCCCGCGGACGCGCCGCTCGCGGTCAAGGAGATGATCGCGGCGGGCAACCAGATCGTCGGCAAACCGTATCTGTACGGCGGCGGGCACGGGATCCCCCTGTCCGAGATCGCCCCGGCTTACGACTGCTCGAGCAGCGTCGAGCACCTGCTCTACGGAGGGGGCCTGGTGCCGAGCAACTTCACCGTGCCCTCGTCAGCGCTCGAGAGCTTCGCGGACCCCGGGGCGGGCGCTTGGGTCACCCTCTACGCCAACCCTGACCACGTGTTCATGTACGTGGCCGGGCTGCGTTGGGATACACACAACGCCGCGGGCCCCGGCGATGGGAGCAGTGGCATCGGCTGGCATCCGCTGATCCGCAGCGCGGCCGGGTTCGTGGCCCGCCACCCAGGGGGGCTGTGAGGGCAATGACGCCAGGCAGGCTCCCGGCAATGACGCCAGGCAGGCTCCCGACAATGACGCCAGGCAGGCTCCCGACAATGACGCCAGGCAGGCTCCCGACAATGACGCCAGGCAGGCTCCCGGCGCTCCTCGCGCTCGCCGCGTGTCTCCTCGCCATCGCCGCCGCGCTCTCGGGTTGCGGGGCGCTCGCCGCCCCGTCGCCCAAGAGCCAGCCCACGCCGGCGGTGGCGGAGGCTCAGACGCGGCACGAATATCCGTCTCCGGCTTCGCGCCAGAGTGCCCCTGGCGGGTGGTCGTCGCCCGTGGCCGCGGTTACGGCGTTCGCCCGGACGTACACCAACTGGGACGCGCACACCGTCGTCCGCCAGATGCGCGGACTGGCCGCGCGGAGCGTGGGCCAGGCGCGGGCCGCGGTGCAGCTCGCCGCGGCCGAGACGAGCTCCGACTACGAGCTGCGGCAGGGTGGCATTGCCAACCACGGCACGGTCGAGGCGGTGGCGGCGCTGGCCGGTGGGCAGGGTCGGTATGTGGTCGTCACCCGTGAGTCGACGACCGCTACGGCAACCGCCGCCTACCAGGGACTCGCGCCCGCCTGGCACGTGACGATCGCCACCGTGGTCCTGGAGCGGCCCGGGCTGTGGGTGGTCAGCGGCTGGGAGCCCCAGAGCTGAGATCAATGGGCGATCACGTTCAGGAGGACCGCGCCGCCAAAGCACACCAGGGCTAAAACGCGGATCAGGACGCCCGCCCGGTCACCCGGGCGTCCGGTGACCATCCCCGCGATCGCGACGATCATCAGGACGACGGCTGTCAGCGCGAGGAGTGCGGCGGCGATGCGCACCCCTGTATGAAATCGCCCTGGGGAGCGCACCTGACAACCGCGCCGCGATCACCCCCCACCGGGGAGGCGATGGGGGCGGACGGCGCGACGACGGTCAGACGCTCAGCGCCTGAGCGCGCAGCTCCTGTTCGAGCGGCTGAACCTCCCGCAGCAACGCGCCGTCCGCGCCTCGGCGATAGGCGCCGGAACGCACCAGGGGAGGCGAGTAGGCGTGAATGGTCACGGCCGGCCGCCGGCCGGTGTGGAGGACGCGGTGGATCGCCGACGCCGGAACGACGAAGGTCGAACCTGGACCCATGACGCGTGAGATGGGCGGCCGATCGAGCCGCAGACGATCCTCACGCACCTGGCCGGAGATCACCGCGATCGCGGCAGCCGAATCGTCGTGGTCGTGATAGCCGGTGTCCTGATCCTGGCTCCAGCAGATGACCCAGGCGTTGACGTCCGCGTCATCCCAGATCTGCTCGTACACGCGGACGTCGTGGGTGTGCCTGACGAGGTGCTGCCAACGCTCGCGCGCGTTGGCCAGCTCAAGCGCAAAATCCGCGAGCTCGTCTGGGCTCAGGGGCATGTGCGGCCGGTGGGTGTGAGCATCTACAGGAGCATACCCTAGTAAATCAGTTGTTTTTGTGTAGTTCACGGTTGTGAGCCGCTCGCCCACGCCGCCTCGGCTCGGGTCGTTCGCGGCCTACCTGCTCGGCTGACCTATGCTGCAGGCGGCGCCATGTCCGCCCAGTACATCTTCACCACACACCGGCTCTCCCGGCGTTTTCCGCCCGACCGCGAGGTCCTCAAGGACATCTCGCTCTCGTTCCTGCCCGGGGCGAAGATCGGCGTGCTGGGGTATAACGGGGCCGGCAAGTCGACGCTGCTGCGGATCATGGCCGGACTCGACACCGACTTCGACGGTCATGCTGCGCTCGCGCCGGGGGCGAGTGTCGGCTTGCTCGAGCAGGAGCCTCAGCTTGACCCCGATAAGAACGTGCGCGGGAACATCGAGGAGGCGGTCAGCGGGGTACGCGCGCTGCTCGATCGCTTCAACGAGCTGTCGATGAACTACTCCGAGGAGACCGCCGACGAGCTCGGCGCGGTGCAGGAGCGGATCGACGCGGTCGACGGCTGGAACCTCGACACGACGCTGGAGATCGCCATGGACGCGCTGCGCACACCGCCGCCCGAGGCCGAGGTGGCGACACTTTCCGGCGGCGAGCGCCGGCGCGTCGCCCTGTGCCGGCTGTTGCTGAGCCAGCCCGACCTGCTCCTGCTCGACGAGCCCACGAACCACCTCGATGCGGAATCGGTGGCGTGGCTCGAGCGCCACCTTCAGGACTACGCCGGGACGGTCGTCGCCGTGACCCACGACCGTTACTTCCTGGACAACGTGGCCGGGTGGATCCTCGAGCTCGACCGCGGCCGAGGGATTCCCTACCAGGGCAACTACTCGGGCTGGCTCGAGCAGAAGCGGGCGCGGCTCGAGCAGGAAGCGCGCCAGGAGGTGGCCCGCAAGCGGACGATCGAGCGTGAGCTCGAGTGGGTCCGCCTGAACGCCAGCGCGCGCCGCAACAAGCCCAAGGCGCGGCTGAACGCCTACGAATCGCTGCTCGCTCAGGACGCACAGGCCAAGCTCGACAACGTCCAGATCCACATCCCGGCCGGTCCCCGCCTGGGCGAGCTCGTGGTCGAGGCCAGCGGGCTGCGCAAGGCCTACGGCGAGCGCGTCCTGTTCGAGGATCTGTCCTTCAGCCTCCCCCGGGGCGGCATCGTCGGCGTCATCGGCCCCAACGGTGCCGGCAAAACGACGCTCCTGCGGATGATCACTGGTCAGGAAGCGCCCGATGCCGGGACCCTGCACCTCGGCGAGAGTGTTGTCCTGGCCTACGTCGACCAGTCACGGGACGCGCTCGACGGGGCGAAGACGGTCTGGGAGGAGGTCTCAGGCGGCCAGGATCAGATCAAGCTTGGAGAGCACTGGATCAACTCCCGCGCCTACGTGGCGGGCTTCAACTTCAAGGGCACCGACCAGCAGAAGAAGGTGGCCAAGCTGTCCGGCGGCGAGCGCAACCGGCTGCATCTGGCGAAGCTGCTCAAGGAGGGTGGCAACCTGCTGCTGCTCGACGAGCCGACAAACGACCTCGACGTGGACACGCTGCGCGCGCTCGAGGAGGCGCTCCTCGCCTTCGCGGGGTGCGCCGTGGTTGTCTCCCACGACCGCTGGTTCCTGGATCGGATCGCCACTCACGTGCTCGCCTTCGAGGGCGACTCCGAGGTCCGCTGGTTCGAAGGCAACTTCGAGGCCTACGAGGCCTTCCGCCACGAGCAGCTCGGCGCCGTGGCCGACCGCCCGCATCGCATCACCTACAAGAAGCTGACCCGGGTCTAGGCGTGGCTCCCCCTTCCAAGGCTGTTCTCATCACCGGCTGCTCGTCCGGCATCGGCCGCGCCACCGCCCTCGAGCTGGCCCAGCAGGGCTGGAAGGTCTATGCGACAGCGCGGCGGCCGGAGACGCTGGGCGAGCTCGCCGAGCGCGGCTGCCAGACGCTCGCCCTCGACGTGACCGACGAGGACTCGATGCGCGCCGCCGTGGAGCGCGTCTCAAGCGCCGAGGGGAGCGTCGGGGTGCTGGTCAACAACGCCGGCTACAGCCAGTCCGGAGCCGTCGAGACCGTGCCCATCGAGGAGGCGAGGCGGCAGTTTGAGACCAACGTGTTCGGGCTGCTGCGGATGTGCCAGCTCGTCCTGCCCGGGATGCGCGAACAGGGCTGGGGGAAGATCGTCAACATCAGCTCGATGGGGGGGCGCCTGACCTTTCCCGGCGGCGGTCTCTATCACGCCACCAAATACGCCGTCGAGGCGCTCTCCGATGCCATGCGCTTTGAGGTCCGGGGCTTCGGCGTCGATGTGATCATCATCGAGCCGGGCCTGATCGTGACCAATTTCGGCGAGGTGGCGGCGGGATCGGTCGAGGCGGCGGGCGCCGACGGCGCCTACGCGAACTTCAACCGGGACGTCGCGAAGCTGACCGAGCAGGCTTACAAGGGGCCGATGGCCAGGCTCGGGTCAGGGCCGGAGGCCGTGGCCCAAGCGATCTTGCGTGCCATCACCGCCAAGCGGCCCCGGGCCCGCTACCCGGTCACGCCGAGCGCCCACCTGTTGATCAACCAGCGCCGCCTGGTGCCGGACCGGGTGTGGGATTTCCTGATGCGCACGCAGTACCCGCGCCCGGGCGCTTAGCGGAGCGCTGTGAACTGAGCCGTCGGCCCTCGGGACTGACCGGAGTGCCGGCAGCCCCGACGCTTCCGCCCCTAGCCCGCGACGCCCAGCTCGGCGTGCAGACCGGCTGCCAGATCCTTGGCGCTGGCGAACACGGCGTCGGCAGCGCCGAGCTCCTCGGCGCCGTAGGGGCCGCTTGTCACCGCGAAGCAGCGCACACCGTCGGCCGCGGCGCACGCGATATCCCGAGGCGTGTCACCGATCACGATGGTCAGCTCCCGTGGGTGGGGATGACCGACCTGCCCCGCGCGTCGCCGGGCGATCGCCGGCAGGGCGGCGCGATCTTCATCATCCGAGCCGAACGCGCCCTGGCCGGATCTGAAGTAGGAGCCGATCCCGGCGCGAGCCAGCTTCAGCCGGGCCACCACCTCATAGTTTCCCGTCAGCAGCGCGAGGATTACGTCGCCGCGGTCCGAGAGCGACTCGAGCAAATCGACGATCCCAGGCACGACGAATCGCGAAAGGTCAGCCGGGCAGAGGCGCGCGTAGACCTCGCAGCATCGCTCGCGGACCGCCTCGGCGCGGTCGGCGATTCGTTCGGCGGAGACGCCGGCATCGAGCAGGATCGCACGGGCGATCTCAGGATCGGTTCGCCCGGCCGGCGACACGACCCGGAGCGAGCGTTCGGTGAGCCGGACGCCATGCACCTCGGTCAGCGCCGCGTGCATCGCCTCGGCGTGTGCCGACGTGGCCCCGGAGAGGAGGGTTCCGTCGATGTCGAACAGCAGGAGCCGCACGTCGCCCGGCAGCCGTCAGCGCTCGAAGGTCATCCCCGGCTCGAGCAGCTGAGCGAAGGCCGCGATCACGCGGGCCGCGGCGTCCATGTCCTCGAGCGCCCCGAGCTCGACCGGAGAGTGCATGTAGCGCAGCGGCACCGAGACCAGGCCGGTGGGGACTCCCGCTCGGCTCAGGTGGATGGCGTCAGCATCGGTCCCCGTTCCGCGGCCGGAGGACTCGAGGCTGAAGCTGATTCCCTCCTGTTCGGCCGCCTGGTATAGGAGCTCGAAGACCTCCGGGTGGAGCGTCGTGCCCCGCGTGAGCACCGGGCCTGAGCCGAGCCCGTGCTCGGTTATCGACCCGAGCTCGATCCCCGGCTGGTCGGTGGCGAACGTGACGTCGACGACGATCGCGACATCCGGGTCGAGGGCAAACGCGCTGGTCCTTGACCCGGCAAACCCCGTCTCCTCCTGAGCCACCGCCAGCGCCACGACATCGCCGGGGGCGCCCCCGGCCTCGGCCACGCGACGGGCCGCCTCCGCAGCGACATAGCAACCAACGCGGTTGTCGAGGGCGCGGGATACGACGAGTCCGGGCCGGAGCTCGATCGGGTCGGCGTCGATCACGGCCACGTCGCCGACCCGAACCATCTCCCGCGCCTCGTCCGCGTCCTTGGCTGCGATGTCGATGTGAAGGTCCTTCATCTCGGGAGCGCTCTTTCGCTCCTCGTCCTTGAGCAGGTGGATCGGTTTGCGGGCGATGACCCCGATCAACTCGCCGTTCTTCGTGTGGATCCGGACGCGCTGGCCGACGAGCACGATCGTGTCCCAGCCGCCAACCGAGCCGAAGCGCAGAAAGCCCTCCTTGTCGATGTGGGTGACATGGAGGCCGATCTCGTCGATGTGCCCGACCACGGCAAGCCGGGGCCCGTCGGCCTTCCCGGGGACGCGGGCATATGACGACCCGACCTTGTCCGCGTGCACGTCATCGGTGAAGCCCTTGCAGTAGTCGCGCCAGACTGTGGCCGGCGCGGTCTCGTACCCGGAGGGGCCGACCGCGGTGAGCAGGCTGGTCAGGAAGTCGAGCGGCATCGCGCGGTAAGGCTATTGACACGGCTGGGGAGGAGGCGCACCGACGGCGTTGTCGATGCCGGTGGAGCAGGGTAGCCCTGAGTGATGCCCGACCATCAGAGGCTGACTCACGCTGCGCCCGAGCTCGAGACCGACGCCCTCAGCCTGTTTCTGGCCGAGGTGCGCCGCTTCCCACTGCTCAATCGCCAAACCGAGGTCGAGCTGGCGCGGCGAATCGAGCGAGGCGACCTGGAGGCCAAGGAACGGCTGGTCAACGCCAACCTCCGCCTGGTCATCGCCAACGCCAGGAGATACGAGGGGTTCGAGCTCCCCCTCCTCGACCTGATCCAGGAGGGAATCATCGGCCTGATCCGGGCCACGGAGAAGTTCGATCACCGAAAGGGCTTCAAGTTCTCCACCTATGCGACCTTCTGGATCCGGGAAGCGATCCAGCGCGCGCTCGCCAACCGCGCCCGCACCATCCGCCTACCCGTACACATCGGCCAGCGCGAGCGCCGCATCGAGCGCGCCCGGCAAACCCTGGCGGGCCGCCTGGGTCGGCCGCCGAGCGACCGGGAGCTGGCGGAGGAAACCGAGCTGCACATCTCGGTCATCCAGGAGGTCGAGGCCATGGCGCGGGTTGTCACGAGCCTCGACCGGCCGGTCGGCGACGCCGAGCAAACGCCACTGGGTCAGCTGATTCCCAGCGACGCCGTCACTCCCGAGGAGCGTGCCGAGTCGCGGGCGCGTGGCCGCGCGCTGCGGGAGGCTCTGGAAGACCTTCCCGAGCCGGAGCGCCGGGTGGTGAAGCTCCGCTACGGGATCGACGGTGATGATCCGGCTCCGCTGCGGGAGGCGGGCCGCCGCCTCGGCCTCTCGGCCGACGCCGTGCGCAGGCTCGAGCAGAGAGCCCTGGCTCGGCTGGCTCAGCGCCCGGAGCTTGAGAACCTGCGAAGCGCGGCGTAGGGGCGCCGCGGCGAGGTCGCAACCGCCGGCCAGCCACGCTCCACCGGGAGCGGCCAGCAGTCTTTAGCGTGAGGCAGGGCGGCGGCCGGAGATCACCGTGATGCTCGCCGGACGGCACTCAGGGGAGCGGTCGGGCTCTCCGAGATGGAAGGCAAGCCAGCGAGCCAGGTGAATCAGGGCCACAGCCACGATCCACCGCTACCCGGATCAATGCCGGGCTAGTCAGGCCGGCGTCCGTTGCCAGACAGCTCCCGCAGCACGAACTGAAGGATGCCGCCGTGGCGGAAGTAGCGCTGCTCCTTGGGGGTGTCGATGCGGACGGTCACCCGGAACTCTCGATCCTCGGCGCGGACGGTCAGCTGACGCGGGATCTCCTCGGCGGCGGCCAGGCCCGCGATCGTGAAGCGCTCGCGGCCGGTCAGACCCAGCGCCTGCGCCGACTCGCCGGGCTGGAACTGGAGGGGCAGCACGCCCATTCCGACCAGGTTTGAGCGGTGGATCCGCTCGAAGCTCTCGGCGATCACCGCGCGGACGCCCAGCAGTCGCGTGCCCTTGGCCGCCCAGTCTCGCGAGGAGCCTGATCCGTACTCCTTGCCGGCCAGCACGATCAGCGGGATGCCCTGCTCGAGGTAGCGCATCGCCGCGTCGTAGATCGGCATCTGCGCCTGCTCGCCATCCCCGAGGTACAGCGTGACGCCGCCCTCGACGCCGGGGACGAGCTGGTTGCGCAGGCGGATGTTGGCGAACGTCCCGCGCATCATCACCTCGTGGTTGCCGCGTCGGGATCCGTAGGAGTTGAAGTCCTTGGGTGCGACGCCGTGGTCGATCAGGTAGCGGCCCGCGGGACTGTCACGCTTGATCGAGCCCGCGGGGGATATGTGATCGGTGGTGACGCTGTCTCCGAGCACGGCCAGGACCCGCGCGGCCTCGATGTCGGCGATGGCCTCGGGCTCGGCGGGCAGGGCGTCGAAGAACGGCGGTCGCCGCACATAGGTGGAGTCCGGATCCCAGGCGACCGAGTCCTCCGAAGGCACGTCGAGCGAGGCCCAGCGCTCATCGCCCTCGAACACCTCGCCGTAGCTCTTGCGGAACATTTCCGATTGAACGGCGGCCTCGACTGTGGCCGAGACCTCGGCGGCGGATGGCCAGATGTCACGCAGTAACACGGCCCCGCCGTGCTCGTCCTGGCCCAGCGGCTCGTCGTAGAGGTCGATGTCCATCGTCCCGGCGATCGCATAGGCCACGCACAGCGGGGGCGAGGCCAGGTAGTTCATCTTCACGTCGGGATTGATCCGGCCCTCGAAGTTGCGGTTACCCGACAGCACCGAGACGACAGCCAGGTCCTCGGCGCCGACCACGGTCGAGATCTCGTCAGGCAGCGGACCGCTGTTGCCAATGCACGTGGTGCACCCGTAGCCGACCAGGTTGAAACCGAGCGCGTCCAGGTACTCGGTCAGCCCGGCGCGGTCGAGGTACTCGGTGACCACCTTCGATCCGGGGGCCAGCGAGGTCTTGACCCAAGGCTTGACCTTGAGCCCCCGCTGGACCGCGTTCCGGGCCAGGATCCCAGCTCCGATCATCACCGACGGGTTCGAGGTGTTGGTGCAGCTGGTGATCGCGGCGATCACCACGTGCCCATGGTCGAGCTCGGTCTCGGTGCCGTCGGCCAGTGTGACGGGGATCGCCGTCCGGGGACGCTCGGCGACCTGTGCGCCGCCGGTATCGCCGAGCGGCTCGTGGCCCTCGCCGTTGCGCACGTGCGTGGAGACGGGATCGCTGGCCGGGAAGCTCTCCGCCACGGCCTCGTCCTCGGGGTCCTCATCGGGGATGTAGCCCTCGAGCGCCAGCCGGAAGGCCGCCTTCGATTCGGTCAGTGAAACCCGGTCCTGCGGGCGCCGCGGGCCGGCGATGCTCGGCACCACCGAGGCCAGGTCGAGCTCGAGCCGCTCGGTGAACGTCGGCTCCTCGGAGACTTCGTCATGCCACAGGCCCTGCTCGTGGGCATACGCGTCGACGAGCTCGATGAGCTCGCGCGGCCGGCCGGAGAACTCCAGGTAGCGCAGGGTCTCCGCGTCGATGGGAAAGATCGCGCACGTGGAGCCGAACTCGGGCGACATGTTTCCGATCGTGGCTCGGTCGGCCAGCGGGAGGTTGGCCAAGCCGGCGCCGTAGAACTCGACGAACTTGCCCACCACGCCGTGCGCGCGCAGCATCTCGGTGACCGTGAGCACGAGGTCGGTGGCGGTCGC
>Ga0070731_10002505_pt1 | contig 17421 bp, 16 predicted proteins | sample Coa_R1_2_FD_66448 | JGI IMG/M metagenome (GOLD analysis project Ga0070731, IMG submission 66448) | Surface soil microbial communities from Centralia Pennsylvania, which are recovering from an underground coalmine fire - Coalmine... | ecosystem: Environmental > Terrestrial > Soil > Unclassified ...
AAGTTCAACTCCGCGAGCAGGGGACGCGGCACGACCACCTTCTTGCTGTATTTTCTCTCGAAAATCAGGACGACCTGCTTCTACTCGTCCGCCGCGTCGAGGCTTTGGGCAAATTCCTCGACACCGAGGACGGCAAGAATCTACTTGCTGGCTACAAGCGCGCGACCAACATCATCCGCATCGAGGAGAAGAAAGATAAGCGCGAGTATAGCGGCGCGCCGGACCCGGCGCTTTACAAACAGGACGAGGAAAAGGCGCTCGCGCGGGCGATCGACGCCGCCAAGGCGGAAGCCACGGCTGCTGTCGAGAAGGAAGACTTCGAAGGCGCGATGCGCGCCATGGCGAAGCTCCGCCCGCACGTCGATGCCTTCTTCGAAAAAGTTACAGTGAATGTGGAAGATCAGGCGGTGCGGGAAAACCGGCTGAAACTCCTCAACGAAATCCGCGCCGCCACCCGCGCCGTGGCCGATTTTTCCAAGATCGAGGGGTAACCTGGTCGTTCCGGGGCGCGGGCCTAGCCCGCGAACCCGGAATCCATAAGCCCAGTGGCTGTGCATAGGGATTCCGGGCGCGCCCGTTTCTCGCAGCACCCCGCCGGGATGACAATCGTGCTAGAACCGAACGGCGGCTTGTGCGTTTAACGTCTGTCGTTTTTCAGCCGCACGCCGTTGTCGAAGTTCATTCCAGCCCAGAGGAAAACCCATGGTCATCTCCGCCACCGAGCTCTCACCCATCGTCGCCCTGATCGCCGGCATCCTCATTCTCATCATCCCGCGGCTTTTGAACCTGATCGTCGCGATCTATCTCATCTTCATCGGCTTGGTCGGGCTCAACAGCATTCATCACTTCGTCAACCTGCATTGAGCCTGGCCGGCGTTGCGTCGAACGCCGGCATCGGCATAAAGAAGAGCGGGGGCCGATCCAACGAATGATTCCATGGTCAAATCGCGCTCAAAAATATCGCGGCGGCCGGTAAGGAAATCTGCCGCCCGCACAACGGGAAAATCTACGGCGAAGCCCGCGCGTAAGTCCGCTTCTGTCAAGGCGTCTGCGCCGGGCAAGTGGGTTTATCCCTTCGGCGGCGGCAAGGCGGCCGGCCGCGCGTCGATGCGCAATCTCCTCGGCGGCAAGGGCGCGGGGCTCGCCGAGATGGCGGCGCTCGGCCTGCCGGTGCCGCCCGGCTTCACCATCACCACCGAGGTCTGCACCTATTTCTACCAGCACGGCAAAACCTATCCGAAGACGCTCAAGGCCGAGGTCGAGGCGGCGCTCGACGAAGTCGGCCGCATCACGGCTAAGAGATTCGGCGATGCCAAAAATCCGCTGCTGGTCTCGGTGCGTTCCGGCGCGCGCGCCTCGATGCCGGGCATGATGGATACCGTGCTCAATCTCGGACTCAACGACGCGACGGTGAATGCGCTCGCGGAAAAGTCGGGTGACTGGCGGTTTGCCTTGGACAGCTACCGGCGCTTCATCACCATGTATTCCGACGTGGTGCTCGGCATCGGTCATCATCACTTCGAGGAAATCCTCGACGCCCACAAGGACAAGAACGGCTATTCGCTCGACACCGACCTCGACGCCGACGATCTGCAAGAGCTCGTCGCGGCCTACAAGCAAAGCGTCGAGGCGGAGAGCGGCAAGCCGTTCCCGCAGGACCCGCACGCGCAATTATGGGGCGCCATCGGCGCGGTGTTCGGCTCGTGGATGAACCAGCGCGCCATCACCTATCGCCGGCTGCACGCTATTCCGGAAAGCTGGGGCACCGCCGTCAACGTCCAGGCCATGGTGTTCGGCAATTTGGGCGAGACCTCGGCCACCGGCGTCGCGTTCACGCGCAATCCGTCGACCGGCGAGAAAAAACTTTACGGCGAGTTTTTGATCAATGCCCAAGGCGAGGACGTAGTCGCCGGCATCCGCACGCCGCAGGAGATCACCGAAGCCGCACGCAGGGAGGCGGGCTCGGACAAGCCGTCGATGGAGGCGGCGCTGCCGGATGCCTTCGCCGAGCTTAAGCGCATCCACGCCAAGCTTGAACGGCATTATCGCGACATGCAGGACCTCGAATTCACGGTCGAGCAGGGCAAGTTGTGGATGCTGCAGACGCGTAGCGGCAAGCGCACCGCGCAAGCCGCTTTGCGCATCGCCGTCGAGCTGGCGCAGGAAAAATTGATAACCAAACAGGAAGCGGTGGCGCGGGTCGATCCGGCGGCGCTCGATCAGCTTTTGCATCCGACCATCGATCCCAAGGCCGAACGCAAGGTGATCGCCAGCGGGTTGCCCGCGTCACCTGGCGCGGCCAGCGGCGAGATCGTGTTTTCCTCCGAAGAGGCCGAACTGCTCAAGAGCCAGGGCCGCAAAGTGATCCTGGTGCGCGTCGAGACGTCGCCGGAGGACATCCATGGCATGCATGCCGCCGAAGGCATTTTGACGACCCGCGGCGGCATGACTTCGCATGCCGCGGTGGTCGCGCGCGGCATGGGCAAGCCCTGCGTTTCGGGGGCGGGCTCGTTGCGCGTCGATTACCGCACGCAGACCGTAACGGCGGGCAACACGGTGCTCAAGAAAGGCGACACGCTCACCATCGACGGCTCGACCGGCCAGGTTCTGCTCGGCAAGGTGCCGATGCTCGAGCCGACCCTTGCCGGCGAGTTCGCCACTGTCATGCGATGGGCCGATACGTTCCGCAAACTCAAAGTGCGCGCCAATGCCGATACCCCGGCGGATGCCCGCGCCGCGATCAAATTCGGCGCCGAAGGCATCGGGCTTTGCCGCACCGAGCACATGTTCTTCGACGAAGATCGTATCCGCGCGGTGCGCGAGATGATCCTGGCAGGCGACGAGAAGGCGCGCCGTGCTGCGCTCGCAAAACTGCTGCCGATGCAGCGCGCCGATTTCGTCGATTTGTTCAAGATCATGGGCGGGCTGCCGGTGACGATCCGGCTCCTTGACCCGCCGCTGCACGAATTTCTGCCGCATAGCGAGAAAGAGATCGCCGAGGTGGCGCAGGCGATGGGCGCCGATCCGCAGAAGCTTGCGGATCGTGCAAGAGAGCTGCACGAGTTCAATCCCATGCTCGGCTTTCGCGGCTGCCGCCTTGCCATCGCCTATCCGGAAATCGCCGAAATGCAGGCGCGAGCGATTTTCGAGGCCGCGGTCGAAGCCGAGCGAGAGACCGGCAAACCGGTCGCGCCCGAAATCATGGTACCGCTCATCGCCAGCAAGATGGAGCTTGATCTGGTCAAGGCATGCATCGACGCCACGGCGGAGGAAGTCGCGGCCGAGACCAAGAGCAAGCTCAAATACCAAGTCGGCACCATGATCGAACTGCCGCGCGCGGCGCTCAAGGCCGACGAGATCGCCGCGACCGCGGAGTTCTTCTCGTTCGGCACCAACGATCTCACGCAGACCGCATTCGGCATCAGCCGCGACGATGCCGCGAGCTTTCTCGGCATCTATACGTCGAAGGGTATTTTGCCGGCCGATCCGTTTGTGTCGCTCGACCGCGACGGCGTCGGCGAGCTTATCCGTATCGCCGCCGAGCGCGGCCGAAAGATCCGCAAGAACTTGAAGCTCGGCATTTGCGGCGAGCATGGCGGCGATCCGGCTTCGGTCGCGTTCTGCCACGAGCTCGCGCTCGATTATGTGTCGTGCTCGCCGTTTCGCGTGCCGATTGCGCGGCTCGCTGCGGCGCAGGCCGCGCTCGGCAAAAGCACCGGCGGCGAAGCGTAACTCGGCTCTCCGCATTTCTCCCGGCGCGCTCGTGCAACCACGTACGAGTTCCATTGCGTTCGCGCGATCGTAGTTAATGAAGTGGCAACGCGCAGCTCGCCGCTGCGTAAAACGGAGCAAAAAAGCAATTCGCGATTCACCATGGATTGCTTCGCTTCGCGCGCAACGACGCGAGGGCGCACGCGATTAACGCCTTCGCAATGTTAACCCGACAATAAATGAAACTGTCGCTTTCGAGCCACTGCGGTGGCGCTTCCATAATTGTGTACGCGTTGCGTGGTGCGCGTGTTTGCGTAAGGGGTGGTTGTGGCGTCGCGGATCGGGGTCGTAGGCGCGCCGTTTACGGCGCGCTTCTGGTTCAGTGCTTTTTGCATCGCCCTGATGCCGACATCGGTCGGCTATCAGGATCTCGCTTCGCTCATCGCGCGCGAGCGCGGCGCTTCAACGAGCTGGCACCTGATCGCATCGCCGTTCGGCACCATCGAATCGGCGACGTTCAACTATACGCGGCCGGTCGGCGCGGCGATGCCGGAACCGGTCGGCTTTGTGAAAGTCAATTTCGATCCGCGCTCGCTCGATGCCTATGCATGGAAGATCGACGAGCCGCTCAACGCTCCGCAGCCGCGCCAGATTGAATATCCGACGGTCGATCGTGCGCATAAGGGCGACCGGCTGCCGGCGAGCAACGCTGCGCCGGCGCAAGGCAACTCGAGCCTGCCGCAATTGCAGCCGATCGGCGCACCGGCGACGCCATCCGCCTCGCCTCCGGCTCAGCCGCCGACTCCGGCGCCGCAGCCGGTCAACATCGAACAACACGCGGCGGCAAACGACGGCGCGCCGCTCGTCGTGCAAATGGACGTTCGCCGCGACGTGTCTACGGCGATGGCGCCAGCCGCCGCCGCTGCCGATGACGATCTGGTCGTCGCTACCCTGCCACCCGACGCCTCGGCGTCCGGCGGCGACGAAGCTTCACACGATGTGATGTCGTTTCTTGACGACAATGCCGGCGACCACAGTGCGGCGATTTATTTCGGCACCGGCACGATGGGTTCGCCCGAGCGCCTCGAGAGCTGGGCGCCCGGCGCGGAACCAATTTTGGCGTCGCCATCGGAGGAATCCGGCATAAAACTTTCGGCGCTGGAAGGCGCCGATTACACCGCCTATGAGGGCCCCGAGGGCGGCGAGTCGATTGCGGGCAAGGACGACACCGGCCGGCTGGAGAGCCCGGCGAAGCGCCTTGGCCTGCAAGGCAAACCGCTTGCCAAGGCCGAAAAGTGTCTGGCCGATGCGGTCTATTTCGAGGCGCGCGGCGAGCCTTATACTGGTCAGGAAGCGGTGGCGCAGGTCGTCATGAACCGCGTGTTCTCCGGCTACTATCCGCACGACGTCTGCGGCGTGGTGTTTCAGAACGCCGACCGGCACCTCGCTTGCCAGTTCACCTTCGCCTGCGAAGGCAAGGATTTGACCCAGATCGACGAGCCGGATATGTGGCAGCAGGCGAAAGAAATCGCCAAGAAAATGCTCGACGGCAAAATCTGGCTCGCCGATATCGGCCACGCCACGCACTATCACGCCTACTGGGTGCATCCGAGCTGGGTGCATGAAATGGTGAGATTGTACCGGCTCGGCGTCCACACCTTCTATCGTCCGCGCGCCTGGGGTGACGATGAGCCGACCTGGAGTCCTGCCGCGGTCAAGGACGATGCGCGCCTCGACAAACCGCAAGCCGCGGCAACCGGTCCGGCCGTCACGACAGTAACGCCGAGTCAGAATGCGGCGATGACGCCGATTTCGAACGCGACGATCAAGACCCCTCAGGCCGCCGCGACGCCGATTCCAGATGCGGCGATAAAGGCGCCTCAGGCGGCGGCAACGCCGGTGCCGGGCGCGACGGTCAACGGCCATCAAGCCGCGGCAGCGCCCGGACCGGCGGACGACAAGTCGGCTCAGACGGCGAAGCTGTGACGGCTACATCTCGATGTCGAGCCCGACGTCGAGATTTTGCACCGAATGGGTGAGCGCGCCGGATGAAAGGTAATCGACGCCGGTTTCCGCGATTGCCGCTGCGGTATCCAGCGTGATGCCGCCTGAGGCTTCGATGACCAGGCGGCCGGCCACCATGGCCACAGCCTTGCGCATCGTTTCAAGGTCGAAATTGTCGATCAACACCACGTCGGCCAATCCGACATCGAGCACTTCTTTCAGCTGATCGAGCGAATCCACCTCGATCTCGATCTTGACCAGATGGCCGGCGGCTTGCTTGGCGCGCTTGAGCACCGCCGCGATGCCGCCGGCGACCGCGATGTGATTGTCCTTGATCAGCATGGCGTCGTCGAGGCCGAAGCGGTGATTGTAACCGCCACCGCAGCGCACCGCGTATTTGTCGAGCGCGCGCAATCCCGGCGTCGTCTTGCGCGTGCAGATGACGCGCGCCTTGGTGTGGGCAATGCGGCGCACGTAATCGGCGGTGGCGCTGGCGACGCCGGAGAGGTGGCCGAGGAAATTCAGCGCCGTGCGCTCGGCGGCGAGGATGGCGCGCGCGTTGCCGGAAATCGTCATCAGCGCGGTTTTAGCCCTGATCGCCGTACCGTCCCGCGCATGCGCCGCGATGGCGATATCGGGCGAAAGCCGTTGAAAGGTCGCCGCGACGAGCGGCAGGCCGGCGATCACGCCGGCCTGGCGCGCGTTAACGACGGCGCGGCCCGGCGTGTCCTCCGGGACCGTCGCGATCGACGTGATATCGCCGGCGCGTCCCAGATCCTCCGCAAGCGCGCGCGTGACCGCCGCTTCGATTTCGAGCGGGGATATAAAGGCATCGGCGCAGAACAGCGACATGGGTGGGGCGCGGCAAAGATGCGTAAAACTGGCTGGAAAATCCATAATCGCTGCCGGCGCTCATGGCAAACGGCGCTTTATTCCATGCAGCAATGTGCAGGTCAGCCATGCGCCGCACGATCCGGTGACCGCAAGTTTCGTTTGGGCGATCCGCCGCAAGGCTCTATGCTACGCGACTTTTTGAATCTAAAGCCCACCGGGCGATATGACGATCTATTCGAGACAACTCGACAGTTGGCGCACGCCGTCGCTGGTCATCGGCTCAGGTTGTCTGATCGCGATCATCGCCTTCGGACCGCGCTCGACGTTCGGTTTTTTTCTGACGCCGATGTCGAGCGCTCATCACTGGGGCCGAGACGTATTCGCCTTTGCGCTGGCGTTGCAGAATTTGCTGTGGGGCGTCGGCCAGCCGCTCGGCGGCATCATCGCCGACCGTTTCGGCACCATCCGGGTGCTGTGCGTCGGCGCGCTGCTCTACGGTCTCGGTCTCGTGCTGATGGCGCATTCCGAGAGCGCGCCGGTGCTCGATGCGTCGGCGGGTGTGCTCGTCGGATTTGGTCTGGCCGGCTGCTCGTTCCCGGTGGTGCTGGCGGCGCTCGGCAAAATCGTGCCGAAAGAATGGCGCTCGCGCGCTTTCGGCTTCGGCACCGCCGCCGGATCGTTTGGGCAATTCCTCTATTCCCCGATCGCCGTGGCGTTGATGGATCGTTTCGGCTGGCAGCAGACGCTGGTGATCTTCGCCGCGAGCATGCTCACCGTGCTGCCGCTGTCGCTCGCTCTGGCGACGCCGCCTTCGCACGCCGCGCACGAGGGTCAGGCGCAGTCGCTGCGACACGCATTGTCCGAAGCCTTCGCGCATCGCTCGTATCTTCTCCTGGTGCTTGGCTTCTTCACCTGCGGCTTTCAGCTGCAGTTCATCACGGTGCATATGCCGTCTTATCTCGTCGATCGCGGCCTCTCGGCGGAAGTCGGCGGCTGGACGCTGGCGACGATCGGGTTGTTCAACCTTGTCGGCTCGGTGTTTTCAGGCTGGCTCGGCGACCGCATGCCGAAGCGCTACCTGCTGTCGATCATTTATTTCGGCCGTGCCATGGCGATTTTGGCCTTCATCTCGTTTCCGGTTACGCCGGTAACCTGCATCGCCTTTGGCGCGGCGATGGGCTTCATGTGGCTCTCCACCGTGCCGCCGACCAACGGAATCATCGCGCTGATGTTCGGTACGCGCTGGCTGGCGACGCTGGCGGGCTTCGCCTTTTTCAGCCACCAGGTCGGCGGCTTCCTCGGCGTCTGGCTCGGCGGCCTCGTCTTCGACCGCACCGGTTCCTACAACGCGGTATGGTACCTCGCGATCCTGTTCGGCGTGCTTTCAGCGCTGATCAATATGCCGATCGTGGAGCAGCCGGTTGCTCGCCTGGCCATCGTGCCTGCTGAATAGATTCGCCCTGCAATAAGCAGGCGACGCGCCGTGGTTCCTTGAACGGCCATGCTCGGCTGTGACAGATTACGGTGCGGAGCATTGGCATGGGCAAGTTTAAAGCCATCGTTATCGACAAAGCAGACGCCGGCCAAACGGTGCGGTTGACCGAGCTCGACGAAAAAGATCTGATGGACGGCGACGTCACCGTCCGCATCGAATACTCGACGGTGAATTACAAGGACGGTCTCGCGATCACCGGCAAGGCGCCGGTGGTGCGGCGGTTCCCGATGATCGCCGGAATCGATTTCGCCGGCACCGTGGAGTCGTCGTCACATCCAAATTGGAAGCCCGGCGATAAGGTCATCCTCAATGGCTGGGGCCTCGGCGAGACGCATCTCGGCGCCTACGCGGAAAAGGCGCGCGTCAAGGGCGACTGGCTGGTGCGGCTGCCGCCGGGGATGACGGCGCACGACGCCATGGCGATCGGGACTGCCGGCTATACCGCGATGCTTGCGGTCATGGCGCTGGAGCGGGCCGGCCTGACGCCGGCGCGCGGCTCAATCGTTGTGACCGGCGCGGCGGGCGGCGTCGGCTCGGTTGCGGTCGCGCTCCTTGCCAAGCTCGGTTATGCGGTCGTCGCCTCGACCGGCCGGCCGGACGAGGCGGGCTATCTCAAGGGGCTCGGCGCCGCCGAGGTCATCGAGCGCAAGGAACTGGCCGGTCCGGTGCGGCCGCTCGCCAAAGAGCGCTGGGCCGGCGGCATCGATTCTGTCGGCTCGACGACGCTCGCCAACGTGCTGTCGATGACCCGTTACGGCGGCGCCGTCGCCGCCTGTGGACTGGCCGGCGGGATGGACTTGCCGGGCTCGGTCGCGCCGTTCATTCTACGCGCCGTCTCGCTTCTGGGCATCGACTCCGTCATGTGTCCGTTGCCGATGCGGCAAGAGGCTTGGCGCCGTCTCGTGACCGATCTCGACCGGTCGAAGATCGCGGCTATGACGACTGAAATCGGGCTCGCCGACGTGATCGCCGCCGGGGAGCGTATCGTCGAGGGGCGGGTGCGCGGACGCATTGTGGTGAAAATCGGGTAAAGGGTTGCGAAATTTTGCCGGGAATTTCAGCGATCTTGCGGGGGCGCTATGGTAAGGAGACGGTTAAGAAGTCTTGATAACATTGCCCTTAAGTCGAGAGCGGAGTCGTCAATGTTGCGGCGCGTAGTTGTTGTATGTGCGTGCGTGCTGGGGGTCGCAATTTTGGGCACAAGCCTAGCCCTCGCCGAAGACCTTAGTCCGGAACAGGCCCGCGCCTTCGTGGTGGGCAAGCTGTTCTCCTATACCTGCTTCGAGGGGACCGCCGGAAGCGGGCGGATTTTTCCCGACGGCTCCGTGGTCGGCACTATCAGATTTCGCGGCCAGGGCCAGACCCGGTTCGCGACCTTGCCGGCCGGAACGCTCAGCGTGGACGGCAGCTCGATGTGCGCGCATCTGTCGGGCTTGCCAATGACGCCGTGCTTTAGGGTGGAGAGGCTCAGTTACCGGAGCTTCCGCGGTTCGATTGCCGGGCTGGGGTTCGCCTATTGCGACTTCTACCAGCGCAATCCGCGCAGCGAACTCCTCACCAGGCGCGTCGAGCCGCGGCCGGCGGCAACCCCGATCGCGAGCCGGCGCCCGCTGCTGCGGCCGTCCTTGGCCGAGTAACGCTGCTCAATCCAATTCGAGCCGGAACGGCGTCGCTTCCGCGGCAAGCACGCCGCGGCCGATCGTTTCGATCGCGGCAACCATGCGGCCGTCGCGATTGAGCAACCGATCCGCAAGCGACACGATGCGGATATTCGGTGTCGCCGTCGGCGAGGCGCGCCGCAGCGCCCGGGCGATGCCGCCTTCGTCGCGTTGCGGGTTGAGCGCGCAGACCGCCGCGAATGCGCTTGCGGTGGACCGGCTGATGCCGGCGAAGCAGTGGACCACGAGCGGCGCGCGCCGGTCCCAAGCCCGCACGAAGCTGATGAGATCGGCGATATGTTGCTCGCGCGGCACGATATAGCCGTCGAGCGGAGCGGAGATGTCGTGCAGGCGCAACCAGAGATGGTTCTCCGGCGCGACGGAGCTCGGGCATTCGACGCGGGCCTCGTCGCCGAGCAGCGACACGACATGGCGCGCGCCGGTATCCTCGACGGTTTCTTGCAGACGCGCCAGCGAGCAGACGTGAATCATGGAATCGGATGATACCGGTTGTCTTATTGATATAAGCATTCCGCGCGGCGCAAGTGTGACCGCTTCATTTACGCGTTGGCAAGGTTTTTGAACCGCTCGTAATAGCGCGCTTGCGCCGTCTCGGCCGGCCAGGGCTTGAGGTAATCGCGCTCGAGCGCCGCCGAGAACACCGGCGGCCGGCCGAAAAACCGCCGTGCCTCTGCAGCGTCAAAGCCGGCAAGCCGCGTCGCCTCGAGATAAGCGGCTTGGCGGTCGGCGGCCTTGATCAAATCCTCCAGATCCGGCGCCGACTGCGCCGGCAGTCCGAAGCGCAAGTGGATCGCAGTGAGAAGCCGCCGCTCGACCGCCTTATAGGCGTCGCCGATCACCGCCTTGAACGGGGAGATCATGTCGCCGATCACGTATTCCGGCGCATCGTGCAGCAGCACGGCGAGGCGCCGGTTGCGGTCGAGCCGCGGGACGCGCGCGCGCGCGAGCGCCTCGACCAGAAGGCAGTGTTGCGCGACCGAGTAAATGTGCGCGCCGCTTGTTTGTCCGTTCCAGCGCGCCACCCGCGCGAGCCCGTGCGCAATGTCTTCCATCTCGATATCGAGCGGGGAGGGATCGAGCAAATCGAGCCGCCGCCCCGACAGCATGCGTTGCCAGGCGCGTTGGCTCTGCCGCACTACTGTTTTATTTGCCGATTTTTTGAACGGCCTCATGGCGATGGCAAGTGATGAGATGATCGTTGACCATACCGACGGCCTGCATGAAGGCATAAACGATGGTCGGACCGCAGAACTTGAAGCCGCGCTGCACCAACTCCTTCGACATGGCGCGCGAAATCGCGGTCTCGGCGGGCACCTGGCGCGTGGTGCGATAGCGGTTGACCTTCGGCTTGCCGTCGACGAAATCCCAGAGCAGCTTGGAAAAGCCGGGTCCTTTTTCCATCACGTCGAGCCAGGCGCGTGCCGAAAGCACCGCGCCTTCGATTTTGGCGCGGTTGCGCACGATGCCGGCGTCGCCCATCAGCCGTTCGATCTTGCTCGGCCGGTAGCGCGCGATTTTTTCCGGCACGAAGCCGTCGAAAGCGCGGCGGAAGTTTTCGCGCTTGCGCAAAATGGTGATCCAGGACAAGCCGGCCTGAAAGCCGTCGAGCACGAGCTTTTCGTAGAGCGCGCGGTTGTCGTATTCCGGCACGCCCCATTCCTCATCGTGATAGGCGACGTAAAGCGGGTCGTCTTTCGGCCACGGGCAACGGACAGGCTCGCTCATTGGGCCGCCTTCTCGCCGGGAAAGGCAAAGCGCGCCCAGTCCGGCTTGACCAGATGGAGCGGCACGCCGCCGCCGGTCAGCGGTTCGTCGTGTGACAACGCCTCGGCGACGCGGTCGAGACGCAGCAACGCCAATCCCCGCCCGCCTGTCGGCGAAGTCGTCGCCGAGCCCATGACGCCGACCGCCCGTTCGCCGGCCATGATCGCTACTCCGGCTTGCGGAGCGGCGCCGTCAAAGCGGACCGGCACGGCGCGCGTGCGCGCGATGCCGCGATGCTCGATCCGCGACACCACTTCCTGGCCGACATAGCAGCCTTTGGCGAAATCGACGCCGCCGAGCTGGTCCATGTCGGATTCGTGCGGGAACGCGTCGCCGTATTGGAAATCGACGCCGCCTTGCGGCACGCCGAGCGCGATGCGATGCGCTTCATAGTCGCTCGCCGCGATGACAACGGCGCCGAGATCGGCCGCGCCCGCCGCGGCAAGATGCGGCGGTACCATCACGCGAAGTCCGAGCGCCGACAGCCGCGGATCGGCGTAGCGCAGCCCGTATTTGATCGTCCCGCCGCCGTTCCATCCTCCGTCCCATGTCCCGTCACATGTTCCGTCCCATGCCGCGAGCACGCCGAGCGTGTCCGACAAATCTTCGATCATGACCTTGGCGCGCAATTTGTAGACATTGAGTCTCTCGACGAGCGTTGCGGCGCGCGCCCGCGGTATGTCGAGAAAAAAGCCGCCACCCTCCGCCGCCGGCGCTTCGACCACAATGAAGTCGGCAATGATTTTGCCTTGCGGCGTCAAGAGCGCACAAAAGCGCGCCGTTCCGGTCGCCAGGTTAAGAATGTCGGCCGTGACGAGGCCGTGCAGAAAATTGCGCGCACCGTCGCCGGCAATCTTGACTACGCCCCGATCCGGGAGAAGAGCAGCTTTCATCGCAGCAATGCCTAAGCCCGGCGCGACCCGATCGCAAGGTCCATATCGATCGTGGGGGCTTTGCGGTTTGTTTTGCGGACCTGCTATGAAATGATGTTTTCGGCTCGGGTTCGGCTTTGGCCGAACTTGAGTCGCGCGGCGTCCCCGCCGCAACGATAGTCCAGAATCCGGAGTTGTTTGCCGCGGCAGCGGAAACTCTTAACAGGCTGGCGCAGTGCATGACCGAGCAATTATTATCTTTGCGAATATTGGTGGTAACGCGGTCCGACTTGCCGGACCTGTTTCGGCAGGCGGCATCGATTTCATCGATACCGATCGAAATTCTCGAAGCCGCCGACGCCGCCGGCGCCAAGCGTCTCGTCGCCAGTAGAGTGGACGGCATCGATCTCGCCTATCTCGATGCGGCGCTGCTCGCGAATGAAATGACAGGTATGATTTCCGCCGTGCGCGCGGCGGCCAAAGCGCCATTCACGGTGCATCTGGCGACCGGCGCCGCCGTCGAGGCATTCGATGCCGACGCTCTCGCCGGCATGCCGGCGCGGCCGGAACAGGCGCGGTGGCTGCTGGAGCGCTCGATCCGGGTGCGGCTGCCGAGCCGCGTGCTGGTGGTCGACGATTCGGCGACGATGCGCTCGATCGTGCGCAAGACACTTGTCGCAACGCGTTTTCCGCTCGAAGTCAGCGAGGCGGAGGAGGGCCTTGCCGCACTCAAGCTGGTGCACGGCGGCGACTTTCATATCGTTTTCCTCGATTACAACATGCCGGGTTTGTCGGGGCTCGAAACGCTCGCCGAGTTCAAGCGCGTTAAGCGCCGTGTCAATGTGGTGTTGATGACATCGACGCAGGATGAAACCGTCGCCGAACGGGCGCGCGCCGCGGGAGCCGGATTTCTCAAAAAACCGTTTTTTCCCGCCGACATCGAAACCGCGCTGTGCGGCTTTTACGGATTGCGCGCGCTCAATCCCAAGCGCGGGTTCTGAGGATTACTGGCGCGACAGTTCGATCGAGAATTCGCCGTTGCGAATGCGCGATCCGAGACGCTCGGCATAGCGAGCCGCCGCTTCTTCGCCATAGGTCGAGATCAATTCGGCCAAGGCCAGGAACAAGGCGGTCTGCGCCAGGCAGTCGCCCTCAATGCCGTCGTGCGACGCTTCCGTCCACGCGTCTTGAAGATAACCAAGCGCCCGCCGCTTTTGCTCGTGTTCGGCCAAAGCCTCGCCAGTCGCAGGATTGTGCGTCGCTATCCGCATCGCTGTCCCGTCTTTGCCGCAGTCCGGCGGCGTCCCTACCCAAGAGGCCACGTTAGCATGGCAGGTTTGGGCTTTTGAGAGCGAAGTTTGAGGCAGGGTTAATTGCGGAATCGGCCAAGAAATGCACCGACTGCATTGCCGCTTGTCGGCTCTGACGTCACCATGACCCTCCTCCTTGCGGGGAAGGTTGGCGCAAGCGCAACCTCCGCTCGCTTTAAGTCGGAGCAGCTGTGCGTGATTTCTAATTCGCGTAGCGGGCGGTGATGTCGCGGGCGATCTTGGCGCCCTCTTCGAGATAGCGGCGAATGACGACGTTGGCCGCGGGCGTGCAGGTCCGGTAGCTCTGTTGAAAGCCGCGGTAGCCGCGATTGAAACTCGCGATCATCTCGTCGTGGCGATTGCCGGCGGGCGCTTCGGCGTCGATCAGCGCCTGCGCCTCATTGCGCCATTTCTGGCCCTCCTTCGAATTGCAAATGCCGCGCAGGAAATGCAACGCACCGAGGATTTCCGACAACCGCTCCAGGTCGGAATCGTAGGGTGCGGGTTCGTCCCGCGCTGAAGGCTGCGGCGGACCGGGCTGCTGAGCCTGGGTGGGAGGCTTTGCCGGCGGCCTCGCGAGCGGCGCCGCCTCCTGCGGCGGCGCGAGCGGCGCGCCCCAGAACTGGGCGCGGGCTGGTGCGGCTACACTCAGCGCAAGCAAAACGGTCAGCAACGCGCGAAGCATGGACATGACGGCAACATAATGGCCGGACGCTCGCTCCGGCAAGCATGACAACGCGGCATGGTTGAGGCGAACATTATAGAGGGCGGGCGATCCGCTCGGCCGCAGCGGCGACAATCTGCGCCAAGCCCTCGGTTGTCTTCAATCCGGAAATTTCGGGCGGCGCCAGCCAGTGCGCTTCGGCCAATTCTTCGTTGAGCGCAATCTCGCCGCCGATCCAGCGCGCGGCGAAAGGCAGAATGACGAAGTGCCGTTCGACGCGCCCTGCCGCGTCGCGCGCGATGGCCTCACGGAAGCCGACCAGATCGACCGGCTCGATCTCGAGCGCGGTTTCCTCGTGGATTTCGCGGATCACCGCCTGTTCCAATGTCTCGCCGACTTCGACCCCGCCGCCGGGCAGCGTGTAGAGCCCGTGCGCGGGCGGCCGCGCCCGACGCACGATCAGCACCCGGCCGTCGCGGAACACCGCCGCGCTGACGGCGAGAACAGGCCGCGCCGGATAAGTTCGTGTGCTTTCGCTGCCGCTCATTAAAGTCGGCTCCAATTCGGCTTATATGTCTCCTTAGCCGGGGGACCTGCTTAGCTGGGGATTTTGATTAGCGATGTGCGGACGCTATGTCATCATCTCGACGCCGGAAGCGATCCGGGCGCTGTTCGGCTACAGCGAGCAGCCGAATTTCCCGCCGCGCTACAACGTGGCGCCGACGCAGCCGATCCCGATCGTGCGCCTTGCCGAAGGCAAGCGCTCGTTTGCGCTGATGCGCTGGGGATTGCTGCCCGCGTGGGTGAAGGATCCGAAGACGTTTCCCCTCCTGATCAACGCGCGCGGCGAATCGGTGCTGGAGAAGCCCGCCTTCCGCAATGCCATGCGGCGGCGGCGTTGCCTCATCCCGACCGATGGTTTTTACGAATGGCAAAGGGGTGAAATTGCCGGCGGCAATGAGCCGAAGCGGCCATATTTCGTGCGCGCTAAAACGAGCACCGATGGCGGCAGTGCGCCGCCGCTCGCCTTCGCCGGCTTGTACGAGACCTGGACCGGGCCGAATGGCGAAGAAGTCGATACCGCGGCCATCGTCACCACTGCGGCGAACCGCACCTTGGCCGCAATCCACGAGCGCATGCCGGTTTTCGTGCCGAAGGAAGCCTTCAATTTGTGGCTCGACTGCGCCAATGTCGAAGCCGGTGTTGCCGCTGCGCTGATCAGGCCGGCGGAGGATTCGCTCCTTGAGGCTTACGAAATCTCGACGGCGGTCAACCGCGTGGCAAACGATTCCGCCGCGTTGATCGCGCCGCTCTCAGCCGCGGCTGCTGCGGCCGAGCGGCCGGTCGCCGCGCCGCCGGTCAAAACTGCAAAGCCGAAAAAACCGAAAGCGCCGGACGATCAGGCGTCGCTGCTTTAGCGAGAACGCGGAGGACGCCGGAGAGCGCGAGCTGCGTTCCATCTGGGGCGACGTTGAAACTCTGGAACTAACCGTTCCGCGGGTCTATTTATCGAGACGTCCGAAGGGTTGGAATTAGACGCGCCGGTCTGCGGACCGGGTACCGGCATCGAGACGCCAAACGCAATGGGAAGCATTGTCCTTCTTGACCTGATGGGCGGCGTGGCCCTGCTGCTGTGGGGCCTGCACATGGTCCTCACCGGCGTGCTGCGCGCATTCGGTCCCGATCTGCGCCGCATCCTCGGCAAGGCGTTGCGCAATCGGTTCACCGCGTTTGTTACCGGATTAGGCCTGACCGCCCTGTTGCAGTCGAGCACCGCGACCGGGCTGATGACCGCCTCGCTCACCGCCGATGGCGTCGTCAGTCTCGTTCCCGCGCTCGCGATCATGCTCGGCGCCAATGTCGGCACCACGCTGATCGTGCAGCTGCTGTCCTTCGATATATCGGCGACCGCGCCGGTGCTGTTCGTGCTCGGCCTCGTCACCTTCCGAATTGGCGGCTCAAGCTTGACCCGTGCGCTCGGCCGTATCGGCATCGGGCTCGGGCTTATCCTGCTGGCACTGCACATCCTGCTCGACACCCTGGCGCCAGCCGAGCAGGCGCCGGCGGTGCGCGCACTTCTCGCCTCCGTCACTACCGATCCCGTGCTTTGCATCATCATCGCCGCGGCGCTGACCTGGGCGGCGCATTCGAGCGTCGCCGTCGTGCTTCTGGTGATGTCGCTTGCCTATTCGCAATTCGTCACGCCGGAAGCGGCGCTGGCGCTTGTGCTTGGCGCCAATCTCGGCAGCGGGATCAACCCGCTGATCGAATCCGGAATTCGCGGCGACCCGGCGAGCCGTCGCCTGCCCGTGGGCAACCTTCTCAACCGCATCGTCGGCATCGCTATCGCGCTGCCGTTGTTGGGCCCGATCGCGCGCGAATTCACCGCGCTGCAGCCCGACATGGCCAAGATGACGGCCGAGTTTCATATGCTGTTCAACGTGGCGCTGGCGGCGATTTTCATCGGGCCGCTTGATGCGGTGGCCTGGGTTCTGGCCCGCATCCTGCCGGAGAAAAAACAGCCGGACGACGCGTCGATGCCACGCTATCTCGACGGTGCCGCGCTGGAGACGCCGCCGCTTGCGCTGGCCAATGCGGCGCGAGAAACGCTGCGCATGGGCGACACCGTCGAGACGATGCTGCGCCAGGTCATGGCTGCGCTGTTGAACAACGACCGCAAGCTCGCAGGCGACGTGTCACGCATGGATAACATCGTCGACCGTCTCAACGAGGCGATCAAGCTCTACATCACCAAGCTCACGCGCGACAGCCTCGACGAGCGCGAGGGCCGCCGCGCCATGGAGATCATATCGTTCACCATCAATCTGGAGCATATCGGCGATATCATCGATAAGAATCTGTGCGAGCTCGCGGCCAAGAAAATCAAGCGGCGATATCAGTTTTCCGCCGAGGGCGCGGCCGAGTTGACCGGGTTCCACAAACGCGTCGTCGACTGTCTGCAGGCCGCGTTCGGCATATTCATGACCGGCGACGTCGAAGCCGCGCGCAGGCTGCTGCGCGAAAAATCCGAGTTGCGCCAGGCCGAATTGGCGGCCGCTGACCGGCATTTCGAGCGGTTACGCGAGGG
>Ga0070731_10002507_pt1 | contig 17415 bp, 15 predicted proteins | sample Coa_R1_2_FD_66448 | JGI IMG/M metagenome (GOLD analysis project Ga0070731, IMG submission 66448) | Surface soil microbial communities from Centralia Pennsylvania, which are recovering from an underground coalmine fire - Coalmine... | ecosystem: Environmental > Terrestrial > Soil > Unclassified ...
TCCTTCGCTGTGGGCTTCCCCGATGTTTGTAAAAATGCCAATGGTTGGTTGAATGATTTTCTCCAGCTTTTTCATTTCCTCGGTCTTGGAAATTCCCGCCTCAAATATGCCTAATTCACTTGATTCATTCATTTGCCAAACGCTTAACGGCACACCGATCTGGGAATTATAACTTCGCGGGCTGCGAACAATATTATATTCATCTTCCAGTAATTGGTTCAACCATTCCTTTACAATTGTTTTTCCATTGCTTCCGGTAATGCCAATAACCGGAATATCAAATTTGCTTCGGTGGAATCCGGCTAATTGTTGCAGTGCGGTCAGGCTATTTTTTACTAAAATAATATTTGCGTTCTTGTAATTCTTTACATTGATTTTGTTATCCGTCACAAAATTTCGTACGCCGCGCTGATACAGTTCTTCCATGAACTGTACGCCACTTCTGCGGGAGCCGCCCAATGCAAAAAATAAGGTGGTATCCGGATAAATCAACCTGCGGCTGTCGGTAAGCAAATGTTCGATCGCATCATCGTTATGCTGCAAGAGAAATTCTCCGCAAATGATCTCGTTTATATGGTTGATAAGAAATTTTATTGACCGCTTTTTTTAGGATTTATTAATGAAAGGAAAATGGCACTCCCGATGCACCCGAGAATCACCAGCAAAGAAACATAAATTGATATATTTATTTCTAAAATTGCCGAGAGCATTTTCAGACCGATAAAAATCAGCACAGCTGCGATACCCTGCTGAAGATAGGTGAACTTATCCACTGCGCCGCGCAATAAAAAAAATAGCGAGCGCAATCCAAGTACGGCAAAAATATTTGACGTGTAGATCACGATTCGCTGTTGCGTGATTCCGAAAACCGCCGGAATGGAATCGATCGCAAAAACAACATCTGCTGAAGCGAGTAAAATAATTACGACAAAAATGCTGGTGTACAATTTTCTTCCATCCTTTGAAATCCGCAATTTGCCGTTCCCGTCTTCGGATGTCAGGGGAAGAAATCTTTTTAAGAATTTGTACATTTTATTTTCATCAAGATTTGTTTGGTGGTCCTTCTTTGCCAAAAACATGCTGAAGCCGGTATAAACAAGAATCGCCCCGAATATATAAAGCACCCAGTGAAAACTTGCCACCAGGGTGACGCCAACGGTTATAAAAATGATCCGCAAAAAAATTGCCATCAATATTCCTATCAATAAAACCCTGGCGTAATATTTTTCTTTTATGGTAAAAAAACTGAAAATCAGGATAAAAACAAAAATATTATCAATGCTCAAACTCCACTCCATCAAATAAGCGCTCAAATATTCAATGGCGGTGGGATGTCCCTGTTCGTACCACAAAAAGCCAAAAAAAGCCACTGCAAGAAAAACCCAAAAGCAGGTTTGCAGCAACGCTTTTTTCATGGTGACCGCCGCCCCCTTTTTACTGAGTAAACCAAGATCGAAAATAACGGCGAGTATTAAAACGATTACAAAAATAAGGTAAGAGAGTTGCCCGGGAGTCATCTGGTAAAGTTAAGTCAAAGACCGGAAGTCATCGGCGGGTGCCTGACTCCGGGAAGCAGCCTTCCGATCGCCTGGCTGCTAACTATACTTTCTTTTTCTCAATGCCTGGTAAATAAATCCGAATAAAATGACCAGCAATATCGGAAGAGCGACATTAATAAACTGCCACATCGAACGGTTGTCCTCCACTTTTTTCGGATCAAGTAAACGAAGCGTAAAATCTTTTGAGCGTGTTTCTAAAATTCCCGAGGATCCGGCAACATAATCGAGACAATTCTGAATAAAATCCTGGTTGGCAAATGGATAGTCAATGTCTTTATTATAACCCATGGGCGCAGGCTGCCCCTGTCTTACTTCATTTATGACTATGCCGGAACTGGCACAGACAATTATTTTTGCTGGCTTTTCCGCCACACCTAAAAATGGTTGTTTATAAATATGGGCAAGTGTATCGAGCATGACGGAAGAAATTCTGTTCGCATATAATGAATGAAATTTCCCTTCCAGCAACATCGCGACAGGAATATCAGGCTGCGTAAAAACATTGGGATCACTTGCCTGCTTTACCATTTCAAAACTGATAATTGCCGGGGTGGAAATTGTTCTCCCGTTTTTTGACGTCTGGAGCAACACCGTTTTTTGTATGCCTGCTGCTTTAACCGTGTCAATCGAGTTGGAAAATTTTGCGTAGACCGGATCAAGGTTCTTTGAGATGGGATGCGTTAAACTCCCGTTGAGAAGCGGAAAATAAGGCCAAGGCAAAAGCTGCATCTGTGGCTTGTCTCCGTTCATCCCAACAACAAAATTAAGGGATGCACACTGCATGTCCTCCACCAGATCCTGGTTAACGCGAACTCCGTATTTAAAAAATAGATCTTCCAGATTCAATCCGCGGTCATAAGCCAGTGTTTCCCGGTCCAGGCTTAAACTATCCATTTCTGCGTGCAGGTTGTCTATCATAAAAATGATATTGCCGCCATGCATTGCATATTGATCGATTTTCAGTTTTTCGTTGTCAGAAAATCTTTGTGTGGGTTTCACAAGAATAATCGCGCTCAGTTCGGAAGGAATGGTCAGTACGCTGTCTAGTTTAATGATTGCGAACCGATAATTATTACGCAATCCTTCAATCAGGTTATATACGCTTAAATCAAGCGGCTCACCATTTCCCATCACATACGCAATTGCCGGTTCGGATTTTTCGGTGATCTTATCGATAGCGTTTGCGAATTTATATTCCAGCAAGGCCTCCGCATTATTGTACAGACTGTTTTCGTCGGTCTTGCCTACCCCTTTTAATAAATTCACCGGAAATAACCTGTCTTTATATTTTACCATTGCGCCGGGCAGTACAAATCGTTCGCTTTGTTCTTCTCCTTTCTTGGATTGAGCGACGATATTCATTGGCAGAATGCCCATCCGGTTCAAGGAGTCAACCAATAATTTTTTGGCGGAATCATCAAGATCGACCAGCGGATCAAAAAAACGAAAATGAACCTTCCCGTTTCCGTATTCTTTAAATTCTTCCAGCAATTCTTCCGTACTTTTTGCTAATTTTTTTATGCCGGATTTTAAATCGCCTTTTAAATAAACATCTACATTGATATGGTCATCAAGGTTTTTTAATAATCTTTTTGTAGGATCACTCAGCGTATATCTTTTTTCTTTGGTAAGATCCAGATGATAATGAAACTGAGCCGCAATAAAATTTATTGCCACCATGATCATCAGCAACCCAAGCCACCAGAATTTTGAAGAAATGTTTTTTTGCATGGCTGATGCTGTTAACGTTTTGCGAGATTTTTATTCGTGAATATTAAAAAGAAATAAATGATGCTTAGAAAATAAATGACATCGCGCAAGTCAACAACACCCCGGCTGACATTGCGATAATGAAAATCTATTCCGAGCATTTCGATATAATAATCCCAACCTGCTGCCAATGACTGGATGCTGCTGATCGCATTAAAACCGCTATAAATGATAAAACAAAAAAATGCCGCTGCAATAAATGCAACCACCGCATTATTGGTAAAGCTGCTGCAACATATACCGATGGCTACAAAAACGGCGGCAAGAAAAAGCAAGCCCAAATAAGACCCCATCGCTGCCCCGGTGTCAATTCCGTTTTGCCCGGCAAGCTGCTTGATGGAAAAATAATAAATGATGGTCGGTAATAAAGCAATGATCACCACGATCAGGCTGGCGATATATTTTCCGGAAACAACCTGCCATTTGCTCAAAGGCTTTGTCTGTAAAATTTCAAAAGTGCCGGTGCGGAATTCTTCGGAAAAACTGCGCATGGTGATTGCCGGAATAAGCAATAATAAAATCCAGGGAGCCAGTTCAAAAAAATTAGACAGCGTGGCGTAACCAAAATCAAAAATATTGGTGCCCGGAAAAACGAATAGCAGGAGACCGTTCATTAATAGAAAAACCACGATGGCGATATAACCGGTCAAGCTACTGAAAAACTGTCTTAATTCTTTTTTGCAGACTGCCCACATGGGCGCGAAAATAAGCGTTATTGCGAATAACTGATCAGTTATCAGCAGGCACCAAACACCAAAAAAAAATAAAATTTTTTTAACAAAACTTTTTCTCCTATTTTCGCTTTTCGCAAATAGCAAAATCAACCTTCCTTAGAAATCAAATTCAGGTTAAGGTTCAACATATTTAGCCGAAACCAACTGCAAGAAAATTCCCGCACCAGCGGGTTTTTTCATTTTATGGACCTTCCCGGAGGATATTTGCTGCAAATTTCTGGATTCAAAAAGCCGCGACAGGTCTTTTTTGCAGAGTCAGCCTAGGGAAGCATTTTCTCATTTAAGTACATTTCCCATGGTATGCTTTTTTCTCTCAAAACGTTGACAGAACGGCTGATCCGTTGAATTGAATAATCAATTTCCTCTTCACTGGTAAATCTCCCCAAAGCAAAACGCAGTGAGGAATGCGCCAGATCATCGCTCAGTCCCAATGCCTTCAACACATAGCTCGGCTCCACTGAAGCCGAAGTACAGGCAGAACCTGACGATACGGCGATATCTTTATTGACATCCATCATCATCTGATCGGCATAAACATATTTAAAAGACATATTGACTACATGGGGCAAACGATGTTCCCGGCTTCCGTTCACATAAGATTGCTCCAATTGCAATAATCCCTTTTCCAATTTATCCCGCAAGAGTGCAAGACGATTACTTTCATCTTCCATCTCCTCCATGCACAATTCGCATGCTTTTCCAAATCCGACAATGCCTGGAACATTGAGTGTACCACTTCGCCTCCCGCGTTCATGGCCGCCTCCGTCCATCTGGGCAATTAATTTTACGCGCGGATCTTTTCTGCGAACATATAAGGCGCCAACTCCTTTTGGTCCATACATTTTATGCGCACTCAACGACATCAAATCGATTCCGTCTTTATTTACGTCCACAGGGATTTTTCCCAAAGCCTGAGCTGCATCTGTAAAAAAAAGCAGATGGTATTTACGCGCAATTTTACTGATCTCATGTATGGGTTGAACCACACCAATTTCATTGTTGGCATACATGATTGCGATCAAAACTGTTTTTGGAGTGATCATAGATTCAAGCTCATTCAAATCAATCAATCCATCCCGGTTAACTTTCAAATAAGAGATCTCAGCACCCATTTTTTCAATGTGTGCGCAGGTATCCAGGACCGCCTTGTGTTCCGTGGTTACGGTAATGATGTGACTGCCTTTAGAAGCATACATGTCAAAGACCCCTTTAACAGCAAGATTATCCGATTCCGTTGCACCGGATGTAAAAACAACCTCATTTTTTTCTGCGCCTATTGATTTAGCAATTTGCTCACGCGCAATCTCAACGGCTTCCTCTGCCTGCCAGCCGAACGCATGACTTCTGCTCGCTGCATTCCCAAAAAATTGGCTATAATACGGAAGCATGGCTTCCACCACACGCTGATCACATCGCGTGGTCGCATTATTGTCTAAGTAAATGGGAAAATCCATCTATACAAAGTTAGAAGAATTAATAACGCTTTATCGTGTCGATTTTTCGATTACCTGGCACCCTTTTTTGCTGCCAACTTCATGCATTAAACCGGGCATGGCTATGCACATTTCGGGTATCTAAAACCGCTTATTCGCATTCAGGTTTACCTGTGAACTTCAAGCGCATTTTCAAATGCCCCGTTTGTAAACCAAAAAAAGTAACAATATTTTCAGTAATTTGAATCCACAGAAACTCCAACCAAAAATCAAAAATGCACAAAGTTGAACACATCGGCATTGCGGTAAAAGACCTTGCCACATCAATTCCACTATTTGAAAAACTGCTTAACACCTCATGCTATAAAACCGAAATGGTTGAATCAGAAAAAGTGAACACCGCATTTCTTAAAACGGGCGAAACAAAAATTGAATTACTCGAAAACACATCAGGCGACGGGGTTATAGCGAGACATATTGACAAAAAAGGCGAAGGCATCCATCACATTGCTTTTGAAGTAAATGATATCAAAGCGGAAATGCGGCGCTTAAAAGAAGAAGGTTTCATTTTATTACATGAAGAACCAAAATCCGGAGCCGACAATAAGCTGGTCTGTTTCCTGCACCCAAAAAGTACAAACAGCGTCCTGATTGAACTTTGCATGGAAAGAGAGCCACTCCCAGAGACGCAAATAAACTAAAAATCCACCTGCACGATTGCTCTTTGCATCAGTTCCGGATAGTAAAAAGGCAATTGCACGAACCAAAACCTATTGAGTAAATTCACGAAACCTGGCAGCTGATAATAACCATGCATTGAAGGCTCGTTTCATCATCATATTATTTCTTTTTTACCCTGTCCTGAGTAAAGCGCAAACTTTCGGCAGCCCGGTCATAGCCATTAATGGTCTTAGCGATCAAATTTCAATAACAAATCCGCTTTCCTGTTTTGTTGACTCTGCCAAATTAAGTGATGGACAAGTTTTTCAAACCGATTTCAACCTGCCCTATAATTCTTTCACGGAAGAATTCAATAAAAATTATTTTTCGAAAACCTTTTGGCTTCAGTTTGGAATAAAAAATAATTCAGACACAACCCAAACTTTATATTTGTTTTGCGGCGATATCAATTACATGACCGCTTATTTTAAACCGGCCGGCAATGAGGAACAAATTGTCCGAAGCGGAAGTTTGGTGGGAAATAATGATAGAGCGTTTAACAATGTATCCGTCTTACCCCTCACTGTTTTGCCCAGGCAATCCGGAAAAATATTTTTGAAATTTATTCAGAAAACGCAGGAATTTGATTTTGAAGGAATATCCATTTACAATCAAACTGCATTAAATAATTTTTTATTCTCCGAATACAAAAACGATCGCACATTTGTCTTCTTTGAACTATTATTCCAGGGGTTTTTACTGTGCCAGATTTTTTATGTGTTGTTTCAATGGGTTATCATAAAGCGCAAAGAATATCTTTATTATTTTTTCTATCTCAGTATAATCTCGCTCTATTTTGTAAGCAAATATGAATCTATTTACGGGATCAGGTTACTTTTTTCCCGTTACCCGGTCCTTACCGTTTATTTAAGCAAGACCCTCCTGATCCTTCCTTATTTTCTGTATTTCCGTTTTGTGCGCAGCTTTTTAGAAATGCCGCTCAATTACCCCAGGTTGAACAAATGGCTCATCCGCATGGAAGGTTTTTTATTGGTCTATCTCACTATAGATCTCAGTTTTATCATCATCACCTTTAACCAGAAAATACAGTTAGAAATTTATACAATTATTTTTTCGCTGCTTTTTCTAACCGTTGCATCATTCATCGTCTATTTATTCAGACAAAAAAAAGTGCTTATTTATTATATTCTTACCGGGAGTTTATTTGTCGGCATCGGAAATATTTTAGGACTGGTATTCACTTATCTGGATAATAATCTTCATGTTGATCTGGGTTTTCACAACATGCTCATTTTTTCTCAGATCGGAATTGTATTGGAAATCATTTGTTTCACTGCCGGGCTGAGTTATAAAAGTAAATCAGCTGAAGAAGAAAAAATAAAAAGCCAGCAAAACCTGATCGAGCAATTAAAAGCAAATGAAATCTTGCAATCACGCATGCAGCATATCCGTAACAAAATTGCGCAGGACTTACATGACGATATCGGCTCGACCTTAAGCTCCATTTCCATTTTAAGCGATTTGGCATTAAAAGAAAAAAATATTGAGCAATCCAATGAGGTGGTGAGTGAGATAAAAAACAATTCCATCAACCTTATGGAGAAAATGGACGACATTGTCTGGAGCATCAATCCAAAAAATGATTCACTTGAAAATTTACTATTGCGCATCAAGAGATTTGGCATTCAGCTATTCGAAGCAAAAGAAATTGATTACACGATTGAATTTGATGAGCACATTGCCCAAATGAAATTGCCGATGGATTATCGTCAGCATATTTACCTCATTTTAAAAGAAGCTATAAATAATCTTGTAAAATATTCCCGGGCAACAAAAGCAGAGATCAGGGTCAGTTGTAATAATAAAACGCTTGAGTTGTTTGTTATGGACAACGGCAAAGGTTTCGTTCCTCAACAATCAATAGCGGGTAACGGAATATTAAGTATGAAAAGTCGCGCACAGTTAATGAATGCCGAATTAATCATCCACGCCGAACTGAATAAGGGAACAGAGATCGTATTAAAAGTGGAGACATGACGTTGACGCAGGCAAATTCATATAAACATCTGATGAAAGAATCAAAAACAATTCATCAATTTTGAGGGAATGATAAAAATAGCCATTGTGGAAGACAATACAGCATTGCGCAACAGCCTTTGCAATTTGTTTGATAAAACAGAAGGCATGAAATGTGTTGCTTCTTTAAACAACCTGCTTAATGCAGTAAGTGAAATTGGCAAGGCAAAACCGGATGTAATACTGATGGATATCGGGCTTCCGCATATTTCAGGGATAGAAGGCGTTCGCACGGTGAAAACATACTTTCCGGGGATACAGGTAATGATGTTCACCGTTTTCGAAGAAGACGATAAAATATTTGATGCCATCAAGGCAGGCGCATCCGGTTATCTTTTAAAAAAAACCCCGCCGGAAGAAATTATTGAAGCCACCAAAGAATTGTATCATGGCGGGGCACCGATGAGCGCAAGCATCGCCAGGAAAGTAATTCAATCTTTTCAACAGCGTCCCGAAGAAAATGAATTGGAGGATTTTCGGTTAACCGTGAGAGAAAATGAAATTCTCTATTCTCTGGTCGATGGCTCAAGCTATAAAAAAATTGCAGAAAAATATTGTGTGAGCATAAGCACGATCCGTACGCATATCTGCAATATCTACCATAAATTACATGTAAACTCGAAGACGGAGGCCGTAGCTAAAATACTGAAAAGGTAAAAGACCCGGGATTTGAGATACAGGCGACGGGGCGTAACCTTTATTTGCTGCCCACATGTCTGTTGATCGCACCGCTCTCCCACAAAATCATATATTCATCCTATTGGTTAAAGAAACTATATTTTCTTTCTTTGAAATTAAAAAGATATGAAAACAAAAATCTTTCTGCTGGCTGCCATTGGTTCTTTTGTTTTTTTGCAGGCAACTGTTGCGCAGGTCAACGATCCGAGCCAGGTCGCAAAAAATGCGACAACAAATAGCGCGAACAGCAATATGAATAATGCAGCGAACAATGGCGTGAACAAAGTGGAAAATGGAATAAAGGGACTATTTAAGAAGAAAAATAAGACGCCTAAAGCCGATTCTAGCCAGGCGCAAACGGCCACTGCCGCTGCAACAAATTCCGGCAGCACTGCCGGTTCGGGATCCGGAGTAGCTGATGTCAGGACTTATCAGAATTATGACTTTGTTCCCGGGGACTCCATCGTTTTTTATGATGATTTCACCGGTGACCAGGATGGCGAATTTCCGTCTCATTGGGATTTGGAGAAAGGTCAGGCAGTTTTGAATAAGGTAGCCGGCACACCTGCATTCTTTTTAACGGAAGGAAACTATGTGGAGGTCGATCCGTTAATGAAGACAACTCATTATTTGTCAAATACATTTACTATAGAGTTTGACTATTTCGCAAAAGATGGCGCCTATGGCATCATTTGTTTTTTAAAAACAATCAATAAAGATGGCAACGATGGCAGGGCGGACGTGTCGTTTAATTCCCGGGGTGCGGTAGGCACCGGGTATTTTCCAAAAGATTTTAGCGCGGACTATCCGGGCAGTGAAAATAATTTTGCAGGCAAGTGGCATCATGGTGCAATCATCATGAAGAACAACCAAATGAAATGTTACGTTGATCAGTATCGTGTTCTGGTAATGCCGAATGTCGGTTTGAAACCATATGCCTTTGGATTTGGCGGGATCGGGTCGCAGGATAATCCCATCATTTTTAAAAACGTGCGCGCCGCTAACGGAGGCAATATGAATATGATCGGGCAAAAATTTACCGCAGCAAAAATCGTCACGCACGGAATTAATTTTGATATTGACAAAGCGACCATCAAACCCGAAAGTATGGGCACCTTGAATATGGTCGTCCAGGTGATGAAAGACAACCCCGACATTAAATTTGAAGTTGACGGACACACGGATAATTCAGGAACCGCTCCACATAATCTTAGCCTGTCTCAACAGCGTGCTGATGCGGTAAAAGCGCAATTGATAACCATGGGTATTGACGCATCCCGCCTTACCTCAAAAGGTCTTGGCGATACCAAACCCATCAGTGATAACGGTTCTGTCGAAGGGAAAGCAAATAACCGCAGGGTGGAGTTCGTAAAAATGTAAAGGTCAGGATTGTTTTTTTGCCCTGGCGCCGGCAGCATTTTTCAGCGCAGCATCCTTATCCTGCCAGCGCAGGATGAGAAATATTATTGTATTGCAAAAGAAGTCACGTAATTTTTTTGCGAATGTGCGTCGAGAGCATGAAGGAAATACAAGCCGGATGCAGGTTTTCTGATAAGATTTATATGGGCCGCATTTACACCGGCAAAATGATTTCGCTGAATTAACTGACCGTTTCCAGCAAAGATGTCTGTTTGCCAATCGCCCGGCATTCCGTCGAAAAGGATATTTATAAAACCGTTTGAGGGATTCGGATAAAGATAAATTCCCCGATTCCCTTCACCCAAGTCAACCATGCGAATTTCAGAATAGTTTACTGTTCCATCCTCATCTGTTATTTTCAACCTGAAATAAATCCTGTTCAGGTCATTGGCAGAAATCATATAGTTGTCTGAATAAGCAGAAGAAGTTTTTTCGACCCTGGAGCTGATGCTGTCTGTTTCATCAAAATGAATTCCATCCTCACTTTTTTGAATATCATACACTCTGTTTGGGAGTTCATTTAGAGTAGTCCAGGATAATTGTATTGTTTTATCGTTTTGTTTTGACGCCATAAAACCAGTAATATTTGTTGAAAGCAGTACCTCATTGCAATAATAGTAGGTCAGTAAGAAATGCATGGTATCATTTGCTGAGGAGGTAAAACTATAACTCGCACCGCCGCTGACGGCAGCAATCGTGGCGGGATTATAATTAAATACAGCGTTGCCAGTACCGATAAAAGGCACAACGTCGCTGATTATTGAATCACTCATAACATAATTGTTGAGCAACATTGTTTTTCCCTGGCTCGCATAGTCTGAGCCCGAACCGCTCACACCATCTGACGCATTTAAATCAAAAGATCCAAAATCGTGAGAACTAACATGGTAAAGAGGGGAAAACAGATCGCTGCCGCTGATGCTGTCTCGTCGTTTGACACTAACATCATACAAACCGGAACTGGCTGAATTATTTTCTAAGCTAAAGCCATAACCGAGGGAAATTGTTGCTTTAATCGTCACAGCAACCAGGGTTCCCTGCGAAGGATTGAACTGGGGTATAACAAAACCCCATGAATTATTTCCGGTTCCATGTAAGACAGTACTGTAAGTAACATTTTTTAATGTAGCGCTGCATTGAGCGTGCAGTAACAAAGACGCCGGCATTAGAGCAAAGAATGCAAGAACCAAACTGATACCGTTCTTAAAAGCAGTAAGGCGTCTCATAGGCATGTAAACCTCTCTTGGATTTTTGCCTATAACTCCCTAAAAAATAATTTTAGTGTGTGAAAACCACGCTATTACTGCGTCATAAATGATAATACGTAGTTTTTCTTCATATCAAAATCGTAAGCATGAATGAAATATACACCCGGTGGAAGTGAGTTTATAAAATCAATATGGGCTGAACTGGTATTGGAGCAATGAAACTTTTGAATGGATTGGCCGGTTGAGCTGAGCACATCAATCTGGAAATTATTCAGCGTGCGGTTGAACAGTACGTTTATAAAGCTATGTGAGGGATTCGGGTAGAGTGAAATGGTATTTTGTTGTTCAGCCAGGTCAACTTCACGTATGGTTGAATAAGAGGTGTTGTTATTTTGGTCAACGATCTTCAACCTGAAATAAACTTTATTCTTATCGGTTGGATTAAGATTATAGTCATAAAAATAATCGGCAACCGTATCTGCAATTGATTTTACATTGGTCACTTCATCAAAACTTGCTCCATCGCTGCTTCTCTCTATGTTATAAGTGCGGTTGATCTGATCGTTTGCTGTTTGCCAGGAAATATTAATGGCATTATCTTTTTGAAGCTTAGCATCAAAATCAACCAAGCTGGAGGTTATTACCGGGATGCTGCAATAATAATAACTGACTGTAAAATTGATGGTATCGCTTGCCGTAAAACCAAAGGAGTAATTCCCGCTGGCTTTATAATAAGTAGTTGCCGAATAGTCAAACTCTATATTTTCGGTTCCGAGAAAATTTGAGATGTCGCTGATAACGGAATCGCTGATATCGCTGTAATTATTCAATACATTGAACTGAGGAACGGAGATAAAATCGGGTCCGGAACCGGCAATCCCGTTAGAGGCAGCAAGGAGGTAGGGTCCGTAATTCAGAAGTATGTTGCCCATGTTATTCAGGGGAGAGGAAAGAGCGCTGCTGGCGATATGATCGTTTCTTCCAATACCTACCAAATAGCTCGAAGCCGTATTATTGTTGTTTTCCAATTGAAAAGCATACTGCAAGGTGATCACAGAAGTAATTTTCACGGCGACAAGAGTACCTTTGGACGGGTCAAATTGGGGGATATCAATGACGTGTAAATTGTTGCCTGTTCCGGAAACAACTGCGTTATAACTAATGGATTTCAGCGTCCCAGAACATTGGCTATGGCTAACTACCGGAAAGAGGACTGCGGCAGACAAAAATGCAATGCAGGGATGAATTAATAGGGTTCTTACGGCTTTCACACGGTGGATTTTGGATTAATCTAATAACTGAAAAAGCGTCACATTATTGCACCTTAAGGGCTAATACTTAGCGCTCACAAAAAAAGCGCACCGGTCGACGGTGCGCTTTTAGCATCAATGTTTATATGTTTTTATTGCTTTATTCCAATGGTTACTTTGGTGCTCCATTTAGTGCCATCTGCTTTAATAATCTGCAGAATATAAATTCCTTGCGCATAATTACTTACAGGCATTGAAATCGTAGAGTTCAACGAAGTAGCATTGAGCCTTTGTTCCTGTAATAATTTGCCGGTCAAGTCGATTAAGCGAACATTGGTCGTGGGGACCGAACCTCCCAAAGTAATGTAGATATAATTGCTCGCAGGATTGGGGAATACTTTGACGTTTTGTACCAGTTCACTATTTACCACACTAACCTGAGAATAAACAAATGAACCGTCTAAATCAACCATTTTTAACCGATAATAGTTAACTCCGTTTTGTGCTCCATTATCAGTATAGGAATAATTGCTTACCGTAGCCGAATTACCCTTTGCCGCCACAGTTCCGATATCCGTAAAATCAGAAGCATTACTGCTTCTCTCCACTGAGAAATAAGATGAGTTAACTTCCTGTTCTGTTGACCAGCTGACCAAAACCGAATTATCCGCAGTCAGGCTGGCAGAGAAACTGCCCAGAACGACAGGAAGCGGTGAATCCACTCCCAGTGTGGTATACGTTACAAAGCCGCCGGCTGATTTTTGCGAACTGATAACGGGGCCGTAAACAAATCCGTTTTTGCAGCTGTTTGGATTTGCACCGCCGCAGTTCAGGTTATAAGGACTTGCTGCACTAGATCCTGTTGCTGTATAAAATGCCGTGTTCACAGTAAACGTAAACCCAAAAATGGTAATGGTCGTAGGGGACTGAATCTGACCGGCAGGGTTAGCTGTACCACCACTGATATAATTGTTTACATTTCCAAGCCTTACATACGAAGAAGCGTCGCTGACCCGAATAGCTGCACCGCTGTTTATAAAAATATTTGCCGTGCTTGCTGTCGAATTAATGTCTCCCACGATGATGTGGGTATTCTGCAGGGTCAGGGTTGTGGCAATGATCAGTCTTGAATTGTTTGTGACCTTGATTGTTGAATTAATCAACGTTAGCGTCTGATCAAATGTAAACGTGTTGTTTCCTGAAAGAGTGATCGTACATCCCGTACAGGTGGCCCCAGCTCCTACGTCACCAGACCATGTAGTTCCGTTACCTGGAGTCAAATTTAGTCCCACAATCTGAGCAGAAAGGGGTTTCGACCCTAAACAAAAAAGCAAAATCATTGCTGTGACAATAGAGTAAAATTTTTTCATAATTCATTAATTTGTAATAAAAAGATCAAAATGATTAAATGGTTGTGGCAACACACAGAAGATTGGATAGTACACTAAATTAATGACAAATCACTTTATCACTCTTAATGCTCAATAAAGATTATGGGGGTACGAAGAAGGGGGATCACCACAAATATAATAAAAATTCTGATTTATAAACATTTTTGGCATAAATGTGAACATTTTTTTTGGAAAGTTAAATATAAAATCAGTAGGGTATCTGGAGCTATTCTTCAGGGCTATCGACTTTGTTGAGACCCAGCTTATCAATCGCTTCCTGAGCTGCGATCTGGCTGGCATCTTTTTTATTGTAAGCCCGTCCCTGCGCCAGTAATTCCCCATCAACAACTGCGCCAACTGTAAATAACCGCCTGCCACCTTCAATTCTTTCTTCAAGGGTTTCAAAATCCAGCACTTTCCCGTTTTTATTTGCCCAGCCGTAGAGTTTGTTTTTATGATTGATCTCCAGATTTTCCAGTTCCTCCATAAAAAGATGAGGTTGTATGATGCGTTCCACAACCCATTGCCTGGTTTTGATAAAGCCCTTATCCAGATAAATGGCGCCCACCACCGCCTCCAGGGTATTCCCAAAAATCTGGCTCATCTTAAGCGAATTATCAAACTTGTTGAACTGGGTGATCTTTCTCAATCCCATTTTGATGGCAATATCGTTGAGCTGGTTGCGGTTTACCATTTTGCTACGCATCTCGGTTAAGAAACCTTCTTCTTTATATGGATATTTTTTAAAAAGAAAATCAGCAACAATTGCGCTCAATACCGCATCACCCAGGTATTCCAGGCGCTCATTATTCTCATCAGAAGCATCTTTTAAGGAACGGTGAGTCAGCGCGGTTTTATACAATACGGATTTTCCGGGAACAAATCCCAAGACATTGCGCAGTTGTTTTTTGTATGAAACAGCGGCACTGTCGTTATTTATGATTCTGTCCAGTAATCCCACAAGTAAAAGCTACAAAATTTTTGCACAGTTAAAAAATAAAACTCCTTGCGCCGGTTAAAATTAAGAAAGGCGGGAATGAAAAAAAATAACTTATCAGTCAATATATTTCTTTACGATCACACAGGCATTGTGACCTCCAAACCCGAATGTGTTGCTCAGTGCGGCATTTACGGTTCGTTCTTGCGCCTTATTGAATGTAAAATTCAATCCCGGATTGAGTTCGGGATCATCTGTAAAATGGTTGATGGTGGGGGGAATCTTATTTTCTATCACACTCATGATGCAGGCGATCGCTTCAATGGCGCCGGCGGCACCAAGACAGTGTCCCGTCATGGATTTGGTGGAACTGATGTTAATGTCAAAAGAGTGCTCCCCAAATACATCAACAATGGCTTTAACTTCTGCAATATCCCCTAACGGCGTAGATGTTCCGTGCGTGTTGATGTAATCAATGTCTTCGGGTTCCATTCCCGCATCTCTTAAAGCAACCCGCATAACAATTTTAGCGCCCAGCCCCTCCGGATGTGGGGCGGTGATGTGATAGGCATCGGCTGTCGCCCCGCATCCTGCAATTTCACAATAAATTTTAGCACCCCTGGCCTTGGCGTGTTCCAGTTCTTCCAAAACCAACACGCCTGCCGCTTCGCCCATTACAAAACCATCCCGGTCTTTATCGTAGGGGCGACTCGCAGTTTTGGGATCATCGTTTCTTTCACTCAACGCCTTCATGGCATTAAATCCTCCGAGTCCTGCCTGGCTGATCACACTTTCGGTCCCGCCGGTCAGCATAACCTCCGCAATGTCCAAACGGATCAAATTGAATGCTTCCATGATCGCATTGGTGGATGAAGCGCACGCGCTGACCACCGCGAAATTTGGTCCGCGAAATTCGTGACGCATCGAAATATGACCTGATGCAATATCCAATATCATTCTGGGGATGAAGAAAGGGTTGAAACGGGGAGTGCCATCCCCCTTTGCAAAATTGATCACTTCATCCTGAAAAGTTATCAATCCTCCGATGCCGCTGGCAATTACGACGCCTGCCCTTTCACTGGTCACATTTTGTTTAGTTATTCCGGCATCTGCAATTGCCTGGTCGCTGGCGATGATGGCAGTTTGGGAAAAACGATCAAGTTTTCTTGCTTCTTTTTTTTCAAGATAAGCCAGGGGGTCAAAGTTTTTTAATTCGCAGGCAAACCTTGTTTTGAATTTTGATGCATCAAAAAGGGTAATAAGATCTGCCCCGGAAACCCCATTAACCAGATTATTCCAGTAATCATGCAAATTATTTCCAAGTGGTGTTAGCGCCCCGATACCCGTTACAACAACCCTTTTTAATTGCATAATGATTTTGCGGAATTTATTTAATTAATAAATCCGCCTTCTAAGCGTAAACACTTTTGAAAGGCGGATTCTTAAAGAGATATAACAAACTTAGTTGTTCTTACTTAGCATGTTCTTCCAGGTACGCAATTGCCTGTCCTACCGTGGTAATCGTTTCGGCCTGTTCATCAGGAATGGAAATGTTGAATTCCTTTTCAAACTCCATAATTAATTCCACCGTGTCTAGTGAATCTGCGCCCAAATCATTGGTAAAAGAAGCTTCATTGGTAACCTCCGCTTCTTCGACTCCTAACTTATCAACGATTATTTTTTTTACTCTTGTAGCGATGTCTGACATTTTTGTAAAGTTTAGTTACGGGTGCAAAAATATAATTTTTGGGCTAAACGCAATAAACTACATTTTTTTATTTTGAACATTGGAAAAAATACTTCGGAAATGAACATTAATAAAGCCTGTTTGTTCCCACGTTTCAGATACATTTTCAGGATTTTGACCTCAAGGAGATTTTGCAACATTTTGCTGCTTTTTTAATGTATTTCCATTTTGCCATGCATTTCTCGTCTCAAAATTTGAAAATTTAAATAACTTCGAAATATATTACTACTTAAACTATCGGCATGGCACTAAAGATGATTGATCACGGAACCAAAGAATATAACCAGATGGTTCAGTTGCGGAATGACATGCTGCGTAAGCCTCTTGGGTTGTCATTTACGGTGGATGAATTGGAGAAAGAAAAGGATGACGTGCTGATCGGGGCATTTGAAGATGACAAATTATTGGGATGCTGCCTGCTTACTAAAGTGGATAGCCAAATCGTCCGGCTGCGGCAAATGGCTGTCCCCAATAGTCTCCAGGGTAAAGGAGTGGGAAGAGCTTTGATGGTTTTTGCAGAAAACATAGCCCG
>Ga0070731_10002508_pt1 | contig 17413 bp, 13 predicted proteins | sample Coa_R1_2_FD_66448 | JGI IMG/M metagenome (GOLD analysis project Ga0070731, IMG submission 66448) | Surface soil microbial communities from Centralia Pennsylvania, which are recovering from an underground coalmine fire - Coalmine... | ecosystem: Environmental > Terrestrial > Soil > Unclassified ...
TTTAAGGGCTGTCCTCGTGACCGACGAGCGCCGCGGGACGCTCGGCTACGGGATCATGCACTTCGGCGGCGGCACCATCGAGGTCCTCCTCCCCCTCGGCTCCGCGGGCCGCCACGGGATTGAAGCCGCCGGACTGTCGCTGCCACAGATCGGCGTAGAGGCCGCCCTCATCCAGCAGCTCTGCGTGCGAGCCGTCCGCCACGATCACGCCGCGCTGTAGGACGATGAGCCGTTCCATGTCCATGACCGTGCTCAGACGGTGTGCAATCGCAATCACCGTCTTACCGGTCATCGCGGTCCGCATGGCTTGCTGGATCAGGTGCTCGCTGTGGCTGTCGAGCGCGCTGGTCGCCTCATCGAGTAACAGGATCGGCGCGTCGCGCAGGATCGCGCGAGCGATGGCAATTCTCTGGCGCTGGCCGCCGGAGAGCTTGGTGCCACGCTCGCCGACCAGTGTGTGATAGCCATGCTCGAGCTCGACGATGAACTCGTGTGCATGCGCCCGCTGCGCCGCTGCGATCACCTGCTCATCGGTCGCACCGGGGCGCCCATAGCGGATATTCTCGAGCAGGGTGCGGTGGAAGAGGCTCGTGTCCTGGGGAATGAGGCCCAGCGCCCCGCGCAGACTCTCGAGCGTCACCTCGCGAATGTCCTGTCCGTCGATGCGGATCGCTCCCGCGCTCACATCGTGCATGCGCATGAGCAGTCCCATGAGCGTCGTCTTGCCCGCGCCGCTCGGACCGACCAGGCCGACCCGCTGACCGGCTGGAATGGAGAGCTCGAACTTCTCGACGATGTTGCGCGGTCCGCGTTTACCTGCGTCGTAGGCAAACGCGACATGCTCGAAGTGGATTGCGGCTTCTTGCACCCTCAATGCGGGCGCGCCGGGACGGTCCTGGACGCTCGCCGGCACGATCAGCGTGGCGATGCTCTCCTGCGCGGCGCCGAGCTGCTCGTAGAACTCAGGGATGCGCTGCCCGACGTTATAGGCGGTCTGCAGCAATGACCCGGTCAGCGCGGTGATCATCACGAAGTCGCCGGCTCCGATGCTGCCGTGTACCCATGCATACACGGCGCCGCCGACGAAACCGAGCCACATGCAGATATCCATGAGGTACTGCACGCAGCGCAGCCGAACGACCGAGCGATAGAGCGCGCGTCGACGCTGGCATTCCTCGTTCGTATAACGTCCGAGATCAGCGTCCTCGAGCGCCTGATTCGCGAACTGGAACACGTTACGAATGTTGGTGATGACGTCGACGATGCGCCCGGTCACCGACGCGCGCGCCTCGTTGTTCTCGGCGGAGCGTCTGGCGCACTCGCGGCCGATTAATACGCTGGCGACGAAGTAGACGATGATGCTGGTCGCGGCGGCGGCACAGAACGTTGGGCTCGCAAGATAGAAGAATGCGGCCACGAACACGAAAAACATGCTGCTCGGGATGAAATCGAACACCATCATGTCGAACAGCAGCAGCACCTGGTCGGGAAGCAGCACGGCGCGATGGGCGATCTTTCCGGAGAGCGTGCTTTCGAAGTACGCGGGCGAGAGACGCTGCGCATACGCGAACACCTCTTCCTTGATACGCACGAGCATGGGCGAGCGCGTGTTATACGAGCAGAACCACATCGCGCCATCCAGCGCAAAGCGGCCGATCACCAGCGAGCCGAACAGCAGCAGGGGGCCGGTGAGGCGAGGACCCGCCGAGCCGATCGGGCCGTGCATGGCGAGCACGGTGTCGGTGAGTCGCTTGGTGGCATAGGCGATCGAGGCGAAGACGGCGCGCCCGAGGACCGGGAAGACCACCAGACCGAGGCAGCCCCAGAAGAACTGCCGGAAAAAATGCAAGCAGAAAGGCAGAAGGCGGTCGGGTAGCGCAGCAGCATTCATGTCGCAACAGGGGCTGGCGGAGAAAACGGAATTCTACGCTCGAAGGGGCTTTGACCCTTGTGCCGCGGCAACATGGTCGCTCGGCTACGGCCAAAAACCGAGAGATAATTCAAGACTGCGTTGCTTTTATCGCACCAGATGCACGCCTGACGCACAGGCAGCCTCTCGGGCGCCACCACCGGTTATGCCGCGCTCGCCGGTGCGATCGTCACGCCCGCCCACGCCGAACCGCTTGCCGCCGGTGCCGCAGGCACCAATGCGGCCGCGGATGCGGCACTCGCCGATGCCCGCCTGACATCAACCGTTCCGCAGCCCGCCGCGGCTCATGCTCGACGATGAACTCATGCGCATGCGCCCGCTGCGCCGCTGCGATCACCGCTGGGGAGGCGGTGATGCAGGCGGGTGGCTCCGTCGCGGATCGCGGGTTGCCAGTGGTCTCGGGCGGATAGTCGCCAGGATCTGGCGTGCTATCGGCCATGGCCATTTCTCCACAAATCCACCGCTTTTGCAGCGGTACACCGCCACCCCGCCCGTGCTACGTTGCCTATATTCCGACGGAGCCTCACGCATGAAAGCGCAAAATCGCCTCAAAAATCTGCGCCGGCAGTATGAGCAGCTGCTGATCGCCTGCGAACTTTATCAGCAGGCGGCGGAGCGACGCGTCGCCCGTAGTCAGATCCGCCAGCACACGCTTGACGACATCATCGCCATCCGCGCCGAGCTCGCACGTCTCGTCGCCCCCATCGAGCAGCTACCCCTGCTGCCCCCCGAAGAGCCGCTCGAACGCGCCCTCCACGGCCCGCTGCTCAAGGTCCGCACCGTTCTCAAGCCCCTCTACGACCGCATCGAGGCCCTACCGGAGCTCGCGCCGGATGAGAACGACGGTCCGCGCGAGATCCGGGACGCCGCGTGCGCCACAGCAGCGGGTGTTCATTGAGAGCGCGCAGTCGCCACGGTCGGCCAACGCGAGGCAAACGGGTATCAAGGCTCCGCAGCGGCAGCAGGCGCGCCACGCGACCTCGCAGGACCGTCTGCGCCTCAAGCGGAGGCCTCCTCCCGCACTCCACGCGGAGCCGGTGCGACATCCGACGCTGCTTGCGCCCGCCACAGCGCGGCGTATTTGGCGCCCTTTTGCAGGAGCGCCGCGTGGCTGCCGCGCTCAACGATCATTCCGCGATCGAGCACGATGATCTCATCCGCGTGTACGAGTGTTGAGAGCCGGTGCGCGATGATGAGTGTCGTGCTGCGGCGTGAGACCTCGCGCAGGGCCGCAGCGATGTCCCGCTCGGTCTCGCTGTCGAGCGAGGAGGTGGCCTCATCGAACACATAGATCCGCGGCCGCTTGAGCACCGCCCGGGCAATCGCAAGTCGCTGCTTCTCCCCGCCGGACAGCCGCACCCCGCGCTCCCCGACTCGCGTGTCATAACCCTTGGGCAAGGCGACGACAAACTCGTGCAGGTGGGCGCGCCGCGCCGCCGCTTCGATCTCCGCGCGCGAGCTCCCGGGCTTTCCCAGCTCGATGTTGTACGCGATCGTGTCGTCGAGCAGCGCGTTGTCCTGCGGCACAACTCCGATGGACTGTCGGAGCGAGGCGAGCGGCAGCGCATCGATCGGCACGCCATCCAGCAGGACTCTGCCGGCGCTCGGCTCGAACGCGCGCAGCAGCACACGCACGAGGCTCGACTTGCCGGCGCCACTCTCGCCGACGATTCCGAGCGTGGCTCCCGCCGGCACGCGAAAGCTCACGCTCCGTAACACCGAAACCCCCGGCGGGTAGCCGAGCGAGACGTTCTCGAAGGTGAGCTGTCCGGGTGGAGCCGCCTCGTCGGTCGGTGCCGCAGCTGCCAGCAAGCGGCTCCAGCGTGCCTCCTCCGGGTGCTCTCGCAACAGCTCGAGCATCTTCTCGATGAAGGCGAGTCCCTGTGACAGGCTCTGCATCGCAAGCCCCAGCATTTCCACGGGCCGCGTGGCCTGCAGGGCGTAGGTGTTGAGGAGCACAAAAGTGCCGACGGTCATGCTTCTCAAGCTCACCGCGCGCGTCGCGTACCCCATCGTGAGGAGCAGGAACACGGCGAACACCGTCGCCACCGCGATCCCGTTACACGCATAGCGCCGATAGAACGCGATCCATCCGACCTCCGCCCGAAAGAGCTCGCGCCGCACGCGCTCCTCGACACGCTCTTCGGCGCTGAAGTACTTGACCGGCTCGCAGTTCATGAAGCTATCCATCATCACGGCGCTGGCCTCGACTTGTGCAGCCGAGGCTGCGCGCGCCGCGCGGGCGCTCGCCCGGGCTGCAACGGTGAAGGTCGTCGCATAAACGACGAGAGCGCCTCCGAAGAGCGCCAGGAAGCCTCGCTGCTGCAGTCGCGCGAGCACGACGGCCATCGTGCCGATCTCGATCGCGACCGGCAGGATCGCCAACACGAGCGCATTGAGCACCAGCTGGCAGCCCTGCAAGCCGTTGCTCAAGGTCTGCGCGATGGCGCCGCTGCGGCTCTCCAGGTGCCAACGCAAGGGCAAGCTCATCACGTGCCGGAACAGCCGCTCGCTCAAGGAGCGCGACAGACGTCGTTCGGCCCGCGCATACACGAAGCTGCGGATCTCGCTCAGGCTTCTCGCCAGCCACTGACTGCCGACGTAGCCGAGCACCAGCACCCACGCCGACCGGCTCGCACGCGCCTGGACGACCGCATCGAGCAGTGCGCGCAGCGCGAGTGGCGCAAGACCCGCCAGCGCCGAGCCGACCACGAGAAGAGCGACCGCGATGGCGAGCCGCGACTTCACGGCCGGGCTCGCCTCCTCCCACACGAGCACGAACGCCTGACGTACGGTGCCCCGCCTCCCTACTCCCTTCACGGCCGGGTCCCGTCGCACAGCTGCGCTTCGATGCCGCACTCGAACAGCTCAGGACTTGCCCGCCGGTGAGATTCGATCGCGCGTCGCAACGTCGAGGGTGAGCAGCCAAAGCGCGCCGCCATCTGGGCCAGTGTGCCGGCGCCGCTGCGCGTCGCGTACCAGGCGATGAGCGACTTGCCGAGCACATCGCGAGCCGCGGCGGCGAAGGGTCGGCGCAGCAGCCTTCGGACCTGCTCAACGATGTGATGCAGCGTTGGAGGTGGCGGCGGACGCAGTGCCTGCCGCTGTACGCGCTCGATGTCGGCGCGATTTCCGGCGATGCGCGGCGTGCGACCGCAGCGCGCCAGAAAGAGTCCTGCGTGGCGCGCGCTCTCGGCTTCCGACAGGAACCGCTCGATCTCCAGGCGCCCACAGACGCCCTGTGCGGCAAGACATGCGCCGAGCGGCGCCGGATCGAACCACGGCGGCGGGACTCCACCAAAGTGCAGCGCGTAGCTGCACCATGGGAATCCTTCCGGACGACGGCAGACGCCGGCACGCACCGCGCGCCAATAGACGTGACGCACAGCGTACGGCAGCGAGCTCGGGGTGATCTCGATGGACTCGTAGCGCGAGACGTACGGAGAGCGTCCGGGCGGTGCGCGGCCTCGCTTGTGCAGGTAGCGAGAGTATTGTCCCAACACACTCGCCAGCACGACGGCCATCGATACGGCAGAGCGCTCGAGCAGAAAGAGCGCTTCGTTGGGCAGCCACGCGTACGCCACTATCCGCGTGTCGTGCCGATCGCACATGCGCGCGAGCAGCGACTCCCACACCTCGAGCTCCGGTGGGTAGTGCGCGGCCGCGGCTCGCCAGAAGATGTCGCCGCCCAGCCGGCCGCGCACGCTCACCAGGTGAATCGAGTTGGGATGATCGTGTCGTCCGTGATGGGACATCTCACCTGTCCTCTCATCCTTGAGGTGATGCTACGCAGCGCAGATGTCGATTCAAGCGCCCGACTGCGCCCTCGCGCGTTCCCTGCATTGCTTGGCGCAGCATGTCCCCGCTGCGGGCAATCGTACTCATGTCCGGTCGTGAGCCGTCGGTTCCGGCTCTCCTACGCGCTCCATCCGGCGTGATCCAGCGATCTCCATCGAGCGTTTTGCAGAGCTTCGCGCTCGGCACATGGTTGACGCAGCGTCGCGCCGGTCGCACGCTCGAGCACGCCACGGTGGTCGTGGCGATCATCAATCAATCAAACAAGGAATTCATCATGGAAGCCTTCATCAGCGATCTCGGCAGCGCGCTCACGGAGACCAAGTCGATCGGCGTCGTGGGCGACGGGAATCACGGAACGCACAACTAGAACCGCGATAAGAAGACTCTGGTCTCAGCAGGGCGCGTCTCGTCAGCGGTGCGCGCCCTGCCGTTCGCGGAAAAAAGTCATGGGCTACTATCTGGCGGGCGACGTGCACGCGTGCGAGCTCGCCCACGGAGCCGTGTTCCTCGATCTGCGCACTGTGCGCTATCTCGCGGTCGAGCCCCGCTTTCTCCCGGTTCTGCGGGCTCGCGTGGCCGAGTGGCCGAAATCGCCAACCGCGGGCTCCGTGGCCGTCGAGTCGCCGGAGGAGCAAGTGGACTTCCTCAACGCGCTCCTCGCTCGCGGCCTCATTGCGACCTCGTGGTGCGCCCGAACTCTCGCACCGGCGGAGATCGAGTCTGCCACGGAGGCGCAGCATCCTGACTGGGACCTGCGCTCACGAGCCGCATCACGCGTGGCATCCACGCTCGCGTTCGCGCAGTGTGTTGCGACCGTGAGGCAGGCACTGCGCCACGGGGCGCTCAGGACTCTACTCATCCACCTGCACCAGACCCGGATTGCGCTGTCCACACGAGGCACCCTCGATGCGTCGTGCCTTGCCGCGCGGCTCACCGAGTTCAGCCGTCTGCGTGTTTGGTTCTACACCGCGCGCGATCGCTGCCTCTTCGACTCCCTGGTGCTGGCTTCCTATCTGCTGCGGGAGAGGATTGATGCGCGGCTGATCCTCGGGGTCGGCCTGCGTCCGTTCTCGGCTCACGCCTGGACCCAGGTGAGCCGGGTGGTGCTCGATGACAGCGTGGAGCACGTGCGCGAGTACGCGCCCATTCTCATTGTCTGATCCGCGGTGGCGTGTATGTTCAGATTTCTGGCGCTGCTCTCGAATCCACACGACGAGGGAGAGCAGCGCGTCGCGGCGCGGCGGTGGGCGTCCGTTCGCTCAGCGTTTCCGCGGTGGCAGCTGGATACCTCCGTGCCGGGCGTCCAGCTCACCTATCCGACAGATCATGGTCCGATGGGCGATGTGATCGTGCTGGCAGAGGCGGCGGGGTTCATCCTCGGCGCCATGTTCCCGGCCGACCACCCTCCCGTCACGGCGCTGCTTGGCTCGGCGGGCCACAGTCTCATCGGGCGCTGGTGGGGCTCGTATCTCCTGATCCTGCGCGATGAGCGCCGCGACCACACGCACCTGGTGCGCTCGCCGGTGTCCAGGCTGCCGGTCTTTTATGCGGTCAGCGCGGGCGTCCACGTCGTATTCTCGAACGTTGCGGACTATGTCGAGTTCGGCGGGACGCCGCCTGACATCAACTGGGACGTGGTGCGCGCCCAGGCGGTCGGTGGCGACTATCTCACCAACGAGACGGGCCTCTCCCAGATCTCGGCCCTCGAGGGCGGCGAATGTCTGACCGTTGGCGGCGCCCAAACCTCGCGGGCGCAGTACTGGAATCCCTGCAGCATCGCGCGGGAAGGCGCGATCGAGCGCTGGGCGGATGCCGTGTGCGTGCTGCGCGAATCGACGACGGCGGTGGTCGAGTCGTGGGCGTCGCGCTACCGGTCGCTGCTGCTCGAGCTCTCGGGCGGTCTCGATTCCTCCATCGTTCTCGCCTGCCTCGCACGCGCAACCTCTCGCCCCCGCATCGCCTGTATCAACCTCTTCTCATCCCACTGTGCGGGCGATGAGCGCGGCTTCGCACGGGCTGCGGCGTCCAGTGCCGGCGTGCCGCTCTTCGAGCGCGAGCGGGAACGTGAGGCCGACCTCTCGGTCTTCGAGCGCCACGCGCTCACCGCGCGCCCGGTGCTCAACTTCACCGGCCCGGGCCGGCTTAGGGCCGTCGCCGAGGTCGCGCGTCAGTGTGACGCGGAGGTTGTCTTTGATGGCGAGCTCGGCGACCAGCTTTTCGGCTATCCCGCGCGAGTCGAGCCCGTCACGGATACTCTCGAGCGCCATGGACTCGCACCGGGGCTCCTGCGATGTGCGGCGGATCTGGCACGATTGAAACGACTCTCCGTCTGGAGCGTGCTGCGCCAGGTGCGACGCGACGCCGCTTCCCGCGCGTGGACCTGGAGCTATTACCATTTCCTGAAGCAGATCGTGCAACGCGACTTCGAGCAGACGCGCTTCGTCACCCGTGAGACCCTGGAAGACTACGAGCAGCAGCTGGAACGTTTCATCCACCCCTGGTTCAGGGATCGGGATGCAGTGCCCGCGAGCGCGGCGCTGCTCATCCTCGGCCTGATCATTGTGACCTCGACGACCTACCACTGTCCCTTCGAAGGTCTGACGCTCGAGTACGTAAGTCCCCTCGTGAGTCAGCCGCTCGTCGAGACGGCGCTGCGCATCCCGGGCGCGCTCAACATCCGGCGGGGCTGGAATCGCGCGGTCGCCCGGGCCGCCTTCGCGCAGGAGCTGCCGGAGGCCGTGCGGCGGAGAACCTGCAAGACCTCCACGGCGCCGTGGGTCACGGACGCCATCAACCGCAACCGCCGCTGGCTGCGTGACTTCCTGCTCGAGGGAATCCTCGTGCGGGAGCGGATCCTCGATCGGACGCGCGTGGAGTTGGCGCTGGCCGACGGCGTTGCGAGGCCGGGCTCAACGCTGCCTGAGCTCTTCGTGCCACTCTACATCGAGTCGTGGCTGCGCCCCTGGGAGAGGGTGCGAGCCCGTGCCGCTTTGAGGCTCGACCAGCGCGCGTAGGTCTCCGCCTTGCGCGGATCGGGATCGATGCGGTCCTGCAGCCAGAAGCGGAACCAGTCCAGATTGCGATCGGCCGCATCGTGCGCGACTCGCGGACTCACCACGCTGTGATGAGTCCTCGGATAGAGCACCGCCTCACTCGGCGCGCCCGCGCGGCGCGCCGCCTTGCCCATCGGCAGGACAAAATGCGGGTCGGAAAGCCCACCGGCCTCCCAGAGGGTAGCCGTCGTGACGCCACGCATGTGCAGGTCCGGCGAGGCGGTGACGTAGGCTTCGGGCGCGTCGTACATCGAGGCGCCCATCCACTTGTCGTGAATGGTGATGTTCTGGGAGCCGCTGTTGAGATCGTAGAGAACGATCCAGTTGGACCACCCTTCCGCGAACGAGGCGACCTGGAAGCGCCGGAAGCGTTCCATGATCAAGGGTCCGAGCCACCCACCGTGACTCTGGCCGATAAGCCCCAGTTTTTCCGGCTCTGCAATCCCCTCCGCGATCAAATACTCGACGCCGCGGTTCACGTCGTCCGCGGGCTCGCGCATGAGGGACGTGGGATTGGCGAACGCCGTGCCGAAACCGGAGGTGCCTCGATAGTTGGGAATGAACACCGCGATGCCGCTGGAAGCCAAGGCCTCGAGCGGATAGGGCCAGCCGAAGTCGAAGTACGGCGCAAAGGCGTCAGTAAACGCCCAGCCCGGACCGCCATGAACGAGCGTGACCATGGGCCATGGGCCGGAGTGAGCTTGCGCAGGAAGCAACAGCCAGCCGCTCACGTCGACGCCATCGGCGCCCTTCCAGTGGAGCGCTCGGCGCGTGAAGTGGATCTTTTCGTTGAGCCCCACGTTGAGACGCGAGAGCGGCACGTCGCGCCCCGACGCGCGCTCGCGGAAGTGAACCTCCGGAGGCAGCACCAGGCTCTCGAGCACGAACGCGTAGCGCCTGTCATCGGCGTCGAAGGCAAATTGCGACGCGCTGCCCTCCTCCGGCAGGAACTCAACGGAGCTTCCGCTCGTCGTCCAGCGGTGGAGGCCGATCCGTGCCCGCGACTTTTCCTCGACCAGGACGGAGTGTGCATCCACCGGGAAGAACCGCTCGCCGCTGGCTTCGGCTCTCGTCCACGGGATGAAGGTGCTGCTGCCCTCGGCGACTCGAGCATAGGCCCAGTCGGTGTACTGTGCCGCGGGTCCCGTGCCCGTGGTCTTGCGCCGAAGCAGCAAGAGTCGCGAGTGCGGCAGCCATTCACCGCCCTCGTAATACGTCCAGTTCGAGGCGGTCGAGGCGACGTCCGTCCGTGCGATCGCCCGGAAAGCGCCCGTGTGGGCGTCGACCACACCGACGGAGGTCTCCACGAAACGCCAGTACGACGCCGGGGCATCGTCGGCGACGTACGTCACCGACAGCATCTCACCGTCCGGGGACCAATGCAGTGCCGTGACTGCACCCGGGACGTCGAGTCGGAGCGCGGATTTACCCGGGCGCTGCAGCCACAGCTCCCCCCCCGCGTAGGCGCCACCCGATGGGTGTTGCGGAAAAATGGTCTCCCAATAGGGATCGATGAAGTCGTACATCTCGACGATATCGGGATCCACGGTAAAGCCCGCATCCCCGTGACGCACGCGCTCGAACAGCGATTGACGCTCATCGAAAGGCTTGCGCGTTGTAAACGCGAGCACGCGAGCGCCGGTCGGCGCGAAAACGTAGAGCAGGATCGGATCGCGCGCGTGCGTGATCTGCTCGAGACCGCCATGAGAGAGATCCTCGATGACGACCTGATCCGTGCCTGCGACGGACTCGAGCCCCGCGACGGCGTTCTCGTGCGGCACAAAGCAGACCGCGTGCGCGTCCGCGAGTGCAGTCAGCTCGACGGGCGCGCCGCCAGCCGTGCTGGCGAGGTAGACCGTCCGCGTCGGCTGATCCGTGGCGAGCGAGCGCCGATCCGCGGCGTAGACCACCCTCGTGCCGTCCGCAGAGAGCGCGACCTCCGGAAATCGCACCAGGCGAAAGTAGTCTTCGATGTCAAAACCGGGGAGAGACGGCTCCGCCGCGCTCGCACTGCAGGCGGCGCTCAGCAGCAGGGCGAGCCGCGCCACCGCAGCGGACTTCAAAAGCGCACTCCGGCCGTGAGGCTCACGAAGCGCCCCAGCGGCGTCACGTTGGTGGGGTCGTAGTTGAACCCGCCCCGAAAAGGCGTGAATGCGATGTAAGGCGGATCCCGGTCGAAGAGGTTCTGCACGGCGAGGGCGAGCTGCGACTCGGGACGCGCGCCCGGCAGGCGCCAGGCGATGCGGGCATCGATCGTGGTCCAGGACGCGATCGGCCGGCCCGGCAGGGTGTTGGGATCGGTGCCGCCGCCCAGATAGTTCACGATGGCGGTCGCGGTCCAGGGACCTGCCGTCCAGGTTGCGCCGCCCCGGGCCCGGAAGTGCGGCGGCTCGTAGGGCTGGCCCGTCAGGATCACGGACGGTGCGGACGCCGTCTGCTGCTGCTCGATGGTGAGGAGCGTCGCATCCAGGAACAGCTCGAGCACTCCGAGGGAACCGTTCAGCAGATACTTGCCGCCGAAGTCGCCACCGTCGATGCGCTGACTGGCGACATTGAGATACCGGTCGTCGATGATCGCGGCGATCGTCGCCGGATCGTAAGGTGAGGACGTGTAGTTCTCGAAGCCGAGCGCGGACGCTGCGATGAGTGCCTGCTGCATCGCCGGCGACGGATTTCGCACGACAAGCGGCGCATCGGCGGGCGTCGTGAGCGCGACCTGGATCGCCGGCAACATCTGGATGCGATCGAGGTAGAGGATATGAAAGTAGCTCGCCGTGAGGGTGAGTCCGCTCGCCCATCGGGGCCGAAACTCGAGGCTGGCCGAGAAAGTCGTGGCGCGCTCGGGTCCGAGCGCCGGATTGCCGCCGTTGTTCACGAGAACATTCGACTTCCCCGTCGGTGAGAGCGGATCGGCGATGTTGAACAGGTTGACCGGACCGGCCGGTGCGGTCGTGTAATCGAGCAGCGGCGCGCGGTACGACCTGCCCCAGGACGATCGCAGCGTCAGCTGCGGGTCCGGCACATAGACCAAGCCCAGTTTCGGCACGGCCGTGCCGCCAAAGTCCGAGTAGTGCTCGTAGCGGCCGGAGAGGTCGAGCTCGAGACGGTTGAGCCCTAAGCGAGAGGACGGCGCGACGAGCGGCGCGGCCGCTTCCGCGAACGCGTAGTCGATGCGTCGCCGGCCGTCCGCGCCCAGCTCGCCGAAGTTGTTGAAGGTGAGACTCTCCCAGCGCTCGCCGCCTCCGACGGCCACGTGAATGGGACTCGGTGCTGGGAGCGGCAACGGCCCGTCGGCGTGCGCCTCGACCGTGGTGGTGCGCCCCTGTGCGCTGCCGGGGTCTACCAGATCCGGAGTGCTCTTCAACCCCGAGAAGAAGAGCTGCAGATCCGAGAGGGTGTGAGTCGACGCTTGGCTCACGAAAGCGCTCGCGCGCCACTCCCCCAGGAGATGCGCATCGAGGCCGAGCGTCGCGTAGGACTCGCGGGTATCGACCGGAAAGACGGCAACCGTGGGCGCGAGCGTTTGAATGACGTTCTTGCTGGCCGTCGAATAATAGCCTTCGGCGAGGCCGGAGAGGTTATCCCCGAGCTCCTGGTGCACGGTCCCGAACACGGAGTTGCGCAGCAGCGTCGGAATCAGCGTGTAGGGCCGATCGACGGTCTGCGTAAAGGAACGCTGATCGGAGTAGATGGTGTCCTGGTGCTCGTACTCGTAATCGAGGAGCCCCGAGCCCCCTGACCAGCTGCCACCCAGGAGCTGGCTGCCGCGGATGTCCGTGCCGCCGCCCTCGCTGGTGGTGCCAATGGAGCCCGTCGTCAGCGCGCCATCGAAGCGGTCCTTGAGGATAATGTTGACGACGCCGGCCACGGCATCGGACCCGTACACGGCCGAGGCGCCGTCCGGCACGATCTCGATCCGCTGGATGGCACCGAGCGGAATGGGCGTGATGTCGGTGGCGCCCTGGAGGTCCTCGGCGAGCCGCCGCCCGTTCAGCAGCGTCAGCGTCGAGCCGGGACCCAGGCCTCTCAAGTCAGGTGCCGAGCCGAAGGAGATCGAGGGGACGCCGGGGGCCGAGGACGTCGAGAGCAGCGGGCTCACGCTGCCGTAGTTCTGCGGAATGCTGCGGAGAAAGTCGCCGATTGTCTGCAGCCCGGACTGTTCGATGTCCGTCTGGTCGAACGTCAGGACCTGCGAGGATGGGCTCTCGCCACGGATGTGCGTACCGGTGACGAGCACCTCCTCGAGGGACTTGGGCGGGGTCTTCTTTTGCTTGCTCGCGCTCTCCTCGCTCTCCGCTTGAGTCGCTTCGGCTTCGGGTATTGCGGGCAGATCGCTCACCCGCACGAGCTCGGAGGGATCGTCTGCGGCGGCCGGCCTGGCCTTGCCGTCCCTCGCCGCCGATACCGCAGACGCGATGACGATCGTGTGGTCGTCAACGTGCCGGGCTTTAAGACCCGCTCCCGCCAGCACCCGTGCCAGAGCCTCCTCCGTCGTGAGGTCCGCCTGGAGCGCCGGCGCCTTCCGACCCGCGACTTGAGGGGCGGCGACCAGGATATCCGTGTTGGTCAAGGCGCCGATCTGCCGCAACGCCTGGGCGAGGGGCTGCGACGGCAGATCGAAATGCACCAGCCCCTGGGCGTGAATCGCGGTGCCGCCGAGGAGCGAGGCCGCGATGAGTGATTGAAGCGCCGCTCGACCCCATGCACTGGCCGGTCGCTGCATTGGACCTCCCGCTCTTTCTTCATCGGCGGTCTTTCGCCGCCCCTGTCACAAGAGGACGGATAAGGCGATGCGAATGGGTCACAGTTCGTACTCCTGTATGAGTAATTAGCCTCTTATAGGGGTAATTGTGCCCACCCAGAAAGCGAGCAGTGTACATAGAGCGCCGCCAGGTCATTGGGGGCGCGCGTGGGGATCAAGCGGCGGCAGAGCGATGCCTCGAGCGAGGAGCGACGGTGGAAGAGGGCGATCATCGCCTGCCTCACGGCGAGTCTGGAGGATGCCGACGTGCGGAAGAATGATCTCGCCGTGCGGCTTGGCTGGACGCCGCGGCAGGTCTACAACCTCTTTCAGGGGCGTAAGACCGTGCGGGTCGTGGATCTGATCCTCATCGCGAAGGCGCTCCGTGTGAGCCCGGAGCTGCTGTTCGGACGCATCATTCGCTGGCGCTGATGCTCCGGCTCAGCCGGATCGCGCCCGACTCCTGCGTCGCGGTGAGATCGAATGTCGCGCACACCGCGTGCACGAACTCATCGAGGTCCGCGGCCCGAAACACGCCGGTGACAGCAAGCGTCGCGATCTCGGGATCGACTTCGATCGCGCGCGGGCTGTAGCGGTTCATCTCTCTCGCCGCCTCGGCGAGCGGGGTCGCATCAAATTCCACGCGCCCCGTCTCCCACGCCGTGAGACGACCGAGCTCGGGCGTATCGAGCGCGGGCGCCCGACCTGACGTCACGGTCAATCGTTGCCCGGGGGAAAGGATCGCAGCGGCCGGCGCGTGCGTTGGGAGCGCCCGCGCTGCGACTACACTGACTCTTCCTTCCACCAGAGTGATCGACACACGCTCGGGATCATCGTGACGCACGATGAACGAGGTCCCGAGCGCTCGCACCTCGTGGCTCCCCGCCGTGACGATGAACGGCCAGGTCGTACGTCGCGCGACGTCGAAGAGCGCCTCACCCATGAGCAGCCGCACGCGCCGCGCTTGGGCGTCGTAATGGACGATGAGTCGGGTGCTCGTGTTGAGCAGCACCCGCGTGCCGTCCGTCAGCAGGAGCGAGCGCTGCTCCCCGACGCCCGTGGCGACGACACCGGCTCGCAGCCACGCGCTCGCGACCAGGACCGCCGCCGTCAACACGGCGAGCACACCGGCTGCGACACTCATTCGACGCCACCGCGCGCTGCGTCGTGCGGCATCGGCCCGGGCGATCACATCCCGACCGAGCTCTCCTGAGGTCTCCCATGCGCGCGTCATGCGCTCGAAGGCGAGTCGGTGCGCGGGGTCCTCGGCGACCCAGCTGCGTACGCGGCCCTCGAGGTACGGGCTGCGCGCCGCATCGTGCAGCTCGGCGATCCACGCCGCCGCCTCCGCCAGCGTCTCGGGCGCCGGCTCAGGCGTTCGCGGCTCCGGCGCACTCATTTGGCGAGCTCGGCGTCGTAGATCAGCAGCGCCTCGGCCAGACGCCGCTTGACGGTCGCGGCTGAGATGCCGAGAACCTGGGCGATCTGCGCATAGGTCAGGCCATCGAAACGATGCAGCAGGAAGACCTGCTGCGTCTGCGGATTTGCCGCGGCGAAGCGCTGCACGAGTCGCTCCAGGAGCTGGTGCGCCTCGATCTCCTGCTCGGGCGTGTCCCCCGAGGTCCAACAGGTGCTCCAGGTCTCCAAGGCCTCGCGAGACAGCACCCGATCCACCACCGCGGAATGTCGCACGTGATCGATATGGACACGCTGCGCCACATCGAGGAGGAAGGCTACGGGATCGCGAATCGGGGCAGACTGTTGCCGCTCATAGCGGACGAGGCGCAGGAATGCTTCCTGGATCAGCTCATCGACCTCCTGGATGCTCGTCCCGCATTGCCGCAACAGACGCCGGCGTAGCATTCGGAGCTGCTCTTTGATCATGAGGGCAGCATGTCTCTTGCTCTTGCAGGAGCGATATTACTCCTGCAGGGACGCTTTCGCCCGTACAGAGCCTCCGAGGTGTAAATCCCCGCCAGAGGGAATCTCGGTGGCGCACGTGAAAGTGGAAGCGCGGCAACCGGACGCTGCAAGCGAGACGCGACGCCTGCAGCGCGCGATCACGAGCGTATTGAAGGCAAGTCTTGACGAAGCTGACGTTCGCCCGCGCGATCTGGCCACGAAGCTCGGTTGGACGCGGCGGCAGGTGTACAACCTGCTACAGGGACGCAAGGCCGTGCGCGTGCTCGACCTCATCCTCATCGCGCGTGTGCTGCGCGTCAATGCTGAAGTGCTGCTGCGGCGAATCGTCCGCTGGGAGTGAGGCCGAGGCCTCAACATTTCCGCGGCTTGCGGTGGCGCGGTACCTGGGCGCGCGAGTCTGCTTCCTCGAGCGCCACGCCGAGCGCGAGTCATGTCAGCAGCACCCATCGAGCCCAGACCTCTGGCTTCCCTCCGCCACTGAAAGGGTGCGCTCTCCGGGACGAGCGGCGCCATTTGGGGGTTGAGCTACTTTCGGGTCAGTCCAATCTGGATCTGTTGCGAGCGCGCTGCCGATCTCACTCCGCAATTAGCTGACATTGCGTCCGTCACCTATTAAACAGAGCCGTCAGGCAGCGACTCGTCGTGCGGGGCGGTGGCACGAGTGACGACGGCAGTCGTCACGGCCGGGTTGATCGTTGCGGCTCAGGCAGCCCGCCGAAGAAGGATCGGCTCCGAAGTCGCGCTTTGGCACTGGATTTGTGGCGGCAACGTATCGCCCGCCAGATATCAGAATCGGAAGGAGATATTTGGCGGAGAGAGAGGGATTCGTCACGCATCCGCCTGTAACTCTCTGAATGCCTTGAATCATAGCCTCAGGGCGCTACCACCTGTAGCAGAATACCTGTAGCATTCTGAACCACCATGCGTTACCTCTATAGGCGCTACCAAGGCTATTACGCCCGCGTCGCGGTCCCGCTACACCTGCGCACCACCCTTGGCCGCGCTGATATCGTGCGCACACTTGGTACCACCGACCTCGGGCTCGCCAAGCGCAAGCTACACGCCGTTGTGGCCGACATTCAACGCGAGTTCATGGCCGCCGAGGCTCACCACGTACTCCCACCTGAGAGCGCGGAGTACGTCATCGAGGCGGCGCGCGAGGTACGCGCGGCTGTCGACAAGGGGTTAATGACTCCCGGCGCTGCCGAGGTGTCGCTCGACGCGACGGTCGACAAGCATTTGGACCTCCTGCGCGAGCGCAACGGAGTGGACGCTGAAGGTGATCCTAAGATCGCCGAAGGTCATGCTCGGGCAATTCAGCTTGCACACCGCGTGCTCGCCGGGGAACCGGTGACGCTCCTGTCAGCGCAGGTCGAGGCTCACCTGAGTGAGATTGCAACCAGCATCCGCAAGACCACCCTAGCGTCGAAGCGCAAGGCCCTTCAGGCGCTCCGTGATTGGCTCGCGGCGGATGTGGAGGTGACCGCGGTTACTCGAAAAGTTGCCGGGCGCTACCTCACCGAGTCTCTGATGAAGCGCGGGCGCGCTGTGAAGACGACAACTACAGAGCTGTCTCACGTGTCATCGTGTTGGAACTGGATGCTCGCCCGAGGTGTCGTCGAGACGAATCCTTGGTTACGCATGGCGGCATCACTTCCACGTGACAAACGAGGCACTGAGGCACCACGCCGCGCGTGGACTGACGCTGAGGTGCTGACGCTGCTGAAGAACACCCCGACCGAGGACCCACTGTGGACGCTTGCCGCCCTCGGTATGTTCACAGGCTGCCGCATCGAGGAATTGTGCTCGCTGAAGGTCGCGGACGTGATCGGCAACGTGTTGCGCGTCCGTGAAGGTAAGAGTGCCGCTGCAGTGCGTGACCTCCCGATACACCCTGTCATCGCGCCGCTGGTGCAACGCCTTGTGGGCACCGCGAGGGACGGCTGGCTAATTCCAGGCTTGCTTACC
>Ga0070731_10002509_pt1 | contig 17413 bp, 13 predicted proteins | sample Coa_R1_2_FD_66448 | JGI IMG/M metagenome (GOLD analysis project Ga0070731, IMG submission 66448) | Surface soil microbial communities from Centralia Pennsylvania, which are recovering from an underground coalmine fire - Coalmine... | ecosystem: Environmental > Terrestrial > Soil > Unclassified ...
GCGGTCCCCCTCAATCCATCCTCCACCGGGATCCGGTCGGCCACATCCCCCAGCCGGGGGATCAGAAGTCCGACGCGCCGGCCCGACCGGACGGGGATGAGCGCCCCGGGATCCCGGACAATCTTGAGCGAGGCTTTCGCGACGGCCGCCGCCAGCCCGGCGCCCTCCCCATCCTCCCGTGCCCGGGGGGGGCTCGGAATGATCGGACCGGGTCCCGCCTTGATTCCCGAGCAGCGCAGGCCGACGGCCAGCTCCGCCGCCATGGGCCCGTCCCCCGACACCAGGTTCCGGCTCACGCCCATCTCCGCAAGCTCGGACCCCATCGCCCGGCCCACGTCCCGAGCCAGGACGGGACTCGCCGCGGCTTCGAGCGCCTCCAGCCCCGGGAAGGCGGTCACCCCGCGGACGAAGGGCGTAACCTGCCCCCCTTCGTGCCGCACCGCGATGTCGAACGAGGGCCCCCATTCGGCCCGAAGCGCCGCGGCGAGCTCCCGAACCTGGTCCGGGGTCTCGATGTTGCGGCGCCTCAGGTGGACCCCCGTGGGACGGGAATCCCGGAGGTCCTGAAGGAGGGACGGCGTGGCGTCAATCCCGTAGAACTCGGCCAGGCGGTCGGTCACGATCGCATCTCCGGGAAAACTATAACGCTTTCGGGTATAGTCTGGCGATGCCGCACCCCTTGAAATCGATCCTCGACGGCGAGCTCGGGAAGATTCGAGCGGCCGGTCTTTACAAGGACGAGCGGGTGATCCAGGGAGCTCAGGGCCCGCATGTCCGCGTCGACGGCCGCGACGTGCTCAATTTCTGCGCCAACAACTATCTCGGCCTGTCGTCCCACCCCGACCTGATCCAGGCGGCCCACGAGGCGCTGGACCGCTGGGGATACGGTCTGAGCTCCGTCCGATTCATCTGCGGTACTCAGACCCTCCACAAGGACCTGGAGGCCGCGATCTCCGGCTTCTTCGGCACCGACGACTCGATCCTTTACACGAGCTGCTTCGACGCCAACGGAGGACTCTTCGAAACCCTGCTGGGCGCAGAAGATGCGATCATCTCCGATGCCCTCAATCATGCGTCGATCATCGACGGCATCCGCCTCTGCAAGGCCGAGCGACATCGCTATGCGAACGGGAACCTGGCGGAGCTGGAGGACTGCCTGAAAAAATCCCAGGGAAATCGGGTCCGGATGATCGCCACCGACGGGGTCTTTTCGATGGACGGCACCGTGGCTCCCCTGTCCCGGATCTGCGACCTGGCGGACCGCTACCAGGCCCTGGTCATGGTCGACGATTCGCACGCCAGCGGATTCATCGGGAGGACGGGGCGTGGAACGCCCGAGCTTCACGGGGTCCAATCCCGCGTCGACGTGCTCACGTCCACCCTCGGGAAGGCCCTGGGCGGCGCGGCCGGCGGCTTCACCACCGGGAGGAAGGAAATCATCGACCTCCTCCGCCAGAGGTCCCGACCCTACCTGTTCTCGAATACCGTGCCTCCCCCGATCTGCGGCGCCGCGTTGAAGGCCTTCGAGCTCCTCACGCGGGCCACCGACCTTCGCGACCGACTGGAGGAAAACACCCTCTATTTCCGCTCGGAAATGACGCGGCGGGGCTTCGAGATCAAGCCCGGAATCCATCCGATCTGCCCGATCATGCTCTACGACGCGAAGCTGGCCCAGGACTTCGCCCGCTCGATGCTCGCGGAAGGGATCTACGTCATCGGCTTCTTCTACCCCGTCGTGCCTCAGGGGCAAGCCCGCCTCCGCGTGCAGATCAGCGCGGCCCATTCCCGGGGGGACTTGGACACCGGCATCGCCGCGTTCGAAAAAGTCGGCCGCGCGCTCGGCGTTCTGCACCGCTGATCAGGAACGCTCTTCCAGCCGCCGACGCTGCTGCATCAGGACTTCCCGTCTCGCGATCGCGGCCGGGTCGATCTTGCGGATCTCCGTGAAGCGTCCCAGCACGCTGTGCCGACTCATCCGCGTGTAGTGGAAGATTCCATAAGAGAACACGATCGACAGGCCGACGGTCAGGAACCAGAAGGGCAGCCCCCGGTCGGGCCCGAGGCCGGAGAAGACTTCGGACATCAGGACCTGGATCGACATGAGGGCCAGGAGCGCCGAACCGGGAGAAGCCTTGCTCTGGTACGCGACCATCACGACGATCCCCCAGACTCCGACGATCGCGATCAGCTGGATGTCCGAGAACGTCCGGTAGGGATACAGCGCCACGGCGGCGGACAACACGAGGGCATAGAAGGCGGTCGCGGCACGCAGTTTGTCGAAGCGCCGTTTCCAATGGAGGACCGCCAGGAGGACGATGGCGATGGGCGAGGTCTTCAGGAAGAAGTGCAGGACATAGATTTCGTCCACCGAAAACGGATGGAGGAAGCCGCCCAGGAGGGACATCGGCAGGAGCGTGTCATCCGTCCCCGCAGGCCGGACGACGCATTCTCCGGGAACGACGATCCAGGCCACCGAGCAGAGGAAGGCCCCGGTCAGGGCGACCGACCACAGCTGGTCCCGGCGAATCATGGTTCTTTACTCTATCACAAATCCGCCGCGTCGTGCCGGTCGCCGGGCCGCCGGCTTCCTCAGGGTTCCGAATTCCCCCGGCGGATGCTAAGATAAGGGGTGTTGCGGCTTCTCCTCCTGCTCCTGACGGGAGTCGTTCTCCTGGACTCCTGCGGCCCCTCGGCCGCGCCCGCCGCCAGGAGCTCCACCGCGCTCGTGTACCGCGACTTCTACCTGCGTCACAACGATATTCCCACCCAGGTCGAGGTGCCCGACCGCCTCCGGGTGATCATCGCCCGACTGAAGGAGAGCGGTCTCATGTCGCAGTTGGTCCGCATCGAGGCTCCCCCGGCGGACCTCGAATGGATCACGCAGGTTCACACCAAGGAACACGTCGAACGGATCCGCCAGGCCTGCCTTTGGCTCAAGGACGGATACACCAACATGGACACCACCGACGTCGCCATCACGGGCCGAACCTTCGACGTGGCCGTATGCGCCGTGGGCGGCGTGCTCGCCGGGGTGGATGCCGTCATGAATGGAAAGGTTCGCAACGCCTTCTGCGCGGTCCGCCCTCCGGGCCATCACGCGCTCCCGGATCGGCCCATGGGCTTCTGCATCTTCAACAACGTCGCCATCGCCGCCCGCTACCTCCAGCGCAGGTACGGGTTGAAGAAGATCCTCATCGTCGACTGGGATTGCCATCATGGCAACGGGACCCAGGAGATCTTCTACGACGACCCCGACGTGTTCTATTTCAGCACCCACCAGTCCCCTTTTTATCCCCGGACGGGGCAGCCCTCCGAAAAAGGCGGCCCCAACGCCCTGGGGACGAAACTCAATGTCCCGTTGGCGAAAGGGGCCGGCAATGGCGAGATCCTCAAGGCGTATAAAGATCAGCTGGAGCCCGCGGCGCGGGCATTCCGGCCCGAGTTTATTTTGATCTCAGCCGGATTCGACGCGGCGAAAGGGGATTTGCTCGGCGGGTTGTCGCTGACGCCCGAGGGGTACATGGAGATGACCCGCATCGTCAAGGGGCTGGCAGCCGAGCTGTGCCAGGGACGGCTGGTGTCCACCCTCGAGGGAGGATACAGCCTGAAGCAGCTTCCGCCGTGCGTCGAGGCTCACGTTCGCGCGTTGCTGGAGTAAGCGACTTCCATGCTCTTCCACAGCGTCGATTTTCTGGTCTTCTTCGCGATCGTCTTCCCCGTCCACCTCCTCCTCCGCAAGACCCCGTACATGAACGCCTGGCTTCTGGCGGCCTCCTATGTATTTTACGCGTGGTGGAATCCCTCCTACCTCCTGCTCATCGCCGGGACGACGATCATCGACTTCTACGTCGTCCGGCACCTCGAAACCAGTTCCCGGAAGCGGTACTGGCTCGGCGTCAGCCTGTTCAGCAACCTGGGGGCCCTGGCGTTTTTCAAGTACGTCCGGTTCTTCACCGTCAACGTCAACGCCCTCCTCTCGCTCCTGGGCCTTCCGTTCGAGCTCCCCGTGCTGGCTCCCGTCCTGCCCCTGGGGATCTCCTTCTTCACCTTCCAGTCCCTCAGCTACGCGATCGACGTCTACCGCGGCGCCATCCCGGCCGAACGGAATCTGATCCGCTATGCAACCTATGTCTCCTTCTTCCCCCAGATGATCTCCGGTCCGATCTGCCGCGCCGGGTCGCTGCTCCCCCAGCTCCGGACGGCGCCGGACGTCTCGCTCTCCCGCTTCACCTCCGGCGCGTCGATGTTTCTGATCGGGCTCTTCAAGAAGGTGGCCATCGCCGACTGGCTCGGCTTGTACGTGGACCGAGTCTACGGGGCACCCGAGAACTTCCAGTCCCCCGCCCTGATCATGGCCACCGTCGCCTTCGCCTGGCAGATCTATTTCGATTTCAGCGGCTACACCGACATGGCCCGCGGGGTCGCGCGCGCGATGGGCTTCCATCTCACCCAGAACTTCAAGGCACCCTACACGGCGTCCGACCTGGGGGAGTTCTGGGGTCGATGGAACATCACGGTCTCGACCTGGTTCCGGGATTATGTCTATATTCCCCTCGGAGGGAACCGCGAAGGCCGGGCCAAAGGCATCCGGAACGTCCTCTTGACGATGGTGACCTCCGGGGTCTGGCACGGCGCCTCCTGGTCGTTCATTCTCTGGGGACTGGTTCACGGAGTGGGACGCGTCGCCACCCGGGACCTTGGATTCCTGTCGTCCCTGATCGGCCGCATGCCCCGCGTTGTTCAGCGCGCCGGCGTCTTCGTCTTCGTCACGTTCGCCTGGATCTTCTTCCGCTCGCGGTCCGTCGGCGAGGCGTGCCTCATCGTCTTCCGGATCTTCACGTCGGGCTGGACGGATCCGCGCTTTCCGGTGCTCCTCCTCATCCCGATCGTGTTCGTGTGGACCTACCAGCTGCTGGAGAACCGGGAAACGCCGGCGCCGAGGTTCTGGGACCGTCTTCCCGTCCGGATCGGCATCGCCAGTTTCATGATCTCCTACCTGGCGCTCGTGTCGCAGCCCAGCGCCCAGACCTTCATCTATTTCAATTTCTAGAGAGCAGCATGCAGCGGGATCCTGACCCGGACTTCGACCGCCCGGCCGTGGAGCTTTCGCTTCGGGAATGGCTGCTGGTGGCGCTGGTGGTGAGCCTGGTGCTCGTCGCGGCGATGCGCTTCCCGTTCCGGGGCAGCAGCCCCGAGGTCGAGCGGGACTACCGGATCCCGTACGCCCTCAGCACGCGATACGAGCTGTACCGGCGGTACACGACGCTGGCGGCGGCCCAGTTCCCCACCCTGATCGTGGGCGATTCCGTCGTCTGGGGGCAGTGCGCCCGGAAGAACGACACGCTCTCCCATCACCTCAACGAATTGGTGAAGCAGCCGCGCTTCGGCAATGCGGGCCTGGACGGGATGCACCCGGTGGCCCTCGCCGAGCTGCTGACGTACCACGCTCCGGCCATCGCCAATACCCGGGTGATCCTGCAGTTCGATGCCCTCTGGCTCATGCTCGAGGGACCCTCGTCGGTTCACAATCGGGCGATCCTCTACAACCGGCCCGACCTCATTCCCCGCCTGGCCGCGCACTTCACGGGACCGTTCCGGGAGGCGGCGTCCCTGTCGTGGTCCCACCTGACGCGCAACTCCCCCCTCCGGGACGCCGGAGAGCGCCTGGCGGATGCCCGTCTGGACTTCCTCGCCTGGAGCCTCGATCATCCCTACGAGAGCCCCCTTCGAGCGATCTCCTCCGCCCTTCCTCCGTCGGAAGACTCCCACCCTCAGAGGCTCGTCGCCTGGAGCCGGGGAGCCGTCGTCCATACCCGCTGGGGGGAGCTGTCGCAGGACGATCAGTGGCTGGCGTTCCTCCGGATCATCTCCCTGCTCCAAGCCCGGGGCAATGACGTTCTGGTCCTCCTGGGTCCCATGAACGAGCACATGATGGGGGCCGATACGCTGGACGTCTACCTCAAGATCAAGGCCGACATTGCGGCCACGCTGCTCTCCAAGGGCATCCGCTGCTTCGTTCCGTCGCTGCTGCCCTCCGAGCACTATGGGGACATCTGCCATCCCCTGGGAGCCGGGTACGCCGATTTGGCTCAAGAGCTGCTTCAGAAGGAATCCGCCTGGCTGCTGGGGCTCGAGGCGCGCCGCTAGACGTCCAGCCGGATCAGCGGGATCGTCTCGGATGTCCGCTCGACATGCAAATCGCGGACGCCCTGGATGAAGGCCCCCAGGTCCACGCCCATGAATCGGGGTTCCGGGATCGACTCCAGGCGCTGAACCGCCTCCGATCCCAACCGGTGAGCCCCCTCGGTCGAGCCCAGGAAGCGGCGGAGATTCGCGGCCGCCGTCTGAATGATCCCCTGCAGGAATTGCGCCTCCGTTCCCGAATGGCCCGTGAGGTGCCACAGCCCTTCGAGCGCCTCGTGGCACTCCCACCAGTACGCGAAGTTGTAGAGGTCGATTCCATGGCGGTAGACGTCATTCTCGCGCCAGCCTTCCGGACCGTGCCGGGGCGGAGGGACGTCCGGCATCCCGTAGGCGTGGCCCCGGGGATCCCGGCGGGGGTGAGGACTGCGGCCCGGAACGAAGCGGTAGGACGGGAATTCCCTCGTCGAGTATCTCGGCCACCCCGGATCCGGTACGGGCGGCTCGACAAGATTCATGGCGCGATGATACACTCTGGCGGGGTGATGAAGCGATGAGATGGCTGATCGTCACCGCGGACGAGCTGGGGTTGAGCTCGAAACGCAACCAAGGGATCGTGGACGCCCACACGAAGGGCATCGTCACCTCCGCCTCCATGCTCGCCTACGGACCGGCCTTCCGGGAGGCGGTCAAGATCGCCAAAGCGCTCCCTCGCCTCGACGTCGGGCTGCATCTGAACCTGAGCGAAGGCGAGCCGCTGGTCCTGGGCCACAAGTCCCTCGTCAATCCGGACGGCGTCTTCTGGGGCCGACAGGAGGCGCGGCGACGCGCGCGCGAGAACCTCTTCGACCTCCGCGAAGTCGAACGCGAAGCCGAGGCCCAGATGGACACCCTCCTCTCCGCCGGCATCAAGATCACCAGCCTGAGCGCCGTCGACCACCTTCATATCCGGGGCAACCTGGCCGATTCGCTCGCCGTGGTCTGCAAGCGGCACGGGATCCGCTGCTTTCGCTGTCCCGCCGACAAGGTCCGGCCGCCCTCCTTCACGCTCGATCCCGAGCGCCAGGCCGCCCTGTTGGAGTACCACGAGTCGGCCCTGACGGCGGTCACCGTCTACGCCGCCCAGAGGATGCGGTCGACGGAACATTTCGGAGGGGCCGCGCTCACGGGTCATCTCACGCCGGACCTCCTGCTGGAGACGATCCGGACCCTCCCGGTGGGCCTGACCGAGCTCATGGTCCATCCCGGCCTCAAGGCGGCGGAGTCGGGCTTCGAAGGGCCGGACCGGGAGCTGGAGCTCCAGGCCCTGACCGATCCCCGGCTGAAATCGGTGTTCCAGGAGCAGGGAATCGGCCTCACCAGCTTTGCCAAGCTTTGAGCGCCCGGCATCCGGCGTCGTCGAGTTCGTAACTCTTGTCCGGGCGACAGCCGGCGTATAGAATCTCGGCCATCCACTCAACCCTATGAGGAGACTTGCTCCCATGCGGATGCTGCTGCTGCTCTTCGGAATCGCGCTCTTGGCCGCCTGCGACAACAAACCCTCCGCGTCCCCGCCGGTCCCGACGACTCCCAAGCCGGACGATCACGCCATGATGGCACCGCCGGCCGCCGCCCCGGCCGCCGAGGCGCCTCAAGGAGAGACGACGTACTACTTCGGCGTCAAAGAGACCCATACGAACATCACCTTCCAGTCCAAGAACGACCTGACCGACATCCTCGGCGCGTCGCATCATGTCGTGGGCAGCGCCAAGATCGATTTTCGGGCCGGTACCGGAACCTGCGAGCTGTCCGTACCCGCCGCCACCCTCAACAGCGGCATGGCCGACCGCGACCGCGCCATGATGGGCCCGACCTGGCTCAATGTGAAGCAGTTCCCGACGATCGAATTCAAGAGCCAGAAGGCCGCGCTCACCGACAAGCCCCAGGGATGGACGGTCGACGGCAAGTTCACCCTCCGCGGCGTCACCAAGGACCTCTCCGTCACGGTTGACGTTCGTCCGCTCTCCGCCGCGATCGGCCAGAAGCTCGGGTTTGGCGACGGTCCCTGCATCAAGGTGAAGACCGGCTTCAAGGTCAAGTTGGCGGACTACGGCATCGAGATCCCGTCGACCGCCGTGGCCACGGTCCAACCGGAGATCGCCGTGACGATCGACCTCTGGGGCAGCACCGTCAAGCCGGCCGACTTCGTCGCCAAGGCCCCCACCGACGATGAGGCCCCCGTCAAGGTTGCCCCCAAGCCCAAGGTGTCCGAGGAAGGTCTCGAGGGGACGATTTACGTCTTCGGCAAGAAGCCCCAACTCGCCCAGATCACCGCCCTGTCCGAAACCGACGTCGAGACCATCACCACCAACACGAAGGTGGTCGCCGGGGTCCTCGGCTTTGACAAGGCGAAGGGATCCGCCATGGTCCGCCTCGCCGTCCCCGTGGATCAGCTTCGGACGGGCATCGACCTGCGAGACGAGCACCTTCGCAGCGCCGGATGGCTCGACGCCGGCCAGTTCAAGACGATCGAGTTCCAATCCACCAAGGTGACCAAGAAGGACGACAAGAACTGGACCGTCGAGGGCACCTTCAAGATGCACGGCGTGACGAAGCCGGTCACCGTCGACGTGACCCTTCGCGAGATACCCCTGGAGCTGATCCAGAAGGCCCACTGGGGCGAGACCCCCGGGCTGGGGTTCACCACGAAGTTCAAGCTCAAGCTCTCCGATTATGGCGTCAAGATCCCCGAGGTCGCCGCCGCCAAGGTCAGCGACGAGCTCACGCTCAGCATCGATCTGGTCGCGCTGCAGAAGGAGTAGCATGAGCAAACTCCTCAATGTTCTGGGCGCGGTGGCGGTCGTCGTGGCGGTCCTGGTGTACCCGGTCTCCAGGATCATCGCCGGCGGCGCCGTTGAGGCCTACCTCATCGCGGCCAAGGACAAAAGCGCCATCGAGGTCGAGCGCCAGATTTTCGAGCCCCCCAAGGGGGTGTCCAAGGATTCCAAGGCCTATCGCGACGCGGTGATGTCGATCTACGGCAGCCAGACCGACGAGCCGACCAAGGTTCTCTTCGTTCCGGAAGAGAAATTCCTCCGGCCTCCGGAGCTTCCCTCCCTCGTCTTGCTGCCCATCGACAAGGAAAAGGGCGAAAACCCCCTGCAACTCAAGACGGTCACCTTCTTGGCGTCGCGGACCGCCATGGGGGCGACCATCGTCGGGGCGATCCTGCTGGTCGCCGGCGCCCTCCTCCGGAAAAAGAAGACTCCGTCCTCGTAACGTCATCGCCGCTCCCCCGGGAGGCTCGATGCGCTGGCTGCCCTTCCTCGTTCTCTTCGCTGCCGTTCCCCCCTCCACCCCGCACCCCATCGCCGTGACGAACGCAACCCTCGTGATCTCCCCCGGCCGCGCCCTCGAACGAGCCTCCGTCCTGCTCCGGGACGGACTGATCCAGGACGTCGGCCCCGGCATCGAGATCCCGAAGGACGCGGAGGTGGTCGACGGCGCCGGCCTTACCGTGTATGCCGGGTTCATCGACGCCCACAGCACGATCGGACTGCCGGACACCAAGAGGACGCGCGAGCAGGTGCTCCAGATCGAAGGCGAGAAGCCGGACTTCACCCGCGAAGCCCCGCCCCACATGGAGCAGGCGAACCGGAAGGGGTTGCGTCCGGAGTTCGACGCGGCGGAGGAAGTGCATGTCACGGAGGATCTTGCGAAGAAAGCCCATGCCGGGGGATTCACGGTCGCTCGAGTCGCGGCGACGGACGAGTATCTGTCCGGGAGAAGCGCCCTGGTGTCCCTGTCCGGCGAGCCTCGCCGGAATACGCTGTTACGGGGCCTTCCCGCCTTGCACGCGGGCTTCAAGACCTACCTCCCGGGGTACCCCACCACGTTGATGGGGGTCCTCGCCCATCTGCGTCAAGTGCTTCTCGATGGCCGCCACCAGGCTGCGGCCCTGGAGGCCTGGAAGCCCGGACGGCCGCGGATCCCGGTCGACGCGGCCCTGGACGCCCTTCAACCCGCGCTCCGGGGAGAGATGCCCGTCTGTTTCGCCGTCGACACCGATCGCGACATCCTCCGCGCCTTCGCCCTTGCCGACGAGTTCGGGCTGAAAGTCGAAATCGCCGGAGGAGAGGAGGCCTGGAAGGTCGCCGGAGCGGTCAAAGCCCACGGCGCCCCCGTTCTCCTTTCCCTCAAGCTGCCCAAGGAACCAGAGAAGAAGAAGGAGGAGGAACCGGAACCGGCGAGGCTGACCGCGGAACGCGCGCGGCGTCGCGCCGAGCAGACCGATGCCGCCCGCGTCCTTTACGAAAAGCGGGTCCGCTTCTGCTTTTCGTCCACCGGACTCGCTTCCGCGGGAGACGCCCTGACGAATCTGGCGACACTGATCGAGAAAGGGCTTCCGACGGACGCCGCGATTGCGGCGCTGACTACCACGCCGGCCAAGCTGTTCGGAATCGACGCCACGCACGGCAGCATCGAGAAGGGAAAGGCGGCCACCCTGACCGTCCTCTCCGCCCCGCTCGGCGACAAGTCGGCCCGGGTCAAATTCGTGGTGGTGGATGGGCGCCGATTCGAGGTCGACTCCAAAGCGCCCGAGGAGAAGCCGAAGGGAGAGAAAAAGGAGGAGCTCAAGCTTCCCCTTCCCGACTACGCCATCGAGACGGACCAGGATCGGGTCCCCAAGACGACCACCGGAGGCACCGTGCTCCTCAAGGGCGCGACCATCCTGACCGTCGCGGAGGCCGGAACGATCGGCAGGGGATCGATCTACGTCCGCGAAGGCAAGATCGTCGCCGTCGGCGCCGACGTGACCGCGCCTGAGGACGTCCGGATCCTCGACGTCTCGGGGCTGACCGTCATGCCCGGGATCATCGATTGTCACTCCCACATCGCGATGGAAGGCGGACTAAACGAGTCGTCCCAAACCATCACGCCCGAGGTGCGCGTCCGGGACGCCCTCGACAGCCACGACGTCGAACTTTATCGGGCGGCGGCCGGCGGGGTCACCGCCGCCAACATTCTCCACGGAAGCGCCAATGCGATCGGAGGTCAGAACGCGGTCATCAAGCTGAAGTATCGAGCTCCCGCCCAACAGTTGCTCTTCCCTGGAGCGCCCCGGGGCGTCAAATTCGCCCTGGGGGAGAACCCCACGCAGGCCAATTTCGCCGACAACCGAGGAAAACGCTTTCCGAACACGCGGATGGGCGTCGAAGCGGCGATCCGGCGCGCCTTCCTCGAGGCGCGCGAATACGAGCAGTCGATGAAAAAGGACCCGCTGACCCGGCGCGATCTCCGGCTGGACGCTCTCCTGGGCGTGCTCCAGGGCGAGATCCTGGTTCATTGCCACTGCTATCGCGCGGACGAAATCCTGATGATCCTCGGCGCCGCGAAGGCCAACGGATTCCGGGTGGCGACGCTCCAGCATGCGCTGGAGGCGTACCGGGTGACGCCGGAGATCGCGGCCTCCGGCGCGGCGGTCTCCACGTTCAGCGACTGGTGGTCCTACAAGGTCGAGGCGAACGAGGCGATCCCCTACAATGCGGCCCTCGTCACCCGGGAGGGCATCAGTTGCTCGATCAACTCCGACCTCCCCCACCAGATCCGGCACCTGAACGTGGAGGCGGCCAAGACCATGAAGTATGGCGGGCTCTCGGAGGCCGAGGCCCTCGCGCAAGTCACGATCAATCCCGCCCGCCAGCTGGGCATCGAGAAGTTCGCCGGAAGCATCGAAGCGGGAAAGGCCGCCGACCTCGCCTTTTACCGGGGGCATCCCTTCTCCCCGTACAGCCGCTGCGTGCTCACCCTGATCGATGGCGAGGTCGTCTTCGAGAAGCGCGACGTCCCCGATCACTCGACGCCGGACTTCCAGCCGTCGAAGCGCCCGCGTCAGGGACCCGCCCCGCGGGGGTCCGGGAAGAGCTGGATCATCGCCAATGCCACCATCCATCCCGTCTCCGCCCCCCCGTTTGTCGGAGGCCTCGTGATGGCGGACGGAAAGATCGTTTCCCTGTATCACGTGCCCGGAGGTCCCACCGGCCCCCCGATGATTGACGCGACGGGGCTTCATGTCTATCCGGGGATGATCGATGCCCACACGTCGATCGGCCTTTCCGAGATCGGCTCGATCGCGGGCACCCGGGATCAATCGGAAATCGGGCTCCTCCAGCCGGACCTCCGGGCCCTCTCGGCGGTCAACCCCAACAGCGACCTGATCGAGGTGACCCGGGCCAACGGCATCACCTCCGCCCTTTCCCGGCCTTCCGGGGGCTGGATCAGCGGCCAGGGGGCGGCGATCCGGCTGGCGGGATGGACACCGGCCGAGATGGCGATCAAGGAGGTCTGTTCGCTTCATGTGGCGATTCCCCGGCGGCCCCACGACGGCGACAAGCCCGGGGACAAGAAGGCGGATGCGGAGCAGCCCCTCAAGTCCATCCGCGCGATGTTCGAGGACGCCAAGCGCTACGATCCCGCCGTCCCCGATCCTCGACTGGAAGCGCTCCAGCCCTATCTCCGCGGCGAGCTGCCGGTGCTCTTCGAGGCGGATTCGATCCCGCAGATCCGGGACGCGCTCAAGCTCGCCGCCGACTTCGGCCTGAAGCCCGTGATCTCCGGCGGCGAAGAGGCGTGGAAGGTCGCCGGCCTGCTTGCCGAGAAGAAGGTGCCCGTCATCCTGGCCGGAGTGATGGGGATACCCGGCGAGAGTCACGATCCGGCCGATGCCCAGGCCTCCAGCGCCGCCATCCTCGCGGCATCCGGCGTTAGGGTGGCGATCAGTTCGGCCGAGGACTATCACGGCGGCGCCCGCAACACCCCGTATCACGCCGCCTGGGCGGCGGCCCACGGCCTGGACCGCGACTTGGCCCTGAAAGCCGTCACGCTCTACCCGGCCGAGATCCTCGGCATCGCGGACCGCGTCGGCTCGATCGACGTCGGCAAGGACGCGGACCTGATCGTGACGACGGGCGATCCGCTCGAAGTGCTCACCGACGTGGTGTACGAGTTCATCGCGGGCACGCCGGTTTCGCTAGAGTCGAAACACACGCGCCTCTACGACAAGTTCAAGGAGCGGGGGAAGGCGAAATAGCCCCCGCGCCCCTCCCGATCAGGACGAGATGCTCCTGCTTCGGCGGGCCGCCGCTCCAATCCTTGCGGGACTGGGACGCGATCGCCAGCACCTTCGCCCCCAGCTTCGGCGCCAGATCCGTCAGGAACTGGTCCGCCTTCACCTGCTGGCCATCCCCGATCATCATCACGATCCGTCCGGAGGGGGACAGCGACCCGACCAGATTCTTCAGGACCGCCTCCATGTCCTCCTTGTAGCGGCTGGCGTCCCGACGCGAGCCCAGTTCCCGCGACTCCGCGAACTTGGGGTCCTCGTCGAAGATCGGATACCGGCGCGACTGGTGGCGGGAATAGTCGTAGACCCCGGCATAGGGTGGCGAGGTCACGATCAGATCGACCCCGCCCGTGGGAAGCCGCGTATCCCTCGCGTCCTGCCTCCGCAGCTCGGGCTCCCGGAACGCCACTTTCCGCTTGTAGAGATCCGAACTGAGGAGGAGCAGTCCCTTCGTCAGCTCGGAGCTCTTATCCCCGAACCACCGGAAGGCCGCGCCTCTGGGACGCGGCCGATGATGGAGATCCTGCTTGACGTCGCTGTCGCTGATCTGCCGCGACAGCTTCACCAGGACCGACGACAGGACGACCGTCAACATCCGACGGAGTACCGGTTCTTCGCCGTCGATCAGATACTTCAGGACGACGATCTCCCGGAGCGTATGGGCGTCATACCACTCCTGTTCCTCGCGAACCCAGGGAGGCATCGAGAAGTCTTCCTGGACATCCTGGAAGGCGCGGCCCACCAGCCGATGAGCGGCCGCCTCGACCCGGCGGCTCTCCTCCGGAAGCCCGATCCGGGTCCGCGTCCACGCGATTTCCAGCGGCACCTTCGAGATGTCGCAGCCGATGAAGCGCCGCCCGGCGCGGACCGCTTCCACGGCCGTCGTGCCCGATCCGACGAAGGGGTCGACGATCAGTCCGCCTGGAAACGCCTCGATCACGCGGCGCGCCGTTTCCGGATGCATCCGGGCGGGATACGCGTGGAACCCGTGGGTGAACGGCAGCTTCGCGTCCGGATCGACCGCCAGGCACCGCGCCAGCGTTGCCGCCAGGGCCGGATCCCCGCTGAGGCGGGCGCGGCCGCCGGTGGCGCTCAAGCTTCGTTTGCGACTGTTCATCGGGTGTGCTAAGGTGGCGCGCCCATGAAGACCCTTCGGCTCGCCTGGCTTTTCCTCCTGGGCTGCTGCATTCTAGCGATCCCCGAGCCGCTGGCAAGATACGAATTCGAGGAGCCCACATGGGCACCACGGTTCGGATCATCTTCTACGCCTCCTCGCCCGGTCAGGCGGACGCCGGCCGCGACGCGGCCTTCGCCGTGATGAAGGACGTCGACGATCGGATGAGCGATTACAAGCCTGACAGCGAACTGAGCCGCCTCAGCGCCGCGGCCGGAACGGGGCCCCACCCCGTCTCGCAGCCCCTCTTCGACGTCCTCCTCAAGTCCGTCTGGACGGCCCGGGTCTCGGAGGGCACGTTCGATATCACGATCGGCCCGCTGGTCCGCCTCTGGCGCCGGTCGCGCAAGACTCTCTCCCTTCCCAGCGCCGAGGAGATCCGCGCCGCCAAGGCCCTGGTCGACATCCGCCTCCTGGCCCTCGACGAGGCGAAACGAACGGCCGACCTCCGCAAACCGGGAATGATTCTCGACGTCGGCGGAATCGCCAAAGGCTATGCCTGCGACCAAGCCATCGAGGCCTTGCGCCGGCTGGGGATCTCCCGCGCCCTGGTCGACACGGGAGGCGGAATGGCGCTTTCGGATCCTCCGCCGGGCAAAGCCGGCTGGCGCATCGGGATGCTGGGCGACGAGTCGAAGGTTCTGGTGCTGTCGAATTGCGGAGTGTCGACGTCCGGGGATACCGAGCAGTTCATCGACATCGGCGGCGTCCGGTATTCCCACGTCATCGATCCCGCCACCGGACTGGGGGTCACCAACCGGGCCATGGCGACGGTGATCGCGAAAGACGGGTTCACGTCCGACGCTCTGGACACCCCGATCTGCATCCTGGGGGCCGAGCGCGGGCTGAAGATGATCACCGCCAACGGAGCGGAAGCCTGGACCCAGTGGATCGAGGGCAAACGGCGTCGCCGCGCCGAAACCCCCGGCTTCTCCCGCTACCTGGCGCCGGACGGGCCTTAGCGCTCGTTGCCGGGCTTCGGCACCGGCCGGGCGACGTTCGGGCCGAACTCGTATTTCTCGGGGCTCAGATCCAGGTCCGACGCCAACATCTCGTCCCAGGTGACGACCTTGCCGGTATAGGCCGCCTCCCTCCCGAGGATCGCGGTCAGCGTCGAATGCGCGACGTGCTCGCACTCGTTCAGCGGCTTCCCCGACCGGATGCTCTGGATCAGGTCCGCGTGTTCCTGGATGTAGGCCTTCGCGATCGAGATCTCGCCCTCGAACTTCCAGGGCTTCTCTCCCTTGATTTCGGCCTTGTAGACGTCCGCCTCGCCCTTGGTGCCGATGAAATAGGCGCCGACGTGGTTGGCGACGTTCGCCATCTGGCGGCACATGCTCATCACGTGCTTCCCGCCGGGATATTCGTAGTCGATCGTGAAATGATCGTACACGTTCCCGAATTCCGGCTCGACTCGCACCTGACGGCCTCCGGTCGCCACGGCCTTCACCGGTCGCGCATTCATGGCCCAATCCGTCACGTCGATCGTGTGGATGTGCTGTTCCACGGGCTGGTCGCCGGAGAGCCAGTCGTAGTAGATCCACATCCGCAGCTGGTACTCCATTTCGGTCATCTCGGGCTTCCGGTCGCGCTTCCAAAGCGCGCCGGCGTTGTAATACGCACGCCCGCCGAGGACCTCGCCGATCTGCCCGTCATGAATGCGTTTCATCGTTTCCACGAAGCTCGTCTGGTGCCGGTACTGGGTGCCCGCCACGACGGACAGCTTCTTCTCCGCCGCCTTCTTGCCGAGTTCCAGGACCTTCTTGACGCCGACCGGATCGACCGCGCATGGCTTCTCGATGAAGGCGTGCTTCCCCTTCTCGATCGCGTAGGCGAGGTGGATCGGCCGGAAGCCCGGAGGGGTGGCGAACAGGACCAGATCGACGCCGCTGTCGACGACCTTCTTGTAGGCGTCCCACCCGGTGAAGACCATCTCGTCGCTCACCTTGTACCCCTCGAGCTTGCTCAAGGTCCGTTGGGACCCCTTGATGCGGTCGGGGAACATGTCGCCCAGCGCGGTCAATTGCACGTTCGGGGACGATGCGAGGCAGTTTTCCGCCGCGCCGGACCCGCGGCCGCCGCAGCCGACGAGGCCGATCTTGATCGTCGTCTCCTGCCCGGCGCCATGGACGAGCGGGACGGTCGATAGGAACGCGGCGCTGGACGCCGCGCCCGATTTCACGAAATCGCGACGCGTGATGGGATCCGACATGCTGCTTCTCCTCGATAGGGGTCCGTGAGCTCGAGAGTCACCGGGCGTCGACCTCCGTCGACTGGGGGTACCGATGGAAAAAAGGGGCGCCGGGACGGAAGTCCCGGCGCCCCGCTCCTTTTTCCTTACGACGACGACCGGGCCCCGGTCTCGTTTTACGCCTTTTTCCCCGGCATCCACACGGGAGGAGGCGGGAGCGGCCCGTTCTCGTACTTGGCCGGGCTCAGGTCCAGGTCCGAATTCAGGAACTGGTCCCATTTGATGATCTGGCCCGTGTGCGCCGCCTCGCGGCCCATGATGGCGGTCAGGGTGCTGTGCGCGACCTGCTCCGCCTCGTTCAGCGGGTTCCCGTTGCGGATGCTGGCGATCAGGTCGGTGTGCTCCTGGACATACGGCTTGTTGTCCTGTCCCTGGAAGCTCCACTCGTTGGGCCCGGTGATGCGCGTCGCGCAATTGCTCTTTCCCTTCGTTCCGACGACGGCTTCGCTCACGTTGCCGGGGGTGCCGGGCCAGTGACGGCACATGCTCAACACGTGGACGTCGTTCGGATACTCGTAGTCGACGCCGAAGTGGTCCCAGCCGTTGCCGTATTCCGGCTCGACGCGGACCTGTTTGCCGCCGACCGCCACGGCACTGACCGGATGGCCCTGAAGGACCCAGTTCATGACGTCCAGGTTGTGGACGTGCTGCTCGACGATGTGTTCGCCGCAGAGCCACGTGAAGTGGTACCAGTTGCGCAGCTGGTACTCCATGTCGGTCTGGCCCTCCCGCCGCGGATTCCGCC
>Ga0070731_10002510_pt1 | contig 17410 bp, 16 predicted proteins | sample Coa_R1_2_FD_66448 | JGI IMG/M metagenome (GOLD analysis project Ga0070731, IMG submission 66448) | Surface soil microbial communities from Centralia Pennsylvania, which are recovering from an underground coalmine fire - Coalmine... | ecosystem: Environmental > Terrestrial > Soil > Unclassified ...
GGCTTCACCAACGGCGGCGTCGGCGAAACACCAAAATTGGGACGAACGGACTCCACGGGTCACATGACCGACAATTTGTCCTACCAAATGGGCACTCACTCCTTCAAATTCGGCGGTGAGTTCCGCAAATCCAGGCTGGATGTGTTCTATCAGCGTGGCATCCGCGGAGCCTTCACCTTCGATGGCACGGCCGGCCCCTGGGCCAAGGACGCCAGCTTGGATACGCCCACGAAGGCGTTGGCGGACTTCCTGGCAGGCTTTATCGGTCCTGCCGGTTCTCCTGACGGCGGCAGCATCTCCGTCGGCGACCCGCAGCGCGTTTACAACGTGAATTCCTACGCCGGTTGGGTCTCTGACAACTGGCAAGTTTCACCCAAACTCAATTTGACGCTGGGCCTGCGTTACGACTACACCCAGCCGTTTCACGAAACCGACTATGACAACGATGCCGGCATCAAAGGGATCTCCACCTTCCTGCCAGGCTCTCCCACCGGTTTCGGCATTGTCGGCCAGGGTGGATTCAACCAGCTTTACCCCGGGGACAAGAACAACTTTGCTCCTCGTCTCGGTTTCGCTTACACGCCGGTTCGCGGCGGCAAGACGGTAATCCGCGGCGGATACGGGATGTTCTACGACATGATCAACGGGAATTACTTCGTTGACGGTGCAGGCGGTGGTGAGCGCGGCGTCTCGCGCAACCCCGTGGGCACTACTCCGGTTCTCGGCGCCACTGCCGGACCGCTCACCATTCAGAATGGCGTGCCCATCTTCGGTTCCGGATCGGTTGTATCCGGGCCCTATCAGGCGTTCGGTGTGAGTCAGGATCTCCGTTCGCCGTACACGCAAAACTTCAATCTCAATGTGCAACACCAGCTCACCCGTTCCACTTTCGTTCAGATTGGATACGTGGGAAGCCAGTCGCGCAAGCAGGTCACTAAGCGCGATCTCAATCAGGTACTGCCCGATCCGACGGGACTGCTGAGCATTCAACAGCGGCGGCCGTTCTATGCGGAGTACCCGAACATCTCAGGCATCACCTGGATGGAGACTGCGGGTAATTCCCAGTACAACTCGCTGCAGACTTCACTGCGTACCAGCGGTTGGCACGGCCTTACCGGCCAGGCTTCTTATACCCTGGCTCACGGCCGTGACGATATGTCCTACGCGCGCTACGCGGAGCCGCAGGATAGCCGTTGCCTGAAGTGCGACTACGGCAATGCGGATTTCGACATCCGGCATACGTTCAGCTCGTATCTGTTGTACGATGTGCCGACGTTCGCTCCCTCCATGCCGCGTGTGGGCAAGGGCTGGCAGATGAACCTCATGTTCATCGCTCACTCGGGCACTCCGTTTGGCGTGCAATCCGGGCAGAACACCAGCAATTTGTTGGGTGGCGGCGACCGCGCCAGCCTGGTTTCAGGCGCCGATCCGTTCAGCGGCGTCACGCAGCCGACCAATGCGGACGGAAACTGGGCCAATGGCTACCGTTTCTTCAACGCCGCAGCATTTGTTTTGCCGGCACAAGGTACGCTCGGCAATACGGAGCGCAACCAGTTCCACGGTCCGGGTTTCGCCTCGGCCGATTTCTCCATCTTCAAGACCACTCCGATCACCGAGCGCGTCAAGGCTCAGTTCCGGGTCGAGATCTTCAACCTGTTTAACAGGCTGAATCTTGCCGGGCCTGCTACCTGCGTTTGTTCGGGCAGCGGCATGGGCCTCATCGGCAGCACCTACGGAGCCGCGATCGGCGCGCCCGGCATCGGCGCCGGCGAGCCGCGTAACGTGCAACTCGCTCTGAAGATCCTCTTCTAAACCTACGGTAGTTTCACCAAGGGCCGGCGTACAACCGCCGGCCCTTTTTTTGTTTAATGGACAACATGACGCCGCAATCGATGAGCCAGCTTTGGGATGAGCACACCTCCCACGAATTCTCCACCCGCAACACCGAACACACCCTCGCCACCATGGTGGAAGATGCCTATGTGAACCACGTGCCGGTGATGACCGGCGGGCGCGGAATCGCGGTCCTGCGCGAGTTCTATTCCAAGGACTTCATCCCCTGCATGCCGCCCGACACCACGCTCACTCCCATTTCCCGAACGGTGGGCGCCGATCAACTCGTCGACGAAATGATTTTCTCCTTCACCCACACGCAGGAGATGCCGTGGATGCTGCCGGGTGTTGCGCCCACGAATAAACGCGTGGAGATTCCGCTGGTGGCCATCGTAGGCTTTCGCGACGGCAAGCTGGCTTACGAGCGCATTTACTGGGATCAGGCGTCGGTATTGAAGCAGATCGGCCTGCTGGCCGGCGATTCCCTGCCCGTTTATGGAGTCGAGACTGCCCGCAAAGTCGCGAACCAATTGTAACGGTTTTTTAGCCGCCGCGATGCTATGCAAAGTTATGATTGAAATGCATCCCCGCCACTGTTACCATGCAGCCAGTTATGTCCAGCGCGCCACTGGAACTGCCACCCGGCATTTTGCATTCGCTCCTCGATAGCTTGGACGATGCGGCTTTCGTGGTGGACGAAAACGGCCGCCTGGTTCTGAGCAACCAGGCGGGGGAATTCATCGCACGCATTCCTGAAGTCCAGCTGCGTGTGGCTCGCGCCCTGCGAGGCGAGCGCATTGAGGGCCAAGAGCTATTCCTACGACCTCCTGAAACCGCCGAAGGCATCTGGTTCAGCGTAAGCGCACGACCCCTTAGCGACACTGCGGGAGAGCCTTGCGGCGCCATTCTTGTGCTGCGCGATGTGACGGCGCACAAGAAATCCGTCGAGGCGCTGCAGCACAGCGAACAGCGATTCGCGACGTTCATGCGGCATCTGCCCGGCGTGGCCTTCATTAAGGATCGCGATGGCCGTTACATTTTTTACAACGAGGCCGTCGAAGGAATCGCGCCGGAGCAGGTACATCAGTTTCTGGGCAAGACCGACGACGACATTTGGCCTCCGGAATATGCGGCTGCGTTCAGGAAGAACGATGAAGAAGTATTTCGCACCGGCGCGCCGCTGCAGACGGTGGAGTCGGCGCCGCACCCGGACGGCATGCACTCCTACGAAATTTACAAATTTCCCCTGGCCGATGAAACCGGCGAGGTCGCCTACGTGGCCGGCGTGGGTATCGACATCACCGAGCGCCGCCAACTGGAAGATCAGCTGCGCCACTCGCAAAAGCTTGAAGCCGTTGGCCGCCTGGCCGGCGGCGTCGCTCACGATTTCAACAATCTGCTCACCGTGATTTCCGGCTACGGGCACATGCTGCTGAAGGGCATCGCGGAGTCCGACTCGCTGCATAGCTGCGTCGAAGAGTTGCTGCGCGCCTCCAATCGCGCCGCCGGCCTCACCAATCAGTTGCTGGCTTTCAGCCGGCGGCAGATCATCAAGCCGCAGGTTCTCGACATTAACGCGCTCGTCGCCAATATGGACCGCATGCTGCGGCGCGTGATTGGCGAGCACATCCACCTGGAAACTTCCCTTAGCGCCGACGTGGGAACCGTGATGGCAGACGCCGGCCAGTTGGAACAAGTGCTGATGAACCTGACCGTAAATGCGCGCGACGCCATGCCGCAGGGAGGCACGCTCTCGATCCGGACAACCAATGTCGATGTTTCTCCCGCCTCGCACCGGCGCTCGGAAGTGCGGCCCGGGTCGTACGTTGTCATCGAGGTCGCCGACACCGGCTCCGGCATCGATGCCGAAACCATGCTCCACCTTTTCGAGCCCTTCTATACCTCGAAGGAAGTCGGCAAGGGCACGGGGCTCGGCCTTTCGACCGTCTACGGAATCATCAAACAGAGCGGCGGCGACGTAGCTGTCGAGAGCTATCCGGCCGCCGGGACGACATTTCGGATGTACTTGCCGCGACGTCATGAAGCCGCCGTAATTTCCCAGCAAATTCCTAACCCCACTCAACTGGGCGGCGCGGAGGTCATTCTGCTGGTGGAGGACGAAGCCGGCGTACGCCAACTGGTTCGGGAGATGCTGCGGACGCTAGGATACTCCATTCTGGAAGCCGGCAGCGGCGAGGAAGCGATTCGCCTTTTCAACGAGAACATGGACCGCATCGATTTGCTGCTCACCGACGTCATCATGCCGCGGATGAGCGGGCGCGAGCTCAGCCAGCGTCTGCGGAGCGCGCGGCCGCTGCAGAAAGTCCTCTACATGTCCGGTTATCCGGATGACGTTCTGGCGCAGCATCGCGCGCCGGGCGAAAGTGTTTTTCTGCTGCAAAAGCCATTCGAGCCCGACGCGCTGGCGCGCAAGGTGCGTGAAGTGCTGGACGCGCCTGGCGCGTTTGCGACAGCGAACAGCTGAAGCTCTCCCGCTTGCCGTCGTTGCGCATTCTCCTAAGCACGTTCTGCACTGCTGCCCCTGTCGGGGCGGAGCGGCCCTACGAATCGCGTATCATAGATTAGCTGCCTTGAATCACGCCCTAGCCCGCCTTCTTTACATCATCGAGTTCCTGCTGGCACTGATGGCCATATTCACCCTGTGGAGCCAGGTCGGCGGGCAAACGCATCTGGATTTGATGCCGTGGCATCTCAAGCTTGCCCTCGGCGTGGCTATGGCGGCGGCATCGGTCAAAGCCACGGTGGCGGCGGTGACGGCGCATCGGGCGTGGAACCGTCTCACCATCGCCTGGTTGGCCGTGGTGCTCCTGCTGGGAGTGATCATGGGAATGATCACCTACTACTATCATGTGACCGAGCCGCGGGACGACGAAGAGACACCGCAGGTGGCGCTACTGGTGGGAAACTTCATCCAGCCGTAGCTGCGCGAGCGACCCGGAGACATTCAACTGGCGCGCGGGGCTTGAGAGCTGCACCAGCAAGCGCCCATCGTCCTGAGTCGCGCCCTGGCCGATAAAAAGCTCTTTGCCGGCGGACAGGCGCAGATCGGTCAGACGCAGGCGGGGGGCGCGCGCGACCGCCGCAAACACATAGCAACCCTCGATCAACTGGAACTGATCCAACGGCTCGCTGTCGAATCCCTGGCCGGAGAAAGATCCCTCCGAACGTAAACTCGCCAGCAGCGCTTCCCCAGTTCCGGCGGCGTCGGCGGACAGCTCGGCGTTGAGCTTGCCGCCGTTCCAGTCGACTGATTTCAGGCGCGCGATCAGATGATAGACGGGCTCGGCGGCGCTTAAATCGACGGCCGCGCGTCCGGAAAAAGCGCCTTCCGCAAAACGCCCCGTCAGATCGGAAAATTCCGCCTGAGCGCCGTCCCACACCACGCGGCCGCGCAGCTTTTCCCAGCGGTAATCCCCCGCATCGAGCGAGCCGATTTGCACCGTGCCTTCCACGCGGCGATTGTTCAGCCAGTCAGGCAGCGGGGCGCGGCCGAAATTCAGGGCGCGCGCGATCAGGCCTTGCGAGCGCCTCAGCGTGGGCAGAAATTCTCGCTCCAATTCCATGATGGTGAGTGCCGGAATATCCAGGCGGAAGCGATGCGGGCGCGTGGCTTTGGGTTCATAGCGGTACTCGCCGCGCAAGGTCACCACGCCCACAGCGGCCTGGATCTGGCTCACCAACAGGCGCTGGCCATCCAGGCGGGCTTGGGCTGATGCCAGCATCAGCGGGTCCGTCACGCCCGGCAAGGCAACCTGAGAATCGCGCAGTTGGAACATACCGGACCAGGCACCGGCGCCCTCGGCGTCGCGCTGATAGCGCAGATGCCCCTTCCAGACGCCGGATTCCAGTTGTTCGAGCAGCGGCACAGCCGCCAGCGCCACCTGCGAACGCAAATCGGCTACGTGCATGGCTTCGGTGCCGATCGACAGATCGAGCGCCTGAGCGTTCCAACGATAATCCGCCTCGATGGTCGCCAATTCATCGTTGGACGTCCGCACCACCGCCGGCAACAGATGGACGCGATCGCCATCGATGAGCAACTGCGCCTGCTCGAAGCGCAGCGGTGGAGATTGCGGAATGGTAAGCGCGCCGTTGCCAAATGCCAATTGCCCCTGGAATCCGCGCGGAGTGGAGTAGCCAATGGCGCCATCCATCACACCATCGACGCCCAATTCAGCAGGCACGGGCGCGCCCAGGTGCCGCGCAAGCTGGAGCAACGGAGCCATGCGAAGGTGGTTCCAGTAGAAAGCCGTTCCCCAGCGAGGGTGTGCCAAGTAATCCGCCGCGCGAAAGCGCGCCAAAAATGTCGGCGTGTCTTTTTCCAGGGAACGCGCTACCAATTCCAGTTGCTGTCCCGGAAAATTGAGACGGCCTTCGAGCGTAAGCGGCCAGGTTTCCCCGCCCTGCGGGCCCAGGTCCCAACGATGCACGTCTTCAATGCGAAGCTGTCCGGTGATCTTGAGATCGGTGGTCTCGCCCTGAATGCGGATCCGGGATGATACGGTTCCGTGCACGCCGAAATCGCGGCCATAAGCGAGCGATACAAAGTCATGGATGGCGCTCTTGTCGAGCTGCACTTCCATATCCAGCTTGCCCTTCGGGCTCCAGCGGCCGCGGGCGCGCAGGCTGCCAAAACCACGCGCGGGCCGGTCGGTGCGCGCCGGTTCGCCTTTGAAATCGATGCGCCAATCGCCGGCTGGCGTGGAGGGCGGGTCGATATCCAAATCCGCGTCGGTAATATACAGCGTGGATTTTGTATCGCCCGACTTGAAATTGATTCGCCCGAAGCGCACGTGCAGCGCGGGCAGCGCCGTGAAGACCGTTCGATCGAGCAGGGGCGCAGCGTTCCAAACCGTCGCTCCGGCCGGCGTCTCCATCTTGGCCAGATTCACACTGGCGTCGTCGAGGCGCAGCGACGCGAATTCCAGCCGCCCCCGCAGCAGCGCCCAAAGTTTAGGACGCGCTTCAAGCGAGCCGACGTAGGCCAGCGGCTCCGCTCCGACTGCGGGGTCCTCGTAAATCCTGACTTTGGAAATGGAAAACCCCGGGCCGGTGAACAGATTCAGATGCACGTCGTCGAACTCGACATTGCGGCCGAGAGCTTTCACCAGAACGTGTCGAATCTCCGGAGCGAGGAAGTTGACGGGCTGATAGGGCGCGCGCAAGCCCGCTGCCACGAACACCAGCGCGGCGATTCCCGCGTACTTCCAGATTCTCTTGGCGCGCGTACTCACAAGGAGCTCACCAGGCGGCGATAGGCTTCCGGATCATCGATGTCCTGCAAGATTCCGGGATCGCCAACATCCACGTAATCGATTTCCGCCGCGTGCTTTTCCACCACCATACGAGCATTGGCCTCAGGCGGCATGGCCAGGAATTCGGCGATCAGAGCGCGCGAGAAAAATACCGGGTGTCCGCGCCGCCCATTCATTCGGGGGATGGCCAGCGGCGCTTTCGACGATGCCAGACGGGTTAGCGTCGAAGACTGCACGGCGGGATGGTCGACCAGGCTGAAGATCACGCCGGGCGCTGCCGCAGGTACTGCGCGCAGGCCGCACTGCATCGACGAAAACTGCCCCAGGCGATAATCCTTATTCACCACAAAAACCGCTTGATCGGCGGCGCGCAAGCCGGCTCGTATTTCTTCGGCGCCGTGACCCAGCACCACGATCACAGGCGCGCAAACTCCGGAAAAGCTGGCCACCAGATGATTCAGAAAAGTCTCTCCGCCGAAATCCAGCAGCGCTTTCGGAGATCCCATGCGGCGCGATTCCCCCGCCGCCAAAATCAGCCCTGCAATCACTTCGGCAGCGACCGCTGCAGCTCTTGGGCAAAGATGGATTTCGAAACCGACTGCCAGTTGGACCCTGCGTTGCGCCGCACCGCGATCATCTCCGCGGCCACCGAAATCGCAATCTCTTCCGGAGAGACCGCGCCGATTTCCAGACCCATGGGCGCGTGAATCCGCTCCAGCGCTTCCCGCGAAATGCCGTCCTTCTCCAGTTCCTTGACGACGTTGATTACCTTGCGCTTGCTGCCGATCATGGCCACGTAGCGAGCCGGCGTGGTCGCCGCCCATTTCAGGACGCGCATATCGTCGCGATGGCCGCGGGTCACGATGATGATGTAGCTGGTTTCGTTGATCTCGAGCTTGGCGAAAACATCCTCGTACTCCTCGGCGAAAATCGCGTCGGCTTCGGGAAAGCGCTCGCGGTTGGCGAAGGTGGCGCGATTGTCGATGATGGTCGTGGAAAAACCGGCCAGGTTGGCGACTTTCGAAAGGCTTTTGGAAATATGCCCGGCGCCGAAAATGAATGCGTAAGGTGAGGGAATGACGGCCTCCACGAACACGTCGAGCTGGCCTCCGCAGATGAGGCCGTTGTCGTAAGCGGCATCCTGCCCCAGGTTAAAGGTCAGGTGCTTAGGCTTCTCGGTCTCGATCACTTCGCGGGCGGCATTCCAGACTTCGGCTTCCACGCAGCCGCCGCCGATGGTCCCGATCATGGAGCCGTCTTCGCGCACCAGCAGCTTGGCGCTCTCGTAGCTCGGAATCGAGCCGCGCACCTGCACGATGGTGGCGATAGCGGCCTTCTGGCCAAGACGCCGCAGGCGGACGATCTCCTCGTATATGTCCATCCGTTTGAATTATATCAGGGGGGTAGGCGCGACGCCGTTCGCGCGCTCGTACAAGCCGATTTAGGTAACATTATCGAGTGACTTCGCCAGAGGAACAGGACGAGAGGATCGTCCGGCGCGGCCAGAATGGTGCCTATCACTGGCTTACAGCGACAGGTGATGTGTATATCGGAACGCTGCTGGGGTTATGTCCGGAAGCGGTGATCAACCGATATCTCGCGGTCACCTCTTATGACAGCGGTGTCAGCCGTCTTCTTTCAGAGGAGCAAGTTTCGGCAGGATGGGACCGTGTAGGCGACGTCGCATACAGCCCGCTAATCACTTCTCTAGCTCCCCTCAGGTATCAAGATGACGGGCCTGGATATCCTGGTTATGACGAATGGTATGTGTTTCCAGAACGGCGCGAGCTAGGTGAAGTTTTTCGCGGAAACTTTTTTGATTTCCAGCCGGGCGGCACGCAGATTCTAGTGTTTGTGAATATGTTCGCTTTTGTGCTGCACGACCCTGCCCCCTATATGCCCGGCATACTGGACGTCTTCTGGAACCAGCTGATTTTGATCCGTCCAGAAACATTTATTGCGGATGGCAGGGATTGCCTGACCTTGGTGAGCACGAACGAAGACCTCATTCTCAACTTTCAGCAGCGGCTCGTTGCACTGCCATGACGCCGCGCCAATCAGCCTTCAGTCAAGACGATCTTGCCTTCCACCGAGCCCGCCGCCAGAACTTCGAGCGCCTGCTTAGCTTCGAGCAGTGAAAACGTGCGGCTGACCAGCGGGTCAATTTTCTTCTCCGCCAGCAGAGCAAAGATCTTGGGGAGATCTTCGCGCAGCGGCTGAGGATTCTTGCGGTAAAGCATCGTGATGCCGTAAAACTTGCCATGCCGTCCACGCAGGCGCGATCCAATGAATATATTGGCGAACATGGCCGCCTGCCCCAGCTTGCCGGGTGCGCCGAGGAAGCCGAACGCGACCAGCATCCCGCCCCGCCGCAGCGCGCCGATGCACGGGCTGATAAAAGCTCCGCCGATGGCATCGAACACGTAGTCGACGCCGTCGGGTTCGAGCGAGCGCGTAAGGCGATCGATCGGCCCGGCCCGGTAGTCGATAGGCGCCGCGCCGAGAGATCGGACGATGTCATGCTTGGCCGCTGACGCCGCACCGTAGGCCTTCACTCCCGCCAGCTTCAACAGTTGCAGCGCGGCCGTGCCGACCCCGCCCGCAGCGCCCGTTACCAGCGCGGTCCGTCCGGCCTGCACTTTGGCGACGCGATGAATCATTTGCCACGCCGTCACGTAATTCAGGATCACCGCTGCCGCATCACGATCGGAGACGCCGTCAGGGATCGGCAGAAAATGTTCGGCCTCCCGCACCAGAACTTCCGCGAACCCGCCATACACGGTCAGCGCCGCCACCCGCTCGCCCACCGCGAAACCGGTGACGTCGGCGCCGATGGCATCCACCACGCCGGCAATCTCATACCCGGGCACGCACGGTATCTTCGGCGCGTACATATAGCTTCCAGCCAAATACGAGCAGGTCTGTCGAGCCCACACCTGCCGCGCGAACTCGCACGCGCAGCTGCCCCGGGCCCGGCGGCTCAACCGACAATTCGACTACCTGGAGAACTTCAGGCCCGCCCGGCTTCGTGATCATCACTGCGCGATAAGTCGCAGCCATAGCATTAGAACCTGCCCCTAAGCTATCATCTCCCCTTATGATCACCTGGCCACTACGAGTCTGCGCACTGCTGCTCCTTGGCTTGCTCGCGGCTGGCGCGGACAATCAATGGACCCGGTTTCGCGGACCGAACGGCTCCGGCGTCGATTCCGCGACCGGATACCCGGTGGAGTTCTCGCCCTCAAAAAACGTCGTCTGGAAAAGGGCGGTTCCCTTCGGTCAGTCTTCTCCAGTGGTGGCGGAAGGCCGCGTCTACCTGACGGCCAGCGAAGGTGATCGGCTTCTGACGATCTGTCTCGACGCCAAAACCGGGGTTGTATTGTGGCAGCGGGAAATCCGGCGCACCAAGCCGCAGCCAATCTTCCACAACAACGATCCCGCATCGCCTACACCCATTGCCGACGAGAGCGGAGTGGTCGCATTCTTTCCGGAGTTCGGCCTGGCTGCGTACACGCCGGACGGAAAAGATCGCTGGACTCTGCCGCTCGGGCCGTTCAAAAATTTCTACGGCATGGCCGCCTCGCCGATCGTAGCCGGCAACCTGCTGGTGCTGGTTTGCGATCAGCAGACCGGCGGATTCCTTCTTGCGGTGGACCGCAAGACCGGACATCAACGCTGGAAAACGAATCGCGGCGGAGCGAACATCGGCTGGGCGACGCCAATGCTGTTCCAGCCTTCCGAAGGCGCCGCGCAACTGATCGTGCTCGGCTCAACCAGGCTGGACTCCTACTACCTCGATACAGGGGAATCGCGCTGGTGGATGCCCATCGCCTCGGGAGGCGCTCTCGGCACTCCCGTCGCTATCAACGGTACGTTGCTGGTCTCGACCTTGAGCAGCACTGAACCCTATATGCCGACCTTTGAATCGGTCCTGGCGATGTACGACAAAGATCACGACGGCCGCCTATCGCGCAAGGAGTTCGAAGGCGATAAAGACCTGGGCGAACATTTCGGCTGGATCGATGCGGACGGGGACAGCTTCATCACCGCCGAGGAATGGAACGCGGCCCGAATGATGGGAATCGGTGAGTTCGGTGCCATCGCCATTCGGCCGGACAAGGCGCAAGGAAAACTGGAACCCGGTGCGATTCGCTGGCGCTTCAAGAAAAATATACCGTACGTTCCAGCCCCGCTGGTGTACCAAAACGTTTACTTCATGGTTCGTGACGGGGGCATTATTACCTCGCTCGATCCGGCCACAGGCCAACTCTTCAAGCAAGGGCGAACCCGTGACGCCTTGGGCGAGTACCTGGCGTCACCCGTCGCCGCCGATAACAAGCTGTATCTCGCCAGCGCGGAAGGCAAGGTCACCGTGCTAAAAGCTGCGGCGGAGTGGGAGGTTCTGGCCGTGAACGATCTGGGCGATGAAATCCACGCCACTCCGGCTCTGAGCGAGGGTCGAATCTACGTGCGGACCCACAGCACGATGTATTGTTTCGGTCAGCCGCATTGAGGCGGCGAATCGAAACGACAATCTCTTCTACTTGCCGTATTGCTTAGCGGCCTTGCCAATCGCCGGACCTGCCTTGGCAAGATCTTGCGGGCTCATCACCGGTCGCAGCGAAACTTTTGCGTTGAAGGCGAGAAACCAGGGCTCAGCGATAGCCGGAATCTGCGATGAGTCCTTCATGTCGAACACGATCGATCCCGACCGTTGGCCGTTGTCATCGGCGAAGAAATAGGCGGCTTCCGGTTTCAGATCGGCCAGAATTTGATCCACCGTGGAACCGAGGGTTCCGGCCTTGGCGGCGGCGTTTCCAGCCTCCACGGGAAATGATACTCTCAGCAACATTCGCATTTGTTTTCCTCCTTCAAGGAAATGACGCGGACCGATTATATCCGACTGGTATCCGGCACGGCGGTGGGCTATGATCTCCCCTTATGACTCCTGAACACATCCTGCAGGTGGGCCTGGGTTTCTGGGGCTCGAAAACACTGCTCAGCGCGGTCGAGCTGGGCCTGTTCGCTGAGCTGGCCGCCGGCCCGCAGGAAGGCATGGCATTGGCGAATCGGCTGGGCCTGCATCCGCGCGGCGTTCGGGATTTCCTGGATGCACTGGTCGCGCTCGGCCTGCTGGAACGCAATGGCCGCTACTACGCCAACACTCCGGAGACGGCGACGTTTCTCGATCCCGCCAAGCCCGGCGCCTACGTCGGCGGCCTGCTGCACATGGCCAACGCGCGCCTCTATCCGTTCTGGGGATCGCTCACTGAAGCGCTGCGAACCGGCCAGCCTCAAAACGAGAGCAAGACGGGCGGTAATGCGTTCGAGAAGATTTATAGCACGCCGGAAAGCCTGCGCAGTTTTCTTGGCGCCATGACCGGCATCAGCAGCGGCATCGCGCGCGCCATCGCTGAAAAATTTCCCTGGGTGAATTATCGGACATTCATCGACATCGGCACAGCGCAGGGCGGCACCCCGGTACAGATCGCGCTTAAGCACTCCCACCTGACCGGCGGCGGTTTCGACCTGCCTGTAGTCGGTCCGGTGTTTGAGGAATACGTAGCCGCGGCGGGCCTTGCCAACCGAGTCCGTTTTTATCCCGGCAGCTTTTTCACCGATCCCCTGCCCTCCGCCGACGTGCTGATCATGGGCCACATTCTGCACGACTGGAGCATGGAAGAGAAACGCATGCTGCTAGCCAAGGCCTATGAGGCGCTGCCGAAAGATGGTGCGCTCATCGTGTTCGAAGCGCTGATCGACGATGACCGACGTAAGAATGCCTTCGGTCTGCTGATGAGTTTGAACATGCTGATCGAGACTCCCGGCGGATTCGACTTCACAGGCGCTGACTGCAGCGGCTGGATGCGGGAAGCGGGCTTCCGTGAGACGCGCGTCGAGCACCTATCGGGACCGGATTCGATGGTGGTGGGGATTAAGTAGGGGTTGTCGGTTTGGTAATTGCAGAACGTGGCGCGAACGCCGGGAGCGGCCGTGTCAGCGGGCGACGGGTATCAGGACAACGTCCCTTTGAATGTCTTCCGAATCTTCACAACGAAGCGGAACGTGTTCAGCCACGTTCCCCTCCTTCGTTAGAACCGCGGTGGTGGAAGCAGCGCCTTTCACATATGTTTCGACCCGTCCGAAATCATCCGTTGTGCCAGGCGGCCGGTCCGTTCCCAGCGAGACATTTACTCCAGCAAGGGCGGAAGCCGAGGGATTGCGTACGCGGAGGTACACGCTACAATTCTTGCCCCTAGAAATATGACGCGGGCAGTCGTTGAGCCACACGGTGAGATGGATGGGCCGGCCAAGTCGGAGCTCTATGCCCGAAACTGCAGTCTGGTAGCAACGGCTGGACCCGACAACAAGGCGATGTTCACCAAACCCAAAATCGCATATTTGAAATGTGGAATTCTCGATCTGCTCATCAAACACAATATTTCCGGAAGGATCAATGAATTTCACCGGCTGCAATCTGGCTGGGCGTCCGTCGTGAAAACGAACTTCAACTGAAAGTGCGCAGAACGTTTCGCCTGCCGCTGAGCCGCCAAAGAGGCATCCCGCGATAGCAAACAACATCAGTCTTGCTGCCATCTCGAACGGTTTCATTCTCAGTTAATCCCTGCGGAAATGCTTGCTCAGCGCCAATCCCTGCCGCTGGTACGACGATCCAATACCCTGCCCGTAGACCTTGTCCGGAATGCCCAGCAGCCGTTCAAAAATCAGGCGCCCCACCACCTGCCCGTCTTCCAGCAGAAACGGAACCTCATGGGAGCGCACTTCGAGCACCGCCTTGGTGCCCTTGATATCGTCGTTGCCGTAGCCGAAGCCAGGATCGAAGAAGCCTGCATAGTGAATGCGCAACTCACCGACGGAGGGATCGTACGGCACCATCTCGGCCGCGACGGTTTGGGGGATGCTCACTTTTTCCTTTGACGCCAGAATGTAGAAATCGTGCGGATCGAGCACCAGGTTGTGCGCGGCGGTGCGACGGATCGGCTCCCAGAACTCGGCGGTCTCGTAATAGTTGATGCGGGACAAATCGATCAGCGGCGCGTTGCGGCGGGCCTTGTAGCCGATGATGTCGGAATTCTCATCGCCCATCAGATCGACCGATAGCCACAGGCTTTTCTTGCGGATGATCGCGTCAACCGGCGATTCGTCTTCGTTGAAAACCAAAGTCTCCGACTCATGCAGACGTTCGAGCTCGGCACCGGATGGCGGCGGATTGCCGCGCCGCAAACGTAGCTGGCTCAGGCGCGTCCCCTGGCTCACCACGATGCTGAACGTGCGCGGACCAATTTCCGTGTAGAGCTGCCCCTTGTAGCCGGGCACGACGCGTTCGAACTCGCGGTACTCGCCGCCGAAATCCGTAATCAGGCGCGTAAAGACATCCAGCCGCCCAGTGGTGCTTTTCGGATTGGCTTGCCCCGAAATGCCGGGCGGCAGCCACAACTCCTCCATCAGCGGCGCGATATAAATGCAGCCTTGTTCCAGCACCGTGGGGCGCGTCAAATCCAGCTCGTAGAGCGTGTACTCTTTCAGCTTGGTGGCCACGCTCGAATTCGGCGTGGACAGAAAACTCGCGCGCACGCGATACGCGACAGGGCCAATGCGCAGGTCGAGGCTGGAAGGCTGTATCTGGTCGGGCAGGATCGGCTGGGCCGCAGTGATGTGCCCGGCTGCGATTAATTCTTGAATCGACTGCGATGGCAAAATGCCGGTGGTGTACGCAGCGGCTTGCCTTTGCAGTTCGGGGAATAGATCCAGATTGCTCGCGCCCATGGGTTCTGTCGATGGTACCTCAACCGCAGTGCAGGGTTCCCACCAGCTCGGAAACGTGCGCGACGTTCTGCTCGGCAAGAAATTGATCCAGCTCGCGGGCGATGCGGGTAGGCGATGCCGGATCCCAGAACGTCGAGGTGCCGACTTCGACCGCGCTCGCTCCGGCTACCAGAAATTCCGCCGCATCCTCGCCGGTCGCGATGCCGCCCATGCCTACTACCGGAATGCGTACCGCTTGCGCGGCCTGATACACCATGCGAAGGGCGATTGGCTTGATAGCCGGTCCCGAGAGTCCGCCGAAGCCTGCGCCAATGCGTGGCTTGCGCTCGCGCGCATCCACGGCCAGAGCCACGATAGTGTTGATCAGGGAGATGGCGTCGGCGCCCGCTTCTTCCGCCGCCCGGGCCAGCGGCTCGATCTGGGCCACATTGGGCGACAACTTCACAACTAGCGGACGCCGCTTGGCGATGCCGCGCACCAGGCCCACCACTTCCGCCAGCAGTTTGGGATCACTCGAAAAGTACATCCCGCCGTGTTGCGTATTGGGGCAGGAAACGTTCAGTTCGTAGCCGGCCAAGCCCGGCGCGTCTTCCAGCACGCGCACGACTTCCGCGTAATCTTCCGTGCAGTATCCGAAAACATTGGCGAAGACGGCGGTCTTGAGTTTAGCGAGCGCCGGAACCTTCTGTTCGACAAAGGCCCGCACGCCGATGTTCTGCAGGCCGATGGAATTAATCATCCCGCCGCGCGCTTCCCACACGCGGGGAGGCGGGTTGCCTTCGATGGGCTCGCGCGAAAGGCCTTTGACTACGATGCCGCCGATTGCGTTGAGATCGGCGATCTCCTCGAACTCGATGCCGTAGCCAAAGGTGCCGGAAGCCGCGAGAACCGGGTTACGCAGCGGAATCCCGCACAGCGAAATAGCAAGACGGTCCGTCATCCGGACGCCAGCGCGTCGGCCAGCACGCGGCCCGTCGCTGACGACGGCCAGGCCACACCCAGGGCATGCGCGAGGGTAGGCGCGACGTCGGTCGATTCCACCGCGTAATCAAAAGACTGCGGCGCGAACGGCCCGCCGAACAGGATCAACGGCACACGCGATTCGTAGTTGTAGAGCGATCCGTAGGAAATGCCGCGGCCGGCGCCGAAATCTTCCACGCATTCCGGCTCGTAGGCCAGCATGACGTCGCCCGATCGCACGGCATGAAAGCTGTTGCGAAAGCGCCGCAGCCATTCTCCGGTGTGGGAGCAATCGCCGTCAGCGGTGTAGTATCCCGCGACGCCCGCCACGCGAAGGGCGGCGCGGCCAGCCTGTGTGCGGGCCTCGCGCGTATCGATGTAGGAACGTTTCAGCGAATCGAGGCGCAGATAAAGAAACGGATAAACGTAGCGCTCGACATAGGCGGCGCGGGTGTTTTTCACATCGTACTGCGCGGCGAGCGCCTGCTGGATGGATCGGGCCACGGCTTCGCCCTGAATAGCATAGCGGGCGCGAGGCTCCCCGCCCTGGCGAACCGCGCCATGGGCGGCTGAAAACGCCAGGATGTAATTGTGCGCGCCGACGCTCTTGTCGAGCAGGGTCAGCAGGGCTTCCATTTCGCGGTCCAGATGCAGCACCATCTCGCGCATCAGCGGCGAATCGGCGCCCACTTCGTAACCCAGCAGGGCCATGGAATCGAGGGACACGGCGACCACGTCGGTGGCGGGTCCCTGCCCCAGGCGCTCGCGGCCGATCAAATCGCGCAAGAGCCCGAACTGCGCGGCCTGCGCGAATGGCGACGAGCGGTAGAGCGCGGAAAAAGTTTCCGGGCGATCCGGATCGGCGGTCAGCGTACGCAGCGGCGGCACGCTCTTCGAGCCTCCCAGCACTTGCCAGCCTGCTCCTTTAAGCCTTCCTGGCGGATTAGCCTGGCGATATTCTTCGAACCACGGCATCGCAGGACCGGAGCCGCGGCCTTCATACTCGCCATCGGATAACATCGAAAACAGGCGAGTAGGCAACCGTCCGGTGAGCAGTTCGAGACTTGATAGAGCACCACCCACTCCGAAAATCCGGTTGCGGCTATCGGCGGACATCACCTCGTCGCTCAGCGTGGTGCCTTGCAGTTTTTCGAGCGAGGCCAGAACCGGCTTATGTTCCTTGCGATCGTACCAGGTGTCGGCGACGATGCCGTGCAGCTCCGGATAAGCTCCGGTTGCGAGCGTAGCCAAACCGCTGGAAGTAAAGGTGCTGGCCGCCATCTGGCAATCCTGGAAGTAAGAACCCTCCTGGCGCAGGCGGCGAAATCCGCCCGCGACAAAGAAATTGCCGAAGCGATCAATGTAATCTGAACGGAATTGTTCGGATATTACTAAGATTATCAGTCGCGGCTTAGGCCCCGCGGCAAACGCTTTGCCCCGGGCGCAGAAAACCCGAGTCCCCCTGCTGCCAGGGCGCCCGTGACGCGTCTGCGGGAAAAAAACATGAAGGTTTCAGTAGTGTATCAAATCGCAGCTATGTTAGACTGAACTTG
>Ga0070731_10002511_pt1 | contig 17394 bp, 9 predicted proteins | sample Coa_R1_2_FD_66448 | JGI IMG/M metagenome (GOLD analysis project Ga0070731, IMG submission 66448) | Surface soil microbial communities from Centralia Pennsylvania, which are recovering from an underground coalmine fire - Coalmine... | ecosystem: Environmental > Terrestrial > Soil > Unclassified ...
ATTGTTATTGGTCGGAGATATGCCAATAAAAGCAACGAGTGTAGTGGGTGTGCCGGCGGCTCCGGGAAAAACCAACGTGGCAGTCGTGCTATTGGTGCTCCACGAAATTGCCGCGGCGGAGTTGGAGGTTTGTAACGCGTTTTTCGTCGGAAACCAGACGGCGTAGCGCGGTGCGATTTGGTTGCTTTCCACGAAACTTAACGTGTCCTCGGCTTCTCCGGACTCGCTCAAACCGGGACTGACGCGTTCATAGGTCGTGTTGGCGACGTAGTTGAAGTATCCGGCAGGTCCGGCGGCGACGCCGTATTTGCCGGACAAACAAATCCAGTTGTTTGAAACGTTTATGCTTGTACCGGAGAACGCCGCGATGGAAGTCGAGTTGTTCGTCCATTCCAAAAGCCGGGAGCCGCCGGTCAACGGGTCATTCTCAATCCCGCAAATAAAACTTCCGCCGCTCAACGCCGTGGAGCCGGCATTCAGCCGGGGCACTTCGACGATGGCAACGCTCTCGCCGGTGGAGTCGATGTATTCTTCAGTTGTGCCTCGCGAACTGGTGACCTGAAGTTCAGCGGTAAAGCCGTTGGCGGTCGGGGTAAAGTTGACGACCGAGGCGCTGGTGGGATTTCCGAGAGCGCCGAGGCCGAGAATTCCCGGGATGCGCGGCGAGGCGATGAAGGCGTTGGTCGGGACGGAGGGCGCTTCCGGTTCGACCATCGCCATCGTGCGTGAGCCGTCGTAGTTGATGGAGAATGTGCCAAAAGAACTGCGTTGTTGGATGACCTGGACGTAGGGGTCATACAGCAAAGTGTTCGTAGGCGTGGCGATCGGGCCGGTTGGGAAATTTGCATTTGCCCACTGCAGCCAGGCGATGGCGGCGCGGCGGGCCTCGACTGCTTCGCGATAAAACAAAATACCGCCGCCAGGATTGGCGCTGATTCCTATGAATGTGCCGTCACCGTTGACTTCCTGGCGATAGCGGACGCATTGGGAAAGTTCAGCATCGGCCCAGCGGGCGAGCGGATCGTTGAAGTGCGCTGCTATCCAGGTGAGATAAGAACTATGTTCGAAATCGCGCACGGACCAATCCACGCCAGACGGATAAGTGAAGTCGCCGGTGTCCGTGAGCATCGCGTCCATGTTATTCGTCCAGACGGCCATGACGTTGTGTTCGGCGTAGGGCACAAGCTGCGCTGCGGTATTAGTGTCGGCGAGTTGGGCCATCAGCAGCGAATCGCCCGACGACATGCCGGCAACCATTTCGTAAGTCGGGTGATAGAAGCCGTGGTTTTCCAGCGCGTAGCTCGGGAAAATCGTCACGGTGGAAATCCAGGAGGCGAGGGGATCGCCGTTCGTGTTGGGCGTGATGAGATCGGGTTCGGAGACGGTGTAAGTATTGACGAGATAATCTTTGGCGGCGAAAAGCCAATTGCTGGCGTTGGCGTTGTTGGTCATCCAGGCAGCGGCCAGCGCGAGAATGTTGCCGTCCCAGGCGTTCTCTTCGGCTTTCGTGTCGCCATCACTCAAGATACGCGTGCAGGGTGGAATAGAGGCGCGATGATTTGCTTCGCTGGCGATCACGTTCTGGACATTGGAAACTGTCGCCGCCGGCAGATTACTTTGCACCAGAAGACAGGCGAGGCCCATCGAACCCGACCACTCGGCGGATTGCCAGTCCGCGCCACCTTGCGATGTGCAGGTCGCGAGGCTGCCGCTGCTCCAGCCCCACTTGCCGCTGTTGACCGTGGTATAACTGCCCGTGACGTGTGTGCCGGCGTCATAATTAAGCGCCTGGCGGATGCGGGAGAGACGGTTGGATGTTCGCGGGTCACTCGGCAGGGCAACTACCAGAGTGGCGTAAGCGACGGCGATACCACTATTGCCGCGAATGCCGCCGTTGCCACTGTTGCCTCCGTCACCCCAGTATCCGGAATCGGGTGGCGCGCCGGTGTAAGTGGCAGGAACCCAGATGGACTCGGCGTAAGTTTCGAAATTGGTCAGGCACTGGAGATAGGTCTGTTGAGAAGTCTGAGCCGAAACCGTTCTGCACAGAAGGAGCAGCACTGAAAGTCCGATTGCAATCGGACCCGAGAACCATGTCTTTGGATGAATTAAGAACATCATTCTTCCAGGCGATTTTAATCGCCTAACGGCATGCAGCACAATTCTGATCCAGGAGCCGGCCTGCAGACCGGCTCCTGTCCGTCAGAAGATGTCCATTCCGGCCTGCGGATACCGCATCCGGAAGAACACCTGGGTTGGGCTGCTCGACCTGAACGGAGTCCGAGACTTCAGAATCTTCATCAAGCACTTAATATGAACGGCACAACTGTGTGTGTAACGACTAACCTGCACCTGGAGTTTAGCCGGAACTGAGGGAACCGCCCCGAGTTACTGAGAGCGGAGGTTATCAAATCAAGCGCGATTTTTCCACTACCCGAAAGGGTAAATGGTGCCTTCACTTTTACCCTTTCGGGTGATGGACGGTATGAAGGCACCCCCTTAACATAAGTGCGACGATGTGATATTCCGAAGAGCGGGTATCACTTCAAGAGTCTATTGATGAGGGGTTTACGTCATCTGAAAGATGGCGCGGAAGGAGGAGCCGCTTTAGGGGTCGGCTCCTCCTTCTTATTTAGATTCAATCGTGCGGGCCGGGCATATCGCCAGAAATTGCTATTTTTCATGACGTATCTCAGCAGATAATCGGGTTGTGAACCGTGCCCGAACTTTCCTCTTCTTTACAGCGTTAGCCGCAGTGGCTGGTCCCAATGTGAGCCGTGCGCGAAGTGAGCTGACGCCGACACGACCGCGTTGTGAATATCGCGCGAATCCGGAGGGAATCGGAGAAATTGCACCGCGGCTCGGCTGGGAATTGCAAGCGAAGCCCAATCTGCGCGGTGTGCGTCAAACCGCTTACGAGATTCTGGTAGCTTCATCACCCAGCCTGCTCAAGAGCGGGCGCGGCGATTTATGGGACACGGGCAAGGTCGCTTCCGACGCGACGCAGCAGATTGTTTATGGCGGAAAGCCGCTCAGTTCCCGCGAGCAATGCTGGTGGAAGGTGCGCGTTTGGGATGAAAACGGCAAACAGTCCGATTGGAGTGCGCCGTCGTATTGGAGTATGGGACTCCTGCAACCTTCTGATTGGCACGCGCAATGGATTGGATTCGATACACCGGCGCCGACTGATGGAACGGAACTCAGTGATGAAGCGCGAGCCCGGCTGCAAAAGCAACGTTGGGCTTACGCCCCGCTGAATGTTTCGAAGGTGGCGCCGCTGAAAGCATTCGTGCGTGGTGTTGTGACGGTGCCGGCGGACAAGAAATTGGTGCGGGCGGCGCTGGCGCTTTCACCGGATCAGGTTTGTTCTGTGACGGTGAATGGCAAAGCCGCCGGCGAAATCACTCGATGGGAACAAATGCGTCCGGTTGACCTGACTGCGATGTTCGGCACGGGTGAAAATATAATCGGGTTGATCATCACGCAATATGATGGATATCAACCGGCGGCGTTAGGGGAAGTTGAATTGGAATTTGCGGATGGCAGCGCAGGGGACATGCCGATTGATGCGACCTGGAAATTTGCGACGAACGCTGCGACTGGCTGGGACCGAGCCGGATTTGCGGATACCGATTGGCAGCCATTGCTGGTGGATCCGCAACGGCGCAATCCCTGGAATGGGCCGCCCCAGACACTTACGCAGTATATCGCGCCGCCGCCGTATTTGCGGAAGACGTTCAACGTCTCAAAGCCGGTTCGTCGCGCAACGATTTACAGCACTGCGCTGGGCGCTTACGAATTGCACTTGAACGATGCGCGCGTAGGTAAAGATTACTTCACTCCCGGGTGGACCGACTTTCATTCACGCGTGCAATACCAGACTTACGATGTGACGCCGCAGGTACGCCAGGGAGCAAACGCGCTGGGCGCGATTCTTGGAGACGGGTGGTATGCGAGCGTCTTGTCCTACACCGGTCAGCGGCATTTTTATGGGGGATATCCGCGATTCCTGGCGCAATTGGAGATTGAATATGCGGACGGGACGCATGAAACCGTTGCCACAGATGATTCATGGCATGCTGCCACCGGGCCAATTCGTTCGGCAGACCTGATGGCGGGCTGCACTTACGATGCGCGGATGGCACTCGATGGATGGGCGAGTCCTCGATTTGACGCTTCTACATGGAAGCCGGTGGCTGTTGGCTTGCGAGCGGTGAACCCGGACAAGCCACTGGAGGAATTCAAGATTGAAGCGGCGAATGCGGATGCGTCGCGTGCGACGGAGGAATTGCCGGCGCGCAGTGTGACGGAACCGCGGCCGGGAGCGTGGACTTTTGATCTCGGTCAGAATATGAGCGGCTGGGTGCGGTTGAAGGTGCACGGCCACGCGGGCCAGAAAATCATGGTGCGCCACGGGGAAGCGCTGAATCCAAATGGTACGGTTTACACTTCCAACCTGCGTGGCGCCAACGCGACGGATGTTTATTACTTGCACGGTGGTGGCACGGAGATTTTGGAACCGTACTTCACATTTCACGGTTTCCGGTACGTTGAAGTCACCGGTCTCGATGAGAAGCCGAGCCGGGACGCAGTGACTGGCATTGTCGTGCATTCGCCGATTGAGCAGACGGGGCATTTCGAGTGTTCAGATCCGCTGGTGAACCAGCTCATGCGGAATATTTTCTGGAGCCAGCGCGATAACTTTGTGGAAGTGCCGACGGATTGTCCGCAGCGTGATGAACGGGCGGGTTGGACCGGTGACGCGCAGTTCTTTGTTGATACGGCGGTATACAATGCAGACGTGGCGGCGTTCTACACGCGCTGGCTGACTACGCTTTGCCAGGATTCGCAGTTGCCGTCGGGCGCGATGGCGAATGTGTCGCCGAAATTCGGCGCGCCGTGGGCATCAGCGGGGTGGGGTGGGGACGCGGCGATTCGATGCGTCTACACGATCTATCACGTTTATGGCGACACGCGCATTGTCGAACGCAACTACGATGCGATGGCGCGTTATCTGGAATGGTTTGCCGGAGGGCGAAAGAACGGGGGAATCTCGACGCGACCGCTGGGTGACCATCTGAATCTTGGCGGCGGGGCGAACCCGACGGTGATTGAGCGCGCCTATCTGGCGAATCTTTCGGCGTTGATGTCGGAGATGGCGGCGGCGATTGGCAAGACGGATGACGCGGCGCGGTATCGAACGCAGAGCGACACAGTGAAGGCATCTTTTCAACACGATTTTATTGAACCCGACGGCACGATCACGAACAGCAGCCAGACGGGTTACGCGCTGGCATTCACAATGAATCTGGTGCCGCCGGACATGATGGGCAAGGTGGGAGAGAAATTCGTTGGCGAACTGCAGAAGACCGATTGGCATCTGGCGACCGGATTCATCGGCACGCCGCGGCTGTTGCCGGGATTGCATGATGCAGGGCATGACGACGTGGCGTATCGGGTGCTTCTGCAGGAAACGTATCCATCGTGGCTGTTCCCGGTGAAGAATGGGGCGACGACGGTCTGGGAGCGCTGGGATGGCTGGACGCCGGAAAAAGGATTCCAGACGATTGCGATGAATTCGCTCAATCATTACTCCTTCGGCGCCGTGGGCGAATATCTCTACCAGCAAGTGGCCGGAATCGACACGGATGGGCCCGGTTATCGGAAGATCGTGATTCATCCGGCGATTGCCTCCGGTTTGACGAGCGCGCGGGCTTCGTACGATTCACCTGCCGGTCATATCGAGAGCGCGTGGCAGGTGAAGGGCAAACACCTGCGGCTCGACGTTACGATCCCACCGAACACCACGGCAACCGTTTACGTGCCCACGAAGGCGGCGAGTGGAGTGAGTGAAAGTGGGCGTCCGGCGGTCAAATCTCCGGGCGTATCTCCGGTGCATGGCGAGAATGGTGAGGCGGTGTTTGGCGTTGTTTCGGGCAGATACCATTTCGAGTCCGAGATGAAATGACAAGTTGAAGGGCTCATTGTATAAATCTGAGTTAAAGAAATCTGTTTTCAAATCTGTAGCGATGGCAGCACTCCTCCAGCCGGCCGGTAAGCGAACAATCCTTCGAATGCTCGCTTTGTGGTGCATTTTTTTGGCGAGTGCGGCTGTGTTGGGGGCGGAAGAGGAAGAGGTGGTAACGAATGCGGTGCAGATTCGCAATCTCACCTATGCGGAGGCAAAGCGGCCTTTGCCAGTGCGAATGCGAGGCGTGGTCGTCACTGAAGCGGGGCCGCCCGGGAATCTGGCAGTGGTGATTTCAGACGGTTCAGCGGGTGTGTATGTGCTGGGGCCGACCAATTGCTTTGTAGGGATGCATCGAGGGGATTTGCTCGAAGTGGAAGGAGTAACCGATCCAGGAGAATTTGCGCCGATTATCCGGCTGAAATCATTCCGGCCTTTGGGGACCGCGCCAGTGCCAAAGCCGCAGGAAGTGACATTTGAACAGATGATCGCGGGCAGCCTTGACGGCCAGTTGGTCGAAGTGGCCGGTGTGGTGCGAAGCTGGGAAAAAGTGACTGATACGAACGAGTTCGGCGTGTGGCACATGGAACTGGCGGTCGGCGGCGGACGGTTGACGGTGAGTTCAAACGGCGAACACCCACCGGGAGTGGAGCGTGACGCGGAAGTGCTGGTGCGGGGCGTGTGCTTTTATCAGTTCGATGACCGGCGCCAGGTGTTGAGTCCGTTGGTATTGGTCTCGCGCGAGGTGCCGATCCAAATCGAAAAACCGGCACCTGCCGACCCGTTCGCCGCACCGGTGCGGTCGGTTTGGAGCCTGTTGCAGTTTTCGCCATCCGCGGATTACAAACACTGCGTGCATACGCGCGGTGTGGTGACGTATCAGGAACCCGGGGCAACGGTGTGGCTGCGGGATGAAGTGAGCGGCTTGCAGGTGCAGACGAAGCAATCGGAGGAACTGCGCCCCGGCGACCAAATCGATGTAGTGGGATATGTGCGGTATGGCGCGGCGGCACCGGTGCTTGAAGACGCGCTCTTCCGGCGAAGCAGTTCCGGCCATCAGCCGGAGCCCGTGAAACTTTTGGGCGCCACCAATGCCTTTGACCATGAGGAGGACCTGGTGTCCCTCGAAGCCGTGCTGACCGATGTGCAACCGGTCATGAAGGGGTGGGCACTGACGTTACAGGATGGAGACACGAGTTTCACGGCATTTCTGCGGCGGACGATTGGGGATCGCACCGCGAGCGAATGGCAACCTCGAAGCCGCGTGAAGGTTTCCGGAATCTGTTCTGTGATCTCGAGTGAAGTGCGCCCGGTGACCAGCGGCATCTGGCATCCGCAGTCCTTTCAGATACTGATGCGCTCGTCTTCGGATCTGGCCGTGATCAGGCCGCCGCCATGGTGGACCTCCTCGCACATTATGCTGCTGTTCGGGATGGTGGCGAGTGTCTCGTTGATCGTGGCGGCATTTGCGATGCTGACGGCGCGGAGGCATTTGCGGGAGCAGGCGCTGAGACGCGCGATGGCCGAGGCGGAGTTTGCGGCGATTCTTTCCGAACGCAACCGCGTGGCACGGGAAATCCACGACACATTGGCGCAGGGCCTGGCGGCGACATCGGTGCAGTTGATGCTGGCAAAGAAGAGCGCGAATGGAGCTTCTTCAGATTTAAGCCACCACCTGGACGCGGCGCAAGAGTTGGTGCGGGAAAGCCTGGCGGAGGCGCGCGATTCGATCTGGAACATGCGGTCGCATGTGCTGGAGTCCAGCGATCTTGCCGGGGCATTGAAGGAAATTCTGAAGCAACGCTGTGACGGCACCGGTATTGAAACGAGTGTCGAAGTGAGCGGCCGTTCACGGCGCTTTGCGCCAATCGTGGAAAACAATGTGTTGCGCGCCGGACAGGAGGCAATTTTTAATGCCACGAAGTATGCCAAGGCGAAAAAGATTGTGGTCCGGCTGGAGTTTGGCGAGAAACAATTGCGCTTGCTGGTGCGGGACGATGGGAGTGGTTTTGACCCGGCCAATCCGCCGTCCGGCAGCGGTGGTTTTGGATTAATGGCGATGCGCGAGCGCGCCACGGAATTGAAAGGTGAATTGAAGATGAACAGCAGTCCGGGGCAGGGGACGGAAGTGATTTTCACCGTGCCGCTTTCCGGTGAATGAGATTTAGACGAAACCATGAAGAAAAAACCGACGATTCGCGTGATGCTGGTGGATGATCATCCGGCGTTTCGCAAGGGATTGGCTGCGCTCATTAAAACGGAGCCCGACCTCGAGGTGGTCGCAGAGACGGGCGATGGCAACGAGTCCATCACTTTGTTTCGCCGTCATCGGCCGGACATTGTGCTGATGGATTTGCGGTTGCCGGGAACGGGTGGCGTGGAGGCGACGATCGCGATTCGAAAGGAATTTCCGGACGCGCGCGTGATTGTGCTGACCACGTTCGACATGGACGAGGATATTTTTCGCGCCATGGATTCCGGCGCGAAATCGTATCTGCTCAAGGATACGCCGGAGGAGGAATTGACGTCGACGATCCGGGCGGTGCACGCGGGGCAGGAAAAGCTGGCGCCGAAACTGGCGGAGCGGTTGGCACAACGGCAGAAGCGGCCGGAATTGTCGCAGCGCGAAATGGAAGTGCTGCAACTGCTGGTGAGAGGCCGCAGCAACAAGGAAATCGGGTCGACGCTGTTCATCACCGAGGACACGGTGAAGGCGCATCTAAAGACGTTGTTTGTGAAGCTGGGTGTGCAGGATCGGACGGATGCGGCGATCACGGCGATTCGGCAGGGGATTGTGCATTTGACATGAAGAACCTACCCGATTGGGTAAATGACCTGCTCGGGAGCAATTTGATAAATTCCGGGCGCGTGTTGTTTTAACACTCCAAATGAAATTACATCGAATCCTTCTCATTGCGGCTCTGGTGTCGAGCATTCAAACCGTGCCTGATCTTGCGTCGGCGGAAGAAATGCCGGTGAAACACACGTTTGCGATCGGCACAAACGACTTCCTGCTGGATGGGCAGCGGTTTCAAATCCGGTGCGGAGAAATCCATGCGGCGCGCGTGCCCCGCGAATACTGGCGGCATCGTTTGCAAATGGCGAAGGCAATGGGGTTGAATACAGTTTGCGCGTATCTGTTTTGGAACCAGATCGAGCCCGAACCGGGAAAGTTCGATTGGAGCGGCCAGGCGGATGTCGCGGAGTTTTGCCGGATCGCGCAGCAGGAAGGGCTTTGGGTGATTCTGCGCCCGGGACCGTACTCCTGCGCCGAGTGGGAAATGGGTGGGTTGCCGTGGTGGCTGCTCAAGCACGACGACATCAAACTGCGCACGAGCGATCCGAATTATTTGGACGCCGCGAGGAGTTATTTGAAGGAAGTCGGCCGTGAATTGGGGCCACTGCAAATTTCGCGCGGCGGTCCGATTCTGATGGTGCAGGCCGAGAACGAATACGGCTCCTTCGGCAAGGACGCCGGGTACATGGGCGCAATCAGGCAGGCGTTGCTGGATGCCGGCTTTAATGTGCCGCTCTTTGCCTGCAATCCGATCTGGGATCTCAAGCACGGTTTTCGCGAAGATCTTTTTCCTGTGGTAAACTTCGGGTCAGATCCTGAGAAGGGCTTCAAGGCGCTGCGGGAGATTCTTCCGCAAGGTCCACTGATGTGCGGTGAGTTTTATCCGGGCTGGTTTGATTGGTGGGGTGCGCCGCATCATACCGGCAAGACTGGAAAATACCTGGCGGACCTCGAATACATGCTGCAGCACGATGAGTCCTTCAGCATCTACATGGTTCACGGCGGCACGACATTTGGGTTGTGGTCGGGCGCGGACCATCCATTCAAGCCGGATTGTTCAAGCTATGATTATGATGCTCCCATCAGCGAGGCCGGGTGGACTACGGACAAATATCTGCAGACACGGGCGCTCTTTGCCAAGTACCTGCTGCCCGGCGAGACTATTCCGGAGCCGCCCGCGAAGAATCCGGTTATCAGCATTGACCCGGTGGAATTGACTGAATGCGCTCCTCTTTTTGCGAATCTGCCAAAAGGGATTGCTGACAAACAACCGCGCACGATGGAGCAATATGACCAGGCGCACGGTTGTATTCTCTATCGCACGACGGTTCCTGCCGGTGATGCCGGTGAACTGGCCGCGAAGGCGGTGCATGACTTCGGATTTGTTTTCCTGGACGGCAAACAAATCGGCGTGATGGATCGCCGGACGAATCTCTTCACGATCGAGTTGCCTGAGCGGAAGAAACCGGCGACGCTCGATATTCTGGTTGAGGCGGCGGGCCGCGTGAACTTTGGACAGGAGATTCATGATCGCAAAGGAATCCATGCTCCCGTGACACTCAACAGCAACGTGCTGAGTGATTGGAAAGTTTTCAATCTGCCGCTCGACCAGAAAATGATGGGGCGATTGCGTTTTAAAAAGGCAATTGCATCGGGGCCGGCTTTCTGGCGCGCCACGGTCAACATCGAAAAGCCCGGGGACACGTTTCTCGATCTGCGTTCGTGGGGGAAAGGTGTTGTCTGGGTGAACGGCCATTGCCTTGGCCGGTTTTGGAACATTGGACCGACGCAAACGGCTTATGTCCCCGGTCCGTGGCTCAAAGCGGGAAAGAACGAATTTGTTATTTTCGATTTGCTCGGCCCGGAAAAGCCTGTGATTGCCGGACTGCCGCAGCCGATTCTGGACGAACTCCATCACGAGAAGGATTTTACGCGTGCGCTTGCTCAACAGTAGTTTCAGCGGCCTGCGAAGGGCGTTGCTTTGTTCACTATTGCTGGTGGCGGGACGGCTGGGCGCGGCGCCGCGCGAGAGCGTGGACCTGAATTCGGATTGGAGGTTTCAGCGCGGCGATCCAAGCGGCGATACCAATGGCGCGTCCGACAGCAGTTTCAACGATGGCGATTGGGAGAAGATTTCGATACCGCATTGCTGGGGTTGGGAGGATGCGCAGCAAGGGAAGCAGTATTATCGTGGGCCGGGGTGGTATCGCCGTGAACTGAATGTGATGCCGCGTGCCGGTCGCCGATATTTTTTGCGCTTTGAAGCTGCGGGGTCGGTGGCGGATGTTTACTTGAACGGAAAACCAGCTGGCGAGCATCGTGGCGCGTTTGGAGCTTTTTGTTTCGAGATCACCAAGCAGTTGAAATCCACGGGAACAAATTCCCTGGCGGTGCGGGTCAGCAACACGCCCGATCCGGACGTGACGCCTTTGAGCGGAGACTTTCCGGTGTATGGCGGTTTGTATCGTTCGGTGCATTTGATCGAAACCGGCGAAACCTGCTTTGAACCGACCGATCATGCGTCGCCGGGAGTGGCGTGGATGCAGAGCAATGTGAGCACGGACCGAGCGGTGTTGAACGTGACGGCACAAATTTCAAATAGCACGAGAAACAAACAGCCGTTGACGTTGGTGGCGAAAGTGCTCGACGCGGACGGTCGTGAAGTATCGCGGGCTGAACAGCAAATCACTGTGCCGCCGGTGGTGACCGTGCCGTGTCCGATTCAAATCACAGTGGAGAAACCGCACTTGTGGAACGGGCGCAAGGATCCATATCTCTATCGGGCGATCGTGGAATTGCGTTCAACGGACGGCGTGCGCGACAGCGTGGAGCAACCGCTGGGGTTGCGCTCGTATTATGTTGATCCCGACAAGGGATTTTTTCTGAACGGCCAGCCTTATCATTTGCACGGAGTGAATCGTCACCAAGACCGGCTGGACAAGGGGTGGGCAATTTCGGAGGCGGACCAGGATGAGGACATGGCTCTCATCAAAGAAATGGGCTGCACGGTTGTGCGCTTGTCGCACTATCAACAGAGCGATTATTTTTACAGCCTTTGTGATAAGGCGGGAATTCTTGTTTGGACGGAGCTGTCGCAAGTGGACAAGATCGGCGGCGACCCGAGGTTTGAAGAAACTTCCCGCAACCAACTTTTGGATCTGATCCGGCAGAATATCAATCATCCTTCGATTTTTGCATGGAGCCTGTTCAATGAAATCCGCCCGTGGGGCGGCCCGGACCCACATCGGGAGTTGCAGGATCTGAAGATGGTCGCCAATGGTGAAGATCCGACCAGGCCGACGACCGCCGCGACCTGCAGAACTGACCTGCCGCAAATGAACAAAATACCGGACCTGCTTGGGTGGAATGTTTATTACGGTTGGTACGGTGATTGGGGACCGTTGTCAGATTTTGACCCCATGCGCGAGGGCTACCGATACACAAGCCAGCACGGCGGCTACGCTGTCAGCGAATATGGAGCCGGTGCCAACGTAAGGCAGCACGAAGAGCATCCAAAGAAGCCGAAAAACGACGGGCAATGGCATCCCGAGGAATATCAAAACGTGCTGCACGAATACGCGTGGCCTCAATTGAAAGCGGCGCCTTATATCTGGGGCACGTTCGTGTGGTGCATGTTCGATTTCACGAGCTATTGGCGGCACGAGGGCGGAGTGCCGGGCCGCAATGACAAGGGCCTGGTCACGGCTGATCGCAAAATCCGGAAGGACGCGTTTTATTTTTACAAGGCCAACTGGTCTGATGAACCGGTGTTATATATTACGAGCCGCCGTTATACGGATCGGACGAATGCTGTGACCGATGTGAAGGTTTATTCGAATGCGGCGCAGGCGGAGTTGCTGGTCAATGGCACATCGCACGGTGTTCAAACGAATGACGGCAACGGAGTGATTATCTGGAAAGACGTGACGCTGGCCCGCGGCCGGAATTCGATTGACGCCAGGGCGCAACGCAATGGTGGGGCGCTGAGCGATTCGTGCGCTTGGACATTGCGGGAGTAACTCCGCGGAAAAGGTGGCTTGCCTAACTGCGTTTAAGCAGGACCTTGTTCTCGTAAGCCTTGACTTCAGAAAGCCATGCATGGCCTGCGGGCACATTTTTCCTGTCGCAGTAAGCATCCCACACGGCGCCGAACGGCAGTGCTTTGGCTTCTTCCTGCAAGGCCAGCCGCGAAGTGAAATCTCCGTTGGCTTCGGCAGTTTTGATGCCGGGCGGTTCAAGCAAGGCGATCAGCAGCGCGCGAAGCATGTTCCTTGTTCCAATGACCCACGCCGCAATGCGGTTGATGCTGGCGTCGAAATAATCCAGGCCGATGTGGACGCGCTCGGTGTAGTCGTTGCGGACAATTTCGCGCGCGATGGCGAGCAGGTCGTCGGTCAAAGTCACGACGTGGTCGCTGTCCCAGCGGACACCGCGGCTGACGTGCAACAGGATTTCCGGGAGGAATTCCAGGACGCTGGAAATTTTGTCGGAGATGGTTTCGGTCGGATGATAGTGGCCGGCATCGAGCGTCAACAGCTTGCGACGGCTGATGGCGTAGCCGAGATAAAATTCGTGCGAGCCGACCACGTAACTTTCGCTGCCGATCCCGAAGAGTTTGGGTTCAACGGAATCGAGATTGAACTTTGGCGGCAACGGTTTTTTGAAAACCGCATCCAGCGCCTCTGCCAATCGCTCGCGTGGTCCGCGCCGGTCGGCGGGTGTGTCTTTGAAACCGTCTGGAATCCAGACATTGGTGATGCACGTTTTGCCGAGGGCTTTGCCGATCCCTGCGCCGATTTCGCGCGAACGCCGGCAATGCTCGATCCAAAACTGGCGGATGGATTTATCGCGATGAGACAGGGTGAAGCCGTCTGTTGATTTCGGATGAGAGAAACAGGTGGGATTAAAGTCGAGTCCGATACCATTCGACTTTGCCCAGGCAATCCAATTTTTGAAATGCTCGAGGGAGATTTCGTCGCGATCGACTTTCTTTCCGCCGAACTCGCCGTAGAAGGCGTGAAGGTTCAGGCGATGTTTGCCGGGAATCAGCGAAAGCGCCTTGTCCAGATCGGCGCGGAGTTCATCAGGTGTGCGCGCTTTGCCGGGATGGTTGCCGGTGGCGACGAGTCCGCCGCCGAGGGCGGTGTTCGTGTTTTCAAAACCGCCGACATCGTCGCCCTGCCAGCAGTGTAAGGAAATAGAAATGGAGGCGAGTTTGCGAAGGGCTTTTTCAGTGTCCACGCCGAGGGCCTGGTACCGATCCTGTGCCAATTCGTAAGTTTGTTTTATGTCAGAGGACTTGTTTTTCACGCAAATGGGTGCTCAGGAAAATCGATTTGCGCGAGTTGCGCAAGCATGGAAAGGACGGGCTTCAATCAGCGTTCGGCGTGCAGGGATTTGCTGGGGTCCGGCAACTGCCAGCGGTCGTGCCAGTGCAAGCTCGCGCTGCCGTTCGGCGCGAATTCCAACGGCAGCCATACGTAACGTGAGCCGGGCAGGTCCCATTGGTTCCAGCGATCAGCGAGAAAAACAAACAAGTCATCGCGGCCCTGGACCGGCAGAACAAACGTGCTTTGCGAGCGGAATGTTTTGTCCGCATTGTCGCCGACGCAAGGATTGTTGAGTTCATGCCACGGACCGAAAATGGAATCCGCAACGGCCATGCGCGCGGCGTTGGGTTCCCAGGCAGTGCAGCCGGAACCAATGAAGTAGTACTTGCCGTCGCGCTTGAAGACCGCCGGTGCCTCCACGCTTCGGCCGATGAAAATGCGGGAGTACTTGCCGGTCGTGTGATGGTAATCATCGGTCAATTGGGAGACATGCATGGTCGCATTCTCTTCCGAAGCGTAAAGAAGGTAGGCCTTGCCGTCATCGTCCACGAAGACAGTCAAGTCGCGCGCCATCTGGCCAATCTGGAAATCGCGAGCGAGCGGATTTTTTGGGCCGGGCTTTCGATCTTCATCCGTCGCGTTCTGCGGCCAGGCTCCGGCGTCCGGGCGGAAACTTCCCAGGTAATGAAACGGTCCTGAGGGACTCGAACTCACCGCGACACCTGCGCGCGCTGCGGCGTAGTCGGCCGAGTCAATGTGCATCCACATCACGAACTCCTTCGTGGCGCGGTTGTAGATGACCTTCGGACGTTCGAGGACTTTGCTCGGGTGCAGGTCGCTTTCGGGAGAATCGGGCATCGCTTGAAGCGCGAGTCCCTGATTCTTCCAATCGTAGAGATTGGTGGACGAATAGCAGGAGACGCCGGTGACATCGACGCGAGTGCCGCCCCAGGATTTGTTGCAATCAGGCAGGACCGTGTGGCCGGATTTAACCTCGCCGTACCAATAATAGACTCCGTTGTGAAAGAGAATTCCCCCGCCGTGGGCGTTGATGGGATGCCCCTCGGTATCCTGCCAGGACTCGCCTGGAATAAATTCAGTCCGAGTGGCGGTGCTATCGGCCGCATGTCCCGAGGATATGCCTGCGGCAAACCAAATCGCCAGGAGCGGACTCAAAAATCCCGCCAGCCTGGTTCTTAAAAACGTCATACTCAAAACCCGTCGCTTCTTTGCGGACTCAAACAGCCGCGTTCGTTAAATCGCTATCAAGCTGATCGCTGGATATGTTCGGGATGCGGGTTCGCGAATTTCGGTGGGGAATTGCCCCGGTCCTGCATTCTCCGATGTTCACACTCTCGCAGCCTAGCAAAGGCCCCCGGGGAGGGTCATTTACTCGTACGGGTAATTTGCCCGCAATCAACGGATGCGGATGAGGTAAAACTTCGGTCATGCGATCGTTATGAGGAAGGTCAATCGTGAATCGCGTGGTCGGCGGGAACGGGTTCGCCGGACCAAATCAGTTGCGAAGTCCAGCGGGCGGGTGGTGCGCTCCAGAATTCATCGGAGGGCGGGAGGCCGAGCGGCAGGAGGGCGACCGCGCAGAGATACAGGCTGCCAGTGGAGATATAACCTTCAGCCAGGGATGGTTGATGGCCGTAAAAGCCGATGCGCAACCAGCCGTGCTCGTCGAAGGTGCCGGGCGCCTGGATCATCTTGCGAATGACGGCGGTCAACGCGCTGCGCACCTGCGCGGGTTTCACATCTTCAGACAATTCCCGCATGGCGGCGATCTGCGCGAGTGCGTGGAACGCTCCGAAGCGATAGGTAGTGGAGCGGCCCACCGAAGGGAATGTCCCATCGGGCGCGATGAGCCGTTCCTGAATGGCTGCATAACGCCGCGCCCGCTGCAGTTCGGTGGCGTGGGTCGCCTCGAAACTGTTGTTCTTCTGCTTCAACACCGCGAGCACATCCAGCAGCATTGGATGAATGACAAAGCTGTTGTAGTAGTCGAAATGGAAGAATTTGCCGTCACCGTAAAGGCCGTCACCTTTATACCATCCGAGCATCCGCTGGACGCTGTTCTCAAGGCGATCTTCAATCGTGCTCTCGCCCATGAGGTGGAGGGCCGCTTCGACCGTCGCCGCGAACATAACCCAGTTGCTGTCCGTCGGAGTGCCGATCGCGCGCGAGGACTTTAAGGCTGCAACGAGTTGCCCTTGCACATGCGCATCCAATGATTGCCAGAGAACGGCGGGCGCGCGAAGAATTCCCTGCGCTAGAAACGCGGCATCCACCAGCGGTTGGCCACCGCGCGTGAAGTTCATGAAGTCCGGTGATTTCGGATCAGTCGCCGCGTCCAATGAAGCGTGCGAGAGCTCAACGAACTTCTGTTGTAGTTTGGATTCCTGCTCACTGAGATTCTGCGCCGCCAGCCAGGGCGCGATGCCTGCGAGCAAACGGCCAAAGGCTTCGAGATGTGTGTACTTCGCGCGGTCAGCGGGATTGGCCGCTTCGACGGGCATGTTCTTTTTCAATTCCCGGCGCGAAAGATTCTCCAGCACGGGTAAGGAGAGCTGGTTCAGCACGGATACCCAGTAGCTTCGGTCGTCAGTTTGATTGCCGCTCGAACTGCTGGCGTCACCCGCGGCGAAGCCGGGCGCGACACCCGCCATGCCGGCAACGCTGAATGCGGCAACGGACTTGAAGAATTCGCGTCGGTTTTCCATAGAGGATAGAAATTCGTTACCGAAAGTATGCCGGTCAGACAAGGATGCCAAGCTTGTGGAAATCAGAATATTACTCGAAAGGGTAAAACCATCTTGATTTCCGACCCCATGAAAATTGTGAATGTAAAATTGTGGAATTATCGGAATTATCGGAATTATCGTAACTTTCGTACACTCCCTTCGGTAGTAGGCCATTTGCCATTTTTGTCGCACCGACTCGCTTGCCACGCCGTAGCGTCGGCGGAGGCGGGTCGCGCTACATCCGGCCACGCCGGGACAAGACGGAAGCCATGCTCCCGCACTCCACCCCAATCGCCCTTGATGAACTTAACGTTCATGACGCGATATCTACCACCCCTCTGCAAAAAAGTAATGCGTTGATGGCGTTGTGTGCGTTGATGGCGTTGATGGCGTTGATGGCGTTGATGGCGTTGTGTGCGTTGCCAACATTTGGGTGATCTTTCTTCGAAAGTCCGGTGAGGACTCTGGAGATGGTTATTGGTTTAGATTTAATGGAACTGTTTTTCAAAGTCCACAGGTGATTTGAAGCCCAGAGCGCTGTGGAGGCGCTTA
>Ga0070731_10002513_pt1 | contig 17386 bp, 15 predicted proteins | sample Coa_R1_2_FD_66448 | JGI IMG/M metagenome (GOLD analysis project Ga0070731, IMG submission 66448) | Surface soil microbial communities from Centralia Pennsylvania, which are recovering from an underground coalmine fire - Coalmine... | ecosystem: Environmental > Terrestrial > Soil > Unclassified ...
CGGCGCATCGACCCCGTAGGCTTTCCACATGCCGAAGTTGGTGAAGCCAATCTTGCGGCCGGTAATCTTTTCGCCGCGCGCCTCGAACGCGGCACGAAGCAGGGGCGTCACCCGATAGGCGTCGCCGAGGCTCAGACCGCTGGGCCGCGAGGAGAACGGCGAAATTTGTTTCTTGTTCGTGAGGGCGACCAAGACGTCGTTGGCGATCGCCGCAACGTGGGGTGTGGGATCGGACGGAGCCATCTGCTAGGTCGCAGCGACCGGAGCTTTCTCGTTGGTGCCCGACTCCGGCATCAGCGCGGCTGCCTTCAATCCGGCTTGTACCTTCGGCACCGTGGTCTTCACATCGGTGATCGGCAGGCCATGGGTCGGCGCAATGGTTTTGACCCCGAGCCGCTCGATGAGGTGATCAAGCCGGTCGCAATAGACGTTCATGTCGGCGAATTTCGTCCAGAACAGCGCCAGATCAGCGAACGTCGACGAAACGTCCGGCAGGTCGAGCGACACCGCCTCTTCGGCGATGAGGCCGCAATGACCGTCCTCGTGATAGTGGCTGTAGGCGAAGCCATCGCCGGGAAACAGCACGCGCTCCTTGGTGTCGAATCCCCACCACGTGGTGCGCAGATCGCGGATCACGGGCTCGACCGCCATCAGGCTGCGGCCGCCGAGGTCGATCTCGTCGCCTTCGTTCATCGCGCGCATGCGGTGTTCATACTGCGGGAACGCGAGGTGATAGTCGCTCACGTCGCCGACCAATAGCGCGTCCGGAAATATTTTGAGAATGCGGCCGAGCCCGCCGCAATGCGGCGTTTCCTGGTGAGTGACGAACAGATATTTGAGCGGCGCCACGCCGCGCGCGAACAACTCGTTCATGTGCCGCTCGATGACCGGAAAGTCCTTCGGGTGCCCGGTCTCGACCAGGATCGAGGCGTCCTCACCGGCGACCAGGAAGGCGGCGTTGTAGCCGTGATAGGCCTTTCCCTTGTGGCGCTGCGCCAGGCAGTCGCCGATCCAGAATACGCCGGGCGCGATTTCGCGGGGCATACGCTTTGCGACCGGAGTGTCGAGCATGCTTTTGATTGTCGGCTTGTCGAGCATTGCGCACGAACCCTTTCGCACCAGAATCCGGGTGAGCCATCGTATTCCAAGTTCTGTGGTACAAGGAAGCGGCCCCAGCGGATAGTTCTGAAGCTGGCGAAGAGCTTCAATGGCGGACCGCGCGCGACAAAGACAAGGGAGGGAGCCGATGATCGATTCCAACCGGCGCACCGTTCTGACGACCGGCGCCGCTGTCGCGGCGGCCAGCACCGCGCCGCAGGTGTTTGCCCAGGCGCCAGGGACAGGAGCCGTGAGGGATTTGCCGCCCGGCGTCAAAATCGGATTTTACGAGAAGGGCGGCGTCCGCATCCGCTACGCCGAGATCGGCTCAGGCTTCCCGCTGCTAGCGACGCCCGGCGGCGGCTTGAACTCGCGCATCATCAACTGGCCGACGATGGCTGTAATCAACGTCATGGAGGAATTCAAAAGCGACTTCCGCGTCATCACCATGGACCAGCGCAATGCCAACAATGGCGAATCCAGCGGTCCGATCCCGGTGGACAATCCATGGGACGCGTTCGCCGACGATCAGCTCGGCGTGATGGACCACCTTAGCATTCGGCGGTTTTGCTTCTTCGGCAACTGCATTGGCGGTCCGTTTGCGATGAAGCTGATGGAGCGTGCCCCGCAGCGCGTGGTCGCCGCCATTCTGAGCCAGCCGGTCGGGCACCGGCCGGACCAGCCGGACTATATGTACAACTCAGGCAAGGACGTGTGGGCCAAGGAGTTCCTCGAGCGCCGCACCGATGTGCCGATGGCGACCATCGAGAAGTATCTGCACAATCTTTATCGCGTGCGGCCGGACTTCGTGTACAGCGTGTCGCGCGACTTCGCGAAATCGTGTCAAACGCCAATGCTGGTGCTGCCCGACGACGTGGTGGCGCATCCGCTGCAGGTTTCCGTCGACATCGCTTCGCTCTGCCCGAACGCCGAGATCACGGTGTTTCCCTGGAAAGAGCCGCCGGAACTAAAGGCTCGCACCATCAACCGTGCGCGCACCTTTTTGAAGCGATTTCAGACGGCGTAACTGCTTCGATCCGTCATCCTGAGGCGCGAGCGAAGCGAGCCTCGAAGGGCGATGGATAACAACTTTCTCACCGCTCCTCGTCGCGTGTCACGTAGCGCGACACCATCCGGCTCTTGTCGCTTGATTTGAGAAATTCGTCGAGCATCCGGTAGTGCCGCTCGACCACATTGCGGCCGCGCAGGATGCAGCCGTAGCCGGGCGCGATGGTCTCGATGTCGTATTTGTCGAACACGTTTCCGATGCCCCGGCGGATCGAGTCGGTCGGCGCGCCTTCCAGCCACCAGTACCGTGTGTTGAGCATGAACGAGCGCACGTCGGCGAGCGACGTGGAGTCGTTGTCGGTCTCGGTCACGATCCACGGGCCGGTCGCCGCGTCGCGCCAGACGTGGGTGAACATGTCGGATGAGAACAAAGTGCGCGTGGCGCGGTCATAGAGCCAGCGCGTGGCGATGAGGCGGATCGGCGCCTGCATCACGTCGATCGCGCGCTCGCCCTTGCCGAGCTGGATCGTATCGGCACGAGTCACCGCGGTGACCTTCATGGATTTGAGAATGTCGCGGCCTTCAGCCTTGGCGCCGAAGTCGAACCACAGCGCCGCGTCGATGTTGCTGGTATAACAAGTCTCGACGTTGAAATGCCCGGCGAAGCTCTCGACGTTGTTGATCGACATGAATTCGTTGAGTCGCAGCGGAAACATCGACAGCGGCATACCCGGCGCGATCAGGGATTCGATTTGCGCGCGGATCACCGGCTCGTCCTTGCCGAAGCCGGTGTCGATCAGCATGGCGGCGTCGGGCTGCGTCAGCAGGTAGCTGTTCGCCACCGAAGAGCCGCGCGCGCTCGCCGGATACGAGCTGACCCGGCCATCGAGCGCGAACGGATTTTGCAGCGCGTAGAGTTGATCGTCTGCAACCGAAGCGATGCCACCGGCGAAGGCTTTCGGCTTGCGCGTTTGTTGGGGGGCGTGTTGTGTCGAAATGGACATGGTGCTGCGACCTTATCGGGCCGCGGCGATCAAGGGAACAGGCCTCGCGCTGCTCTGGATGGGCGGCTGCGGTCGCGCTAAGAGTAGGTGGAAAGACGGCAGCGACGAGGTGGCGAGATGTTTCTGCGCAACGGTTGGTACACGGCGCTCTGGTCCCATGAGCTTACGGATAAGCCCATCGGCAAGACTCTCCTCAACGAGAAGGTCGTGCTGTTTCGCAATGCTGGCGGCCATGTCGGCGCTCTGGAGGACTGCTGCTGTCACCGCGCCGCGCCGCTGTCACTGGGCGAAGTTTCCGGCGACTATCTCACTTGCGGGTACCACGGGCTCAAGTTCGACGTTGACGGACAATGCGTCGAAGTTCCCGGACAAACGCAGGTGCCAGCGGGCGCCAAGGTGCGCAGCTATCCGGTTGCCGAGAAATGGAACGTGGTGTGGATCTGGATGGGCGATCCGGCGAAGGCCGATCCCGCCAAGATTCCCGACATGCCGTGGCTCTCGGAGCCACAATGGGCGGCGACTCCCGGCCGGCTGCACGTCAAGACGAATTATCAGTTCATCATCGATAACCTGCTCGACTTCACCCACGTCGCCCACGTGCACAAGCGCACGATTGCGGGCGATCCGCGTGAGGCCACGGAGCCCATGCGCACCGAGCGGCTCAACGACGGCGTGCGCGTCAGCCGCTGGCTGCTCGACGTGCAACCACCGCCGCTGTTCGCCAAAGCGGGCAACATCACCAGCAAGGTGGATCGTTGGCAATTGGCGCGCTGGCATTCGCCGAGCGTCGTTTACCTGGACGTCGGCTGCGCCAAGACCGGGACCGGGGCGCCCGAGGGCGACCGCAGCCAAGGCATTTCGATCTGGTCCAGTCATCTGGTGACGCCCGAGACCGAACTCACCAGCCATTACATGTTCTGCTTCTCCCGCGACTTCAGCCTGGACGACGCCGGCATGTCGAAGCTTCTTTATGATGGCTCGCGCGCGACTTTCCTGGAGGACGTGGATTTCCTCGAAGCGGTGCAGACCAATCGAGCAGATGGCTCGCTCGATGGCTTGATCCACATCGGCTCCGACGCGCCGCAGCTGCAGGCGCGGCGCATGCTCGGCAGCATGATATCGGCGGAGCAGGCGCAATAAGGCCGTAAGAACTATCTCCCTCAGTGCGGGATTTGCTTTTTTGATGCCCGAATTGGTGGATGGCTGGGAGGTAATTTCATGCCGCGTGAAACGCCCGTGGCATGTGATCTACATGATCCTGCAGATGCTGGTTGGCAATCCCGACATCGTTCCGGTCTTTTCAACGGCTACATGGACGGTACGCCAGACAGCGACAGGGACGGTGCGAAAAGTAACGGCACGCTCCAGACAAGAGGCCAAAAACAAAGTCGTCAACAGCGACTTTGACACGGATTGAAGTCGCGCAGTTCGTTGAGCACGTTACGACTCATCCATACGGACTTCAGTGCGTAGAACCTAAGATCAGTGCGTCATGTACTGCATTCCGGCCGAATAGGCAGCGCCGCCGATCACGCACGGCAGCCCTAGTTCGATTTGCCCGGTGGCGGCAGCGACGATGCAGCCCATCGACAGAGCGCCCTGGCCGATCTGGCTGATGCTGGTGAGGTCGCGCTTCGAGTTCGGGCCTTTCTGTTTGAGTTCATCGATGGCGGCGAGCGACTGCTTGCGCATGTGCGCGGTGTCGACGTCCTCGGCGGTTTCGATCACCTCGTTGAGCACTTTGGCGGTCTCCTTAGGTTGGCTCTTCACCGACCATTTCAGCATGGCGAGAAGATTGAGATCGCGCACGGCGTTGCTGGCGAGGGTGAATTTGGCGGCGCTCCCGGTGGTGAGGTTGTCGACGCTTTCCTTGTCGTCGGCTAGCGGCAAGAACTTGATGATCTGACCGATCGGCTTGTAGGCGCCGGTCGCCAGATAATAGCCCCACAGCACGTCGATCAATTCCGGGCTCGGTTCGAGCGCCACTTCTTTCTTGTCGCTGTCGCCGATTTTGAGCGCGACTTTGATCTTGTCGAACATGCCGGGCTTCACGGGCTGATACACGATCTGATCGAGCGTCGGCAGCTTGCCGTCCAGATACCGATCGATCATGGCGCGGCGTTCCGGCATCCGGTCGGCGAATGCGGCGAGCAGGTTTTTCCAGTTCGGCAAACCCGAATAGGCGAGGGCGCGCACCAGCACCCAATGATCCGCCGGCGCAATCGGCATCATCTCGCTCACCAGTGCGGCGGCGCGCGCCGGATTGGCGCCGAGCACGCCGGCGATGAAGCCCACGTAGGCGCCGCACGTTTCGGAATCCTTGAAAGCCTGCATTTCGCTGAGCGCGCGGACAATAAGCGGAAGCCGATCAGGGTCCGGCCTATGCCGGTAGCCGTTGATCCATTTCAGGATCGCCTCCGTCGACAACGGTGCTGTAGCCGGCGGTGCCGCCGCGGCGGCGGGCGCGGCCGCAACAAACACAACGGCAAACAGGGCGAATGCAACGATCATTTTACGTAAGAGTGACACCATGGTCTCCTCCAGTGGATCGTCGGCGGTGCGCGCCCCGAGCGGCCGCCGAGTCAGGCGGCGAGAACTCACCAACGCGGAAGGGCGATTTGCAGGCCCCCGGATTGCGAAATCGGGGCCATGCCGTGACGGTTGATAAATACGATTTTCCGTGATTTTCCGATTTCAAACGCGCGTTTGAAGTCGACTGGCCCGATTCTGGCCGCATTTGGCTTGACCGGCGCCGCCGCAATGTTTATAAACAAGGCCCAAGAAGGAAGGCCACTTTCGTGCGCACCATTATCGCCAATTTGATCGTACTCGTACCGAGGCGCACCGCCGGGGGTGGATAATCCACCTGCGAGACGTGGCGGTGCGCGGTCCAGGGGCTCTTGAGCCCCTTTTTTATTACCGAATTCCCCAGGACGAACGGCTGAGAAAGCGGAGCTGACCATGACTGAGATGACCGGGGCGGAAATGGTGATGGCGGCTTTGGCCGACCAGGGCGTCGAACATATTTTCGGCTATCCGGGTGGCGCCGTGCTGCCGATCTACGACGCGCTCTTCCAACAGAAGAAAGTGCGCCACATCCTGGTGCGGCACGAGCAGGGCGCGGTGCATGCCGCCGAAGGCTACGCGCGCTCGACCGGCAAGGTCGGGACCGTGCTGGTGACCTCGGGGCCCGGCGCCACCAACGCGGTCACCGGTCTCACCGACGCGCTGTGCGACTCTATCCCGCTGGTGGTCATCACCGGCCAGGTGCCGACCCATCTCATCGGCAACGACGCGTTCCAGGAATGCGACACGGTCGGCATCACGCGGCCCTGCACCAAATACAATTATCTGGTCAAAAACGTTGCCGATCTGCCGCGCGTGCTGCACGAGGCTTTTCACATCGCAGCCAGCGGCCGGCCGGGGCCGGTGGTGGTCGACATCCCCAAGGACATTCAGTTCGCCACCGGAACCTATTCCAAGCCCAAGGACCATCAGCACAAGGGCTATCGGCCGAAGCTCAAAGGCGATCCGGACAAAATCAAGCAGGCAGTCGAGATGATGGCGGCCGCCAAACGCCCGCTGCTCTATACCGGCGGCGGCGTGATCAACTCAGGCCGCGCGGCGAGCGAGGCGTTGCGCGAGCTTGCCAAGCTCACCGGCTTTCCGGTCACTTCGACCCTGATGGGGCTCGGCGCCTTTCCGGCCGCCGATCCGCAATGGCTCGGCATGCTCGGCATGCACGGCACCTGGGAAGCCAACTGGTCGATGCACGATTGCGATTTGATGGTCGCCGTCGGGTCGCGCTTCGACGACCGCATCACCGGGCGGCTCGATGCCTTCTCACCCGGATCGAAGAAGATCCACATCGACATCGATCCGTCTTCGATCAACAAGAACGTCAAGGTCGATCTCGGGATCGTGGGCGACTGTGCGCACGTGCTCGAAGACATGGTGCGGCTATGGCGCGCCGGCCACCACAAGCCGGACAAGAAGGCGCTCGATGCCTGGTGGGCGCAGATCGGCAAGTGGCGCGCGAAGAATTCGCTGGCGTATCGCAACTCCAACGAGATCATCAAGCCGCAATACGCCATCCAGCGCCTCTACGAACTGACCAAGGACCGCGACACCTACATCACCACCGAGGTCGGCCAGCATCAGATGTGGGCCGCGCAGTTCTATCAGTTCCAGGAAGCTAATCGCTGGATGACCTCGGGTGGCCTCGGCACCATGGGCTACGGTTTGCCGGCGTCGGTCGGCGTGCAGCTCGCACATCCGAAATCGCTGGTCATCGACATCGCCGGCGAGGCTTCGGTGCTGATGACCATGCAGGAAATGTCGACGGCGGTGCAGTACGATCTGCCGATCAAAATCTTCATCATCAACAACCGGTACATGGGCATGGTGCGGCAGTGGCAGGAACTCCTGCACGGCGGGCGCTACTCCCATTCCTACACCGAGGCGCTGCCCGACTTCGTCAAACTGGCCGAGGCCTATCACGCGCACGGGATCCGCTGTGAGCATCCCGGTGAGCTTGATGAAAAAATCCGCGAAATGATCGACGTGAAGAAGCCGGTGATCTTCGACTGCGTGGTCGACCCGGCGGAGAACTGTTTCCCGATGATCCCGTCCGGCCGCGCCCATAACGAAATGCTGCTTGGCGACGCCGCAACGCGGGTCGAGGATGCGGTGACGGAAGAAGGAAAGATGCTGGTGTGAGGCGCTTATGTTGGTATTGGAACGGGCGCACTTCTCGCGTCCAACGCTGAGGAGGGCGCCGTGAACACCGGTCCCGCGACCACGCATTATCCCGCCGCGCCGACCAGCGAGCGCGTCGAGATCCGCACCTTGTGCGTCCTGGTCGACAACGAGCCCGGCGTGCTGGCGCGTGTGATCGGTCTGTTCTCCGGCCGCGGCTACAACATCGACTCGCTCACGGTTTCGGAAACCGAACACGAAAAGCATCTGTCACGCATCACCATCGTGACCCGCGGCACCCCCATGGTGCTCGAGCAGATAAAAAATCAGCTCGACCGCCTGGTGCCGGTGCACCGCGTCGTCGATCTGACCGCCGGCAGCCCGGCGATTCAGCGCGAGCTCGCGATGGTCAAGGTGCGCGGCAAGGGCAAGCGCCGAACCGAGGCGGAAAAGCTCGCCGAGACGTTTGCCGCCCGGATCATCGACTCGACGGCGGACAGCTGCATCTTCGAAATTACCGGCGCGTCCGAGCAGATCGAAGGCTTCATCAGCAAGATGCTGGCGCTCGGTCTGGTCGAAGTCTCACGCACCGGCGTCTGCGCGATCGCGCGCGGCGCCGAGGGGATGTGAGTGCCCTCCGCTCATTCCCGCGAAAGCGGGAATCCAGCATCTGGGTCCCCGCTTTCGCGGGGACGGGCGGACAAGGCAATCTATGCCGCCGCCCGCTGCGCCGCAGGCGCCAGACGCTCGACGAGCGTGGCGAAGCGGTCGACAAAGCCTTGCAGGAACGCCTTCGTGTTCTCGTCGGTCACGTTGCCATGGTCGTCAACGAGGTTCGGCTTGAACTGGATGTAGGATTCGCCGCCAAGCAGAGTCATGCCGAGGCCGAGCATGACGGTGCGCAAATTCGCTTGTACGAGCGCGGTGCTGATCGCGCCCGGCGAGGTGCCGGTAATGAATCCCGGCTTACCGGGCCATACGCTCTTGCCGAAGGGACGCGCGCCCCAATCGATTGCGTTCTTGAGCACCGTAGGCATGGAGCGGTTGTGCTCAGGTGTGACGATGAGCACGCCGTCGGCCTTGGCGATCTCGTCCTTGAAGCGCACTACCTCAGGCGGAAGATTGCCTTCGTTGTCCTGATTGTAGATCGGCAGGTCGTCGATGCGCACGAAATTGGCGTCGAATTTGCCGGCGCCGAGCTTGGCGAGAGCCTGGGCGAGCTTGCGATTGATCGATTCCCGGCGGTTCGAGCCGACGATTACGGCGACGGTCGGCTTGCGGGCTGGATTTGTCATGACATCATCCCTAAGTTACGATTTGTAACTGACACACATTAGGTGACTATCGAGGAAGGCCGCAAGAGGGCACATTGATGAAACCAAGACACACCCATTTGCCTGGCGACTGCCGCGCCGTCGGCGACGTGCTGGCGCGGGTCGGCGATAAGTGGTCCGTCCTCGTCGTCACCCGTCTCGGCGAAGGCCCCATGCGCTTTAACGAGTTGCGCCGCTCGATCGGCGGCATTTCCCAGCGCATGCTCACGCTCACGCTGCGCGGGCTGGAGCGTGACGGACTGATCACCCGCACCGTATTTCCGACCATTCCGCCGCGGGTCGACTATGACCTCACGCCACTCGGCCGCGATTTGCTCGATCCGGTGTCGGCGCTCGGGGCTTGGGCAATCCGCAATCAGAGCAAAATTGCCCGCGCCCGCGAACGGTTCGACGGCAACTGCCAGGCCAGCGGCAAAAAGCCGATCCGCCATCACGCAGGGCGGTCCGGGCTTGTCCAATCCGCCAGCAGCACCTAGAAGCAGCAGCGGAAAAACAACAGTCAGCCATCAGGGCCTCGGTAGGGGGTGAACACCATGCGCGTTTATTACGACCGCGACGCCGACTTGAATCTGATCAAAGGCAAGAAGGTCGCCATCATCGGCTATGGCAGCCAGGGCCATGCCCACGCGCTCAATCTGCGCGATTCCGGCGTCAAGGACGTCGCGGTGGCTCTGCGTAAGGGCTCGCAGGGAGTCAAGAAGGCGCAGGGTGAGAAGCTGCCGGTGAAAGAAGTCGCCGAGGCCGCCAAATGGGCCGACGTGATGATGATGCTGACGCCCGATGAGTTGCAGGCCGACATCTACAACAATCAGCTCCATGCCAACATGAAGGAAGGCGCGGCGCTGATGTTCGCGCACGGCCTCAACATCCACTTTAATCTGATCGAGCCGCGCCCCGATCTCGACGTGATGATGATCGCGCCCAAAGGCCCGGGCCACACGGTGCGTTCCGAATACCAGCGCGGCGCCGGCGTGCCGTGCCTGCTGGCCATCCACCGCGACGCTTCCGGCAATGCCCACGATCTCTGCCTGTCCTACGGCGCAGCCATCGGCGGCGGCCGCGCCGGCATCATCGAAACCTCCTTCCGCGAGGAATGCGAAACCGACCTGTTCGGCGAGCAATCGGTGCTGTGCGGCGGCGTCGTCGAATTGATGAAGGCCGGATATGAGACTCTGGTCGCCGCCGGCTATGCGCCCGAAATGGCGTATTTCGAGTGCATCCACGAGATGAAGCTGATCGTCGATCTCATCTACGAGGGCGGCATTGCCAACATGAATTATTCGGTGTCGAACACCGCTGAGTACGGTGAATATGTCTCCGGCCCGCGCGTGATCACCGACGAGACACGTGCCGAGATGAAGAAAATTCTCGACGACATCCAGTCAGGCAAATTCGTCAAGGACTGGATGCTGGAGAACAAGGTCAACCAGACTTCATTCAAGGCGCAGCGCGCCAAACTCGCGGCGCATCCGGCCGAAGCCGTCGGCGCCAAGCTGCGCGAGATGATGCCGTGGATCAAACAGCGCGCGCTGGTGGATCGTTCGCGCAATTGATTCTTCGCGGCGCGGGAATTTTCGTCCAGAATCGGGGTTGTCGTTTGCGGCTCCCTGCAGTCGAGAGTGGATGGCGGGAACCAAAAAGGCTCCGTTCGTCTTGATCTCGATCTTACGGCCGCTACACTTCGCGCGGCGACCAACACGGGAGGAATAAGCATGATTGCGAAGCGTCATTTTTTTGCGACCGCCGGCGTAGCGCTTGCGGTTGGCCTCATGACCCAGGCCGCGAATGCGGCGGGTCTTTTCACACTGCAATCGACGACCTTCCAGGACGGCAAGATAATGCCGAAGAAGGTCGCCAATAATCAGGCAAACTCGAAGAACAATCCGAACTGCGTTGGCGACAACGTCTCGCCCGAGTTGCATTGGAGCAACGTGCCGGACGGCACCAAGAGCTTAGTGCTGTTGATGTTCGATCCCGAAGGCCGAGCGCCGTCCGGCGTGAGCCATTGGGTCACCTACGGAATTTCGCCGACGCTCACGGGATTCGCCGAGGGTGAGAGCAGCAAGCTGAACGACAAGTACGTTGGCGGTAAGAGCACACAGGGCGTTGGTTTCTATTCCGGCCCGTGCACGCCGCCGAACCAGACGCCGCACCACTATACGTTCACGCTCATCGCCACCGATTTCGATCTGAAGGAATTTCCGCCCGGTCTCACCCGCGACGAGCTCACTGCCAAGTTCGGGCCGCCGCCGGCGCACGTGAAGGGCGTGAGCGGTCTGATCGGATTGTTCGTCAATCCATGGCACGAGTAGGCGCCTAAGGGCGCCGCCACACATCCGAAACCGTCGAGCGCGCCGTACCTTGAGGTCGCCGCGCTCGACGACACTGAGATGACACTCGGATGCTGGCGATAGCCGTTGGAGCAGCGCCGCGTATACCCTTGCGACGTGGTGCCTTCTTCCGCTACAAGAACCGCAGCCCTGTATTGAATTAACGTGGAATTCATCCTGTTTCGCGACTATGGGGCATCTTGGTAGCCGTACGAGGGCTTAGGCAAATGTCGACGCGCCGCGAATTTTCCCGCGCGATGACCCGGAGGGCCGACACGGCCACATCCGGTACTGCCCTCATTATTCGCGGGCTCCTGCTCCTTAGCGCCCCCTGAGGGCCGGCTGGGCGTTTGCGCCTGGGCACTCAGGGGTCGACCGCAGCCACGGAACCCAAGAGCGCCCATCCCCCGAGCAGAGACCGGGCCGGGCGCAAGCGAAAAGGATCAGTTTCATGACAACGCCAGCCAAACCTGACTCGGCCAAATCTGCGCCCGCCAAATCTGCGTCCACAAAGTCCGATAAGGACCGCGTCGTCATCTTCGACACGACCTTGCGTGACGGCGAGCAATGTCCCGGCGCCACCATGACGCATGAGGAAAAGCTCGAAGTCGCCGAGTTGCTCGACCAGATGGGCGTCGACATCATCGAGGCCGGTTTCCCGATCGCGTCTGACGGCGACTTCGCCGCTGTCAACGAGGTCGCCAAGCGCACCAAGAATGCCGTGGTCTGCGGCCTTGCGCGCGCCGCCTTTAAAGATATCGACCGCTGTGCCGAGGCGATCCGTCCGGCCCAGCGCAAGCGCATCCATACCTTCCTGTCCACCTCGCCGGTGCATATGAAATACAAGCTCCAAAAGGAGCCGCACGAAGTCTATGAGATGGTGGTCGCGCAGGTGACGCGTGCCCGCAATCATACCGACGACGTTGAATGGTCGAGCGAGGACGGCACCCGCACCGAATTTGACTTCCTCTGCCGCTGTGTCGAAGCGGCGATCAAATGCGGCGCTACCACGATCAATATCCCCGATACCGTCGGTTATACGGTGCCGGCGGAATATCGCCGCCTCTTTGAGCGCGTGCGCGAAGCGGTGCCTAACTCCGACAAGGCGCGCTTCTCGGTGCATTGCCACGACGATCTTGGTATGGCGGTGGCAAACTCGCTCGCCGGCCTCGAAGGAGGAGCGCGTCAGGTCGAGTGCTGCATCAACGGCATCGGCGAGCGTGCCGGCAATGCCTCGCTGGAAGAGGTCGTCATGGCGATGCGGGTGCGCAACGACGTCATGCCGTTCTGGACCGGTATCGACGCAACGATGCTGACCCGCGCGTCGAAGCTCGTCGCCGCCGTCACGTCGTTCCCGGTGCAGTACAACAAGGCGATCGTCGGACGGAACGCGTTCGCGCACGAGAGCGGCATCCATCAGGACGGCATGCTCAAGCACACGCAGACCTACGAGATCATGATGCCCGAGGACGTGGGCGTTAAGCAGACCTCGTTGGTCATGGGCAAGCATTCTGGCCGCCACGCCTTCGTGCACAAGCTGGAGGAGCTGGGCTATCGCCTCGGCGACAACCAGCTCGAAGAGGCGTTTGTGCGCTTCAAGGCGCTGGCCGATCGCAAGAAGCACGTCTACGACGAAGACATCGAGGCCTTGGTGGACGAAGAGATTGCCACCGCGCAGGATCGTATCAAGCTCGTCTCGCTCTCCGTCATCGCCGGCACGCGCGGGCCGCAGCGCGCCACCATGAAGCTCGACATCAACGGTCAATCAGCGATCGAGGAGTGCGAAGGCAACGGGCCGGTGGACGCCGTATTCAACTGCATCAAGGCGATGGTGCCGCACGAGGCCGGGCTGGAGCTTTATCAGGTGCACGCCGTGACCGAGGGCACCGATGCGCAGGCGGAAGTCTCGGTGCGGCTGTCGGAGAACGGCCGCTCGGTGACCGCCAAGGGTGCCGATCCCGATACGCTGGTGGCTTCGGCCAAGGCTTATCTGGCGGCGCTCAACAAGCTCGTGGCTCGCCGCGCGCGCAACAGCAAGCTTGAACCGATCGGCGCTCCCGAGCGCCGCATCCATTCGACGGACGCGGGCTGATCAAACGTCGCCGGCGCCCAGCAATTGCGACCGGGGCCGCGCTACTCCGCGGCCTCGCGGCGTTCGCAAAGAAATGGCACAACGCGCGCCTTTTCCCCCGCTTTCGCGATGAGCGCATGGCTTTCAGGCACCGCGATCCAGTTGCCGTGATCGCTATCGAGAGGTTCCGATACGACAACGATGGCCTGTTCGGACTCTCGATAATAAAGAGTATTGGCGCGATCATTGACCGCATAGCGGAAGGCGTAGAGGTCTTTTCCGTTTGAAAGCGCGGACGTAAAGCGCAGCCTCTCATCGGCGCCGCCCTGGTTGACGAAGCTACTGAGCCGCGCCAGCGTCGTCTCGGTGGCTCCCAATGGATCGTCGATCCCGGCGCCCATGATGGCCAGGAACATGGCCTCGGAGTCGGTCGTGCCGATACGCGCGGGATACAGTTCGTCGGGAATGAGAGCTTCGACCCGGCGGCGCAGTCGGCTCCAGCTGCCAATGAGGCCGTTGTGCATGAACATCCAGCGGCCGCACGCGAAGGGATGGCAATTGGGGCGGGTGATCGGGGTCCCGGTCGCCGAGCGCACGTGCGCGAAGAAAAGGTGAGACTGCAGGTGACGGCACAGGTAGCGGAGGTTGTCGTCCGACCAAGCGGGTCGAACCTCGCGATAGAGTCCCGGCTCGGGGTGCAGCCCGTACCACCCGAGTCCAAAGCCATCGCCGTTGACGCTGGTGGTCGACTCGAGCGCCTGGATACTCTGGGAAATTAACGAATGCGCCGGCTCGGTGACGTAGTGCTCAAGCGCCGTCGTCTCTCCGCGATATGCAATCCAACGGCACATGCCATTGCCCTTGGGCCTTAGGCCATCAAAGTGGCACTCCTAATCCAATCCGCCACCTTATGTAAGGCAATATCGGCGCCTTCGTGTTCAAATTCGGTAAATATGCGCAACTGAGCATCGGCCGACGTTCCCTCCGCCATGATGGTGCGGCAGTGCTCAATCTCGTCGGTGCACCCTAACGCGGCGGCATCCGCCGCGGTTAGCCGCAAGACCTGATCGAGCATCACGCTGACCGGGACGCCGCCCGAACGGCTGACGAACGTACCGTGTGCGCCGTAGCGTTGGGCGCGCCATTTGTTCTCCACCGCAATCGCGCGGTCGACCACGTCGAGGCCAGCATTGTGCTGCGGATGCCCATACAAATAGCGCGCCAGCACGCGGTAGAGCGCCGCGATGGCGATGGTATCATCGAGACGTGTGCAGCAATCGGGCGCACGCAGCTCCAACGTCGGGTACTTCTGCGAAACGCGGACGGCCCACCAGAGATGGCTGGAGTCCGGCATCGCGCCCGACTGCACCAGCGCCGCCACATAGGCCTCATATTCGGCGTTGCTGCGGAACAACTCCGGCAGCCCGGTCCGTGGCAGTTCGTCGTAGGCCGCGAGGCGATAACCCTTGAGCCCGGTCATGCGGCGCTGCCAAAACGGTGACGATGTGGACAACGCAATGAACAGTGGCAAGTAAGGCAGCATCCGAGTCATCACGTCGACACGGCGCGACGGATCGGCGAATTCCACATGGACGTGCATGCCGCACAGCATGTTGCGCTGACCGATCATTTGCAGGTCATACATGACCTGCGCGTAGCGATTTTTTGGGCTCTGCACGGCCTCACGCCAGGACGCCATGGGATGAGTGCCGCAGGCCAAGATCGCAAGCCCGTGTTGGGCTGCTGCTGAGGCCGCGTGCTCACGCAGATTTCGCAGTTCACGCCTCGCCGTGCCGGTGTCGCGATGCGGCTCGGTTGCGACCTCGATTTGCGCCTGAAGAAATTCGCGACCGATATGTCCGCTGCCGAGCCCGCTGGTAACCGCGTCGGCGCTGCGGAAAAGAGCGTCTGGCGTCTCGGACGGAGCCTGCAGCGTCCGTGCATCGGAGAGGAAGTATTCCTCCTCGATGCCGAACTGAAATTGTTCGTCGCTCGCGAAAGTGCGCGCCGCCTGCCCCGCGGGAACAAGCGTGCGGACGCGAAAGCGCCACTCTTTCGGATCGAACTTGAATTCCATCGGCACTGAATCCTTGATCAGATTTCTGGTTAGATTCCTGGTTGGATTCCTTGGGTCTGCAGCCAGCATTCGAGCAACGCGATCTGCCAAAGCTTCGAATGCCCTTTGGGCGTAAGTTCGGCCTCTGGTTTAAACAGCAGCCGGTCGATGTAGGCGCGGTTGAACAAGCCGCGCTGCCGCGCTTGCGGGGCATCGAGGATACCGTGGACGAAATCGAGAAACGCGCCACGGATGTATTTGAGCGCCGGCACCGGGAAGTATCCCTTGGGGCGGTCGATCACTTCGGCGGGTACGATCTTGCGTGCGGCTTGTTTGAGGATGTACTTGCCGCCGTCGCGCACCTTAAGCCCGGCCGGAATGCGCGCCGCGAGTTCGACCACCTCATGGTCGAGGAAGGGAACGCGCGTCTCCAAGCCCCAGGCCATGGCCATGTTGTCGACGCGCTTGACCGGGTCGTCCACCATCATGACCTGCGTGTCGAGTTGCAGTGTCATGTCGATCGGGGTTGCGCTGCGGCAGGTACGGAAGAACTCATCGACAAATTCCCGGCTGTAGTCGCCATTCATCAGTGCCGGGGACAGAACCTCCGCCATCTCGGCATGGTCGCGGTCGAAGTAAACGCGGGCGTAATCTTCCGTCGCATCGTTTGAGCGCATCAGAGCCGGGTACCAGTGATACCCGCCGAAAATCTCGTCGGCGCCCTGGCCGGACTGAGCCACCTTCACGTATTTGGAAACCTCCTGTGCCAGGAGATAGAAGCCGATGGCGTCGTGGCTCATCATCGGCTCCGACATCGCCTTCACGGTCCCCGGCAGTGCTTGAATCGCGCGCGCCGTGTCGACCTTGATGCGGTAATGGTCCGTGTCGAAGCGCTGTGCGATCAGGTCGGAGTAGCGGAATTCGTCGCCGTCGATATCGCCGACCTTTTCGAAGCCGACCGAAAATGTCTTCAAGCCGCTTTGACCCTGCGCTGCGAGCAGCGCAACCAACATCGAGCTGTCGAGCCCGCCTGAGAGCAGAACCCCGACCGGCACGTCGGCGGCAAGGCGGCGCCGCTCCACCGATTTGCCGAGCGCTTCAAGAACTGCGTCTTGCCAGTCCGCCTCACTCAGCCGCCGATCGGCCGCGCGTGGGCCAACCTCGAGCTGCCAGAACACCTCATCGTGCCGCCGGCCATCAGGTTCGATGATGCGGATTGTCGCCGGCGGGAGCTTGCGCACGCCCTTGAGGATCGTCATCGGCGCCGGCACGACGGCGTGCAGGCTCATGTAATGGTGCAGCGCTGCCGGATCGATGGAGGTATCCACATCGCCGGCCGCGAGCAAAGCAGGCAACGTGGAGGCAAATCGAAGACGGCCCGAACTTTCGCAAACATAGAGGGGTTTAATGCCGAGCCGGTCACGCGCAAGAACGATGCGTCCGCTATCCCGCTCCCAGATCGCGAACGCGAACATTCCGTTGAAGCGCTCAACACAATGCGGACCCCACTCAGCATAGGATTTGACGATGACCTCGGTGTCGCCTTGCGAAAAGAACCGATAGCCTTTTGCCGAGAGCTGTTGCCGCAGCTCGCGATAATTGTAGATGCAGCCATTGAACACGATCGCGAGACCGAACTCGGGATCGAGCATCGGTTGCTGAGAAGTTGGGCTGAGATCGATGATGCTTAGGCGGCGATGCCCAAAAGCGACGCAGCCCTGCGAGAATGAGCCTACCGCATCCGGGCCGCGCGGCCGCAATGCGTCGAGCATTGTTGCAATGCAACG